>OHEB01000581.1_pt1 | contig 14025 bp, 10 predicted proteins | sample 1567081 | NCBI WGS metagenome assembly OHEB01 (sample SAMEA3879569, study PRJEB24766) | human gut metagenome | biome: human-associated habitat; feature: feces | place: USA | collected 1985/1987 | reverse complement strand
TTGTGGTGGGCGGCGGCATCATGATCGCGCTGGCCTTCCTGCTCGATGATTACAGCATCAACCCGTCCAACTTCGGCATGAACACCCCGGTGGCCGCCTTCTTCAAGACGGTGGGCAGTGCGGCGTTCGGCTATATGCTGCCGATCCTTGCGGGCTTTATCGCAATGTCCATCGCTGACCGTCCGGGTCTGGCGGTCGGTTTTGCGGGCGGCGTGCTGGCAATGAACGGCACAAACTTTGCGGGCCTTGCTTCCGGTGATACGACCGGCATCTCCGGCGGTTTTCTCGCGGCGCTGCTGGCCGGCTTTGCGGCGGGCTACATTGTGCAGTTCCTCAAGAACATCACCGAGAAGCTGCCTGCCAGCCTGAACGGTATCCGCCCGATGCTGATCTACCCGCTGGGCGGTATTCTGGTCATTGGTCTGGTTATGTGCGGCATCAACCCGCTGATGGGCATCATCAACACGGCCATGAGTGACTGGCTGAACGCGCTGGGCGGCAGCTCCAAGATCCTGCTGGGTGCGATCGTGGCCGGTATGATGAGCGTGGATATGGGCGGCCCCTTCAACAAGGCAGCCTATGTGTTCGGCACGGCGGCGCTGGCCTCCGGCAACTACGAGGTCATGGCGGCGGTCATGGTCGGCGGCATGGTCCCGCCCATCGCAATCGCGCTGTCCACCACCTTCTGCCCCAAAAAGTGGAGCCCCGATGAGCGCCGCAACGGCATCGTCAACTATGTCATGGGCCTCTGCTTCGTTTCCGAGGGCGCAATCCCGTATGCGGCCACGGATCCGCTGCGTGTTTTGCCCAGCTGCATTATCGGCTCGGCTTTGTCCGGCGCACTGTCCATGGTGTTCGGCTGCGCACTGCGCGCCCCGCACGGCGGTATCTTCGTATTCCCGGTTGTTGACCACGCACTGCTCTATGTGGTGGCCCTAGCCGCCGGTTCCGTTGTCGGTGCGGCGATTTTAAGCCTGCTTAAAAAGGACTACACCGCAGAATAAACTTGTATATGGCAAAGGCCGCTCTCAGATGGGAGCGGCCTTTTTGCGCAGGGATGCCATATACAAAAGCTGCCCCCGCCACAAAGGGCAGGGGCAGAAAACAGAGCGGTAAAAGGGTTTGTGCGGGTAGAGAATCAGCCCAAGCTGATACCCATGGCGCGGGCGACATTCAGCATGTCGCAGTCGCCGGGTACACCGCGGGTCTTGCCGGCAATGTCGGCAAGCGGGTTGGCGGTCACATGGCGGTTGACCATCGCAACGGTCACGCCGTAATGCTCGTCCGCCACCAGCCCGGCCGCGTAGGAGCCGAACTGGGTGGCCAGCACGCGGTCGTAGGCGCTGGGGCTGCCGCCGCGCTGCATGTGGCCGGGCACGCAGATGCGGGTCTCGGCACCGGTCAGCTCCTCCACCTGCTTTGCAATGCGGGCGGTGGCGGTGGTGTAACCGGCCTCGGCGCGCTTGGCAGTCCACTCCTTGCGCTTCATCTTGGCCTCCTCGACCGAGAAAGCACCCTCGGCTACGGCCAAAATCGAAAAGTTCTTGCCCGCCTTGGCGCGGTTCTCTACAGCAGCGGCGACCTTCTTGATGTCGTAGGGCAATTCGGGCAGCAGGATGATGTCTGCGCCGCCCGCAATGCCGGAGTACAGCGTCAGCCAGCCGGCCTTGTTGCCCATGATCTCGATGCACATCACGCGGCTGTGGCTGCCGGCGGTGGTGTGGATGCGGTCGATGACCTCAGTGGCGATGTCCACCGCGGTGTGGAAGCCGAAGGTGACGTCGGTGCCGTAGATGTCGTTGTCGATGGTCTTGGGCAGGCCGATGATGTTCAGCCCCTCCTGACTGAGCAGGTTTGCGGTCTTGTGGGTGCCGTTGCCGCCCAGGCAGAGCAGGCAGTCCAGCTTGGCGGCGCGGTAGTTTTTCTTCATCGCGGCGACCTTGTCCACCTTGTCGTCTTCGACCACGCGCATCTTTTTAAAGGGGGTGCGCTTGGTGCCCAGGATGGTACCGCCCACGGTCAGGATGCCGGAGAACTCATCGGGGGACATCTCGCGGTAGTTGCCGTTGATCAGGCCGTCATAGCCGTTCATAATGCCAACGATCTCAACTTTATCGCCCATCCGGTGATACAGCGCCTTGGCCACGCCGCGCAGGGTAGCGTTCAGGCCGGGGCAGTCGCCGCCGGAAGTCAGGATGCCAACACGAATCGCCATAGTAAAAACCTCCCAATGCTGTATTTATACTACTATTATAAATGTACGCTTACTGCAACTGTATGTCAAGAAAAGTTTTTGCTCGATGCTGTGATGAAAACGCGCTTTTTTGAAAAAATCACAAAAAAAATCAAAAAAAGGCTTGCATTTTGAAAAGCCCTCTGCTATAATAACATACGTCGCCGGGAGACACGGCGGCCACAAACTGAATATGGGAGCTTTCCCGAGTGGCCAATGGGGACAGACTGTAAATCTGCTGCTTAATGCTTCGGTGGTTCGAATCCACCAGCTCCCACCAAGTTAAAAGCTACATTCAATGAGAATTTGAATGTAGCTTTTACTTTTTGTATGCCTACTAAATCCCTCATGCTATAATTGGCATGGGGGATTTTTCTATGCAAACAAAAATGTATGTAATTCAGCCGCGAATTATAAAGGTTGATCAGACAAAAGCACAAAAGCAGCGAGTGGCAGTCTATTGCCGCGTTAGTAAAAATACATCAGAACAAATTCATAGCCTTGAAATGCAGGAAAGCTATTTTAAAGGGTTTGTGGAAACAAAGCCGGAGTGGGTGCTTTACAAAATTTATAAGGACATTGGATCGGGAACACGAAAAAGTGGAAGAAGGGGCTATATTGAGATGGTGTGCGATGCGAAAAGGCACCGCTTTGATATGATCTTGGTCAAGTCACTGAGCCGATTTGGGCGAAATACCGTAGAGGCGCTATCAACCATGAGGAGTTTAAAGAAAATGAACATTGCATTGTTGTCAGAAGTAGAGCAAATAAATACGTTGGAAGTAAATGACATGGTGCTGTCCGTCTTGCTTGCTGCGGCGCAGGAGGAAAGTGCATCGAAAAGCGAAAATATCAAGTTTGGTATCCGCCAGCGCATGCGTAGTGGAAAAGTTATGTTGAATCATACACGCTTTTTAGGGTACACCAAAGATGAAAAGGGAACATTGGTAATTGTTCCGGAAGAAGCGGAAATCGTTCGTAAAATATTCTCGCTGTATCTGGAAGGCAACGGAGTACGAAAAATCAAACGGTATCTTGAAGAAAATGGAATAAAGACTGTTACGGGTAAGACAGAGTGGAGCACCTCAACAATAGACCGCATTTTGAGTAATGAAAAGTATATGGGAAACCTCTTGCTCCAAAAGACCTATACGCCAGATTTTCTAACAGGCAAACAAAAGAAAAACTGTGGAGAACAGAGTATGTTTCTGGTAGAAAATGTACATGAGGCGATTGTATCGAAGGAGAATTTTGAAGAGGTACAGAGAAGAAAGAAACATAAGGGTTTTCATTGAATCTTATATAAGGACTTGTTATAATTAAAATAATAGGGGGTGGAGGATAACATGGATGAAACGGTAAAAAATCTTAGCGACTTTTTAAAGATTCTCGATTCATACAAAGAACAATTTTCCCAAACATATCGGAATAGCGGGTTTGTTTTTCGAGGAATGGGCAATGCGTCTTGGCAACTGATTCCGGGAATGTTTCGAGAATATTCGGAAAAGCAGATATGCGCTACCATGCCGGGGATATCTTATAAGGGAAGAATATATTCGGCCCATGAGTATGAGATTCTTGCACACTTTAAGAAGGAAGCAAGTGGCTTATTAACGCATGTGCCGCAAACAGATGATTTTACATGGCTTCAATATGCACAACACTATGGTGTTCCCACTCGACTATTGGATTTTACATCAAATCCGTTAGTTGCTATGTATTTCTGTTGCCAAAGTGAGAGTAAAGGTGATGGGGCAATATGGATAGTCAACACTGTTAATTTTGAACGCTGGTCACAAGATGAAATAATTTGCAGCAACATGGGATCGGATTACACCCGTGAGGCAATGATGAAGTCGATTATGCGCGAAATGAGGGGCGATTTTGATTACGGTGAAGTTGAGGGAGAACCTCGTCTCAAAAAAATGCGACCGGTATTATTTATCCCACCATATATTGACCAACGTATGAGCGCACAGTCCAGCCGTTTTATGATTTGGGGAAATATTACATCTGGATTGGAAAGCATGATAAAGGCGAAAGAAAATCTAATGGAACTTTCCTCAAATGGTGTTACTTACCGCCAGGAAGATGATCAGCGTTTTTTGGCAAAGTTGATAGTGCCTGAAATATGCAAACATAATATTATGCGTGAACTGGATTTGCTAAATATTAACGAGAAGAGCATATTTCCCGGTTTAGATGGCATTGGAAGATATGTCAATAAGTACTATAAAAATAACGCTGATGATGTATGCACCTCTTTTTTGTGAAAAGCGAAAGGATATCGAGTTTTGGAAAGGAACTCACAATGGAAACAAACGAAATTCAACTTTTTGAAGATCAGAAAATCCGCACTGCATGGGATGCCGAGCAGGAAGAATGGTACTTTTCCGTTGTGGATGTCATTGCGGTTCTGACAAATCAGCCGGACACACGCCATGCGGCTAAATATTGGAGCGTACTGAAAACCCGCCTAAAGAAGGAGGGAAGTGAGTTGCCTACACTTTGTAGTCAACTGAAACTGCGTTCTGCGGACGGAAAACGGTATTTGACGGATGTTGCGACAACAGAGCAACTTTTTCGCCTAATTCAATCTATCCCCTCTCCAAAAGCGGAGCCTTTTAAAGTCTGGTTGGCACAGGTAGGGCGTGAGAGAATCGAAGAAACCATTGACCCGGAGTTGACGATTGACCGTGCGCTGGAAACGTATCAAAAGAAAGGATACAGCACGGATTGGATTCATCAGCGGTTACTTTCCATCCGTGTTCGCAATGAACTGACTGCCGAGTGGCAGGCACGTGGTGTGGAACAAGGGCGCGAGTATGCGATTTTGACAGACGAAATCACAAAAGCATGGTCAGGAATGACAACGCGGCAGTACAAAAATTTAAAGGGCCTGAAAAAAGAAAATCTCCGTGACAATATGAGCACCACAGAAATCATTTTGACAATGTTGGCAGAAACTTCGACGAAAGACATTTCCGCAACAGAAAAGCCGACGGGATTCTCTGAAAGTGTCAAAGTAGCAAAACGGGGTGGCAAAGTCGCAAAAGTAGCCCGGCAAGCGCTGGAGTCAGAAACGGGAACGCCCGTTATTACCGCACAAAGTGCGTCTCAACTCAATGAGGCCGTTACGGAACTTATTGAAATCAGCGCCGAGACGGCTGAAAAAAATAAAAAATAAGGGTATCTTTTTTGTAACACTCAGACAAAAGAGTCGTGGCAAGTATATTGCCGCGACTTTTTCTTTGCTTTGGCACCGTAAAATGCAACCGCGCCAGCTGCATTTTACAGTGCTGCCCCGACAGGGTTTTATTCCCTTGCGCACTTGCAATTTGCGGTGGAAGCGGGTATAATAGCCTTGTCATAGCACCTTTGCATGACACCCAAAAAACTGAATATCAGTCTCAGTAGCTCAGCTGGATAGAGCACACGCCTCCTAAGCGTGGGGCCGGAGGTTCAAATCCTCTCTGGGACGCCACAGCAGCGCTGCAAGCCTTTTTCGGGGCTTGCAGCGCTTTTTGTTCTTCCTTCTCCCGGTAATTTCGCTTCCGTTACCGGGGAATTTTTATACGCCGATACCAGAGCGGCAATTCAGGAAACCCGGAATGAATACAGTTGCCGCAGAGAACTTGCGGCGGGGGCGTTTGTAGTGTAAAATATAGATAATGATATTTGCGTGAGCACGCAAATATACAAAATGACGTGCTTTTGGGGGAATGCGGCGCCCCCGAAGGCACCGTGCAAAAAACAACTCTCTGTTGAAAGGCGGGCGTAGAATTGAATGTAAAACTGAAAGAAAAAATCAGAGAGTCGCTCTCTGCCGTGCTTCCGATCACCGGGATCGTCCTGATGCTCAGCATCTTTGTGATCCCGATGGAGCTGGGAAGCGTAGTCATGTTCCTGACAGGCGCCCTGATGCTGATCGTTGGCATGGGCTTTTTCCAGCTCGGTGCAGAGATGGCGATGACGCCGCTCGGCGAAGGCGTTGGCGTGCAGATCTCCAAAATGAAAAAACTGCTTACAGTCCTGCTGACAGGGTTTCTCATGGGCGTCATCATTACCGTGTCGGAGCCGGACCTGCAGGTTCTTGCGGGGCAGGTGCCGTCTGTGCCGAACATGGTGTTGATCATGACGGTGGCTGTCGGCGTGGGGCTGTTTCTGGCGCTGGCCATCGTGCGTATCCGCTATAAGATCAGCCTGTCGATGCTGCTGATCGTTTGCTATCTGGCACTCATTCTGGTGTCTATGTTTGTGCCCAAGGAGTTTTTGGCAGTGGCCTTTGACTCCGGCGGCGTCACAACCGGCCCAATGACAGTACCTTTTATTATGGCCATGGGTGTCGGGCTGGCCTCGGTGCGCAGCGATAAAAATGCGGCAAATGACAGCTTCGGTCTGGTGGCGCTTTCCAGCGTGGGGCCGATCTTGGCGGTGCTGATCCTCGGCTGTTTCTTTAAGCCGACCGAGGCGGCCTACACTCTTACCGATGTTGCCACCGTTGTCACCACGCAGGATGTTGCCCGGGTGTTTGCGCAGGGGCTGCCGCTCTACGCCAGGGAGGTGCTTCTCTCGCTGGTGCCGATCCTCTGGGTGTTTTTGATTTTCCAATGGCTGACCCACCGCTACCATGGGCTGCAAATCAAGCGCATCATCGTCGGCTTTGGGTATACCTATATTGGGCTGGTGCTGTTTTTGTGCGGTGCCAATGTCGGGTTTGCACCCGTTGGCGCCTACCTTGGCAAGGAACTGGCAGGGCTATCGTTGCGCTGGATTCTGGTTCCCATCGGTGCGCTGATCGGCTACTACATCGTCAAGGCAGAGCCTGCCATTCAGGTGCTGAACCATCAGGTGGAGGCCGTCACAAACGGCGCTATCTCAGTCAAAATGATGAACCGCTGTATGCAGATCGGTGTGGCAGCCAGTGTCGGTCTGGCCATGCTGCGCGTGCTGACCGGCATATCCATCCAGTGGTTTGTCATCCCCGGGTACATCATCGCGCTGGTGCTGTCCCGTCTGGTGCCGGATATTTTTATCGGCATTGCGTTTGACTCCGGCGGCGTTGCCAGCGGCCCGATGACCTCGACCTTTTTGCTGCCGCTCAGCATCGGCGTATGTGAGGCGCTGGGCGGCAACCTGATGACCGATGCGTTCGGTGTTGTTGCGCTGGTTGCCCTGACGCCGCTGATTGCCATCCAGCTTATGGGGCTGGTATACAAGCTGAAAACCGCCAAGCGGACGCAGACCGTACCGGCGGCAATCGCCGATGACTGTGACATGATCGTTGATCTTGAGGAGGGCGACTAAAATGGAGCATGAGAAGAAAGTGTCATTTCAGCTGTTGGTGCTGATCACAACGCCGAAGCTGGCGGAGCATGCAGCCGAGATGTTCAAAAAAGGGGCGCTGCCGCTGCAATACCGCTTTAATGCCGAGGGAACGGCCTCCAGCGAGATCATGGATATGCTCGGCCTTGGCAGCATTGACAAAAGTGTTCTCGTCAGCATGGTCCCGAAGCATTTGTCCCCGATTTTGATGGAAAAGCTCCATACGGAATTACAGCTGCACAAAGCCAACACCGGCATTGCTTTTACGATCCCTTTGAACGGTGCAAACAACATGATCTTGCGTATTCTGGACCACGATGCAGGCAAGGATGTTCTGAATACCAGCGGAAAGGAAGAAAACAGTATGTCTGAAACGAAACACTCTCTGGTTGCAGCGATCGTGAACAGCGGCTTCAGCGATGATGTGATGAAGGCGGTTCGTGCGGCGGGTGCCACCGGCGGCACCGTCATCCGCAGCCGGCGCATCGGCAATGAGGAGGCAACAGGCTTTTGGGGGCTGAGCGTGCAGGATGAAAAGGAGATCGTTCTGGTTCTGACGGAATCCGCCAACAAGGTAGCCCTTATGCAATCCTTGGGTGAAAGCTGCGGTATGCACAGTGCGGCGCAGGGAATCTTTATGTCGATGCCGATCGACTCGGTTGCCGGCCTGTAAGTGCGGCTGAAGGGCCGGATTGTTTACAATTTATGGTGGATTATCCGGCCCCCGGCGTGCTACACTAGCCGTATCAGGAAATAGGAAAGGGGCATTTGCCATGTGTACCGCAGCAACCTATAAGACAGCAGATTTCTATTTCGGACGAAATCTTGACTACGAATTCTCCTATGGGGATGAAGTCACGGTCACGCCGCGCAGCTATCCGTTTGCCCTGCGCTGCATGGGGGATTTCCGCACAAGGTATGCCATGATCGGCATGGCCTATGTGGCAGGGGAGTATCCGCTGTACTATGACGCCATCAATGAAAAGGGCCTCGGCGTTGCCGGGCTGAACTTTGTGGGCAACGCCGTCTACCACCCGGCGGCAGACGGTAAAAACAACATTACCCAATTTGAGCTGATCCCCTGGCTGCTGGGCAGCTGTGCAACGCTGGCAGAGGCCCGCGCCCTGCTGGAAAAAGCCAACATTGTAAATATCCCGTTCAGTGACCAGCTGCCGCTGGCCCAGCTGCACTGGCTTGTGGCCGACAAGACCGGCAGCATTACGGTGGAATCCACCGCCGATGGGCTGCATATCTACGACAACCCCGTGGGCGTGCTGACAAACAATCCGCCCTTCCCGCAGCAGCTTTTTGCGCTGAACAACTACCGCGCGCTGTCGCCCCGCACCCCCGCAAGCACCTTTGCGGACGGCCTTGACCTGCCGGTCTACAGCCGCGGGCTGGGCGGGCTGGGCCTGCCGGGGGACCTGTCCAGCCAGTCCCGCTTTGTGCGGGCGGCATTTGTCAAGATGAACTCGAAATCCGGTGACAGCGAAACCGAGAGTGTGGGGCAGTTCTTCCACATCCTGCACGCGGCCGAACAGCAGCGCGGCTGCTGCGAGCTGGACGGCGGCAAGTATGAGATCACGCTGTATACAAGCTGCTGCAACGCCGACAAGGGAATTTACTACTACACGACCTACGGCAACCACCAGATCACGGCAGTGGATATGCACCGTGAGGATCTGGACGGCACCCGGCTGGTGCGCTATCCGCTGGTGCAGGGGGAGAAAATTGCCTTTCAGAACTGAATTGCTTTAAAAACGCGAAAAAAGCGCTTGCAACGCACAGAAAACTATGCTATACTGTACGGTGCATGAGACTTTTCGCGCCATGGCGGCGTGGATAGAAATAGAAGGAGTGCTAAGCAATGAACTGGTATGAGATCGCTCTCGGCGTCGTCCTCGTCGTCGTGTCCCTGTTGATCATCGTCTTTACCCTCGCGCAGGAGCAGAAGGGTCAGGGCCTGTCCGGCGCTATCATGGGCGAAAGCTCTGCTACGATGGCTGCCGGCCGTGAGCGCGGCGTGGACGCCAAGCTGGCTAAGCTGACCAAGGTTTGCGGCGTTGTTTTCTTCGTCGTTACGCTGGTCGTCTGCGTCCTGAGCGCACGCCTGTGATGCTCGCAGGGTAAGCAAAGAAACAAAATGGGTCCGCCAAGCGCGTCAGCTTTGCAAGCAGCGCCCCGGCGGGCCGTTTTTTGTGGGAGTATATCGGAAGGGCACCGCCGGACGGCGGTGCGGCGTAAATTAAAGGAGTACACATGACACCGTTACAGAAAAGTATTTTAAACGCAGTCAAGCGCCGCCCCATGACGCTGCGTGAGCTGCAGAATAACCTGCAGGTGGACAATTCCCGCCTGCGCACCAGCGTATCGGCTATGGTCGCCACCGGCGAGCTGTCGATGCGCAACGGCACCTATGTGCCGGGCTTTGCCACCTATGAGAACACAAACGCCCCGGCGGCCATTCCCTGCACGCTGGTCAAGCTGGCAGCCCGCTTCGGCTTTGCCAGCCGCGATGACGGCGAGGGCGACATCTTTATCCCGGGACGCGCCCTGCACGGCGCGATGCCCAACGACAAGATCAATGTCAAGCTGTTCGACCATCCCCGTGTGGAGGGCTCCTCTGAGGGTGAGGTCGTGGAGGTCACTGTCCCCAACAACCGCTTTGCGGGTACGGTCTGCCTGTCTGAGGACGGCCGCATGGCGGTCGAGCCGGACGGCTGCCGCGATGTGAAGTTCCTGCTGGCCAAGCAGGGGAGCGAGGGCGTACATCTGGGTGATAAGGTCGGCTTCCTCATCACCCACCGCGGCAACCGCCACAGTGACCACCGCGCCGCCGTGGTCGAAAAGTTCGGCTCCTCCGACTACGCCTCCGAGTGCGCCAAGGCGATCCTCTACGGCCGCAATGTCCGGCAGGAATTCCCGCCGGAGGTGCTGGAGGAGGCACACGCATACGATAATGCCGTCATCGACCCGACCGAGGCTGCCAAACGTCTGGATCTGCGCGGTATTCCCATCTTTACGATCGACTCTGCCGAGACGAAGGACATTGACGATGCCATCAGCCTGCAGAAGCTTGAGGACGGCTATGAACTGGGTGTTCACATCGCGGATGTCAGCCACTATGTCCGCCCCGGCTCTGCGCTGGACGAGGAGGCCTACGAGCGTGCGACCAGCATCTACTACGCCGACAAGGTCATTCCGATGCTGCCGACCCAGCTGTCCAACGGTATCTGCTCCCTGAACGAGGGCGAGGATCGTCTGGCGTTCTCCTGCCTGATGCGTCTGGACGAGAACGGCGAGATCCGCAGCTACAAGTTCGTCAAGAGCGTCATCTGCAGCCGCGTCAAGGGCGTCTACAAGGAGATCAACGCTCTGCTGGAGCCGGAGGAAGGTGCTGACCTGACCGAACTGAAGACGAAGTACGAGGCCGTGCTGGACCAGCTGCCCGCCATGGACGAGCTGTACCGCAAGCGCCTTGTGCTGCGCAAGGCCCGCGGCGGCATGGACATTGAGTCCAACGAGGCAAAGCTTGTCATGGACGAGAACGGCCGCTGCGTGGACATCGTCAAGCGCGACCGCGGCACCTCCGAGTGCATGATCGAGGAGTTCATGCTGCTGGCCAACCAGTGCGCCGCCAATGCGGGCCGTACGAACAAGGTGCCCTTTGTCTACCGTGTACACGAGGCCCCCGATGCCGAAAAGATGGAAAAGCTGTCCGCCACGCTGCTGGCCTGCGGGCTGAACGCCAAGTTCAAGAACCCCATTCCGACACAGCTGGAGCTGGCCGCCCTGCTCGATGAGACCCGCGACCAGCCCATCCAGATCCCGGTCCACACCGGCATCCTGCGCAGTATGCAGAAGGCCCGTTACGCACCGCAGCCCCTTGGCCACTACGGTCTGGTGCTGGCAGACTATGCCCACTTTACCAGCCCCATCCGCCGCTATCCCGACCTTGCCATCCATCGCATTTTGAGCGAGATGCTGCTTGGTGCGTCCGCCAGCCAGCTGCAGAAGGACTTCAACGAGTTTGCCCAGCAGGCCAGCGAGAAGTCCAGCAAGCAGGAGGTTGCAGCCGTCCGCATCGAGCGCGATGTCGAGGACCTGTATAAGGCCGAGTATATGCACAACCATCTGGGCGAGGTCTATACCGGCACGGTCGCAGGCATCACGCCGCGCGGCGTCTTTGTCGAGCTGGAGAACACGGTCGAGGGCTTTGTGCCCGCCGCGCAGCTCTGCAAGGGCGAGCCGCAGGTCATTGACGGGGTGAGCATGCTCGACCCGCTGACCGGCAAGAGCTGGATGCTCGGCTCCTCGATGAAGATTCAGGTGGCCGCTGCCGATGTGGCGCTGGGCCGTATCGACTTTGAGTATATGGTCGAGTGACCGCACGAAAAAGCTGACCCATAAAAAACCTCCCCCGCCCGTAGTATGCACTGCGCATACCACGGGGGAGGCTTGCTTTTTATATGACCTTATGCTCCATCCACTTGCCGCTGATAAAGCGGGCGATAAAGCAGATGTCGCGGCAGAGCCAGTCGATGAACATGCCCAGCCAGACGCCGGCCAGCCCTAGATGGAACTGCAGCACAAAGACATAGCTCAGAATAACGCGGAACAGCCACATGCTTATGATGCTGACCGTCATGGTGAATCTGGCATCGCCGCCGGTGCGCAGGGCGTTGGGCAGCGTAAAGCTGCAGGCCCAGAAAAAGACGCTGGCAATGTTGAACATGCGCACAACCATGGTGCAGAGGGCGGAGGCCTCCGCCGAGAGGTTGAACCAGACCACGAGCAGGGGAATCAGGAAGAACAGCGCGGCATTGGCAGCGGCCAAACCGACCATGGCAATGCCCATCAGCAGAAACACATACCGCTTGGCCTGCTTTTTCTCGCCTGCGCCCAGACATTGGCCGACAACGGGGATCATGGCAAGGCTCATCGTATTGCCGGGGATGTTTGCCAGTGTTGAAAGCGTGTTGGCAACGGCGTTGGCCGCGATGGCCGAGGTGCCTAAGGTAGACGTCAGGCTGCTGACGCAGAGCTTGCCGATCTGGAACATGCCGTTTTCAAGGCCGGACGGGATGCCGATGGAGAGGATCTGCATGATGGGGGCGCGCCGCGGCCGCAGGTCGGCAAGGCTTTGGACCCGCAGCGGGTTGTGCATATTCTGGTTCTGCCACAGGATAAACACGGCGGCAAAGACACGGCCGATCAGGGTGGCCAGTGCTGCGCCGATGACCCCCATGCCGAAGCCGTAGATCAGCAGTGCGTTGCCTGCAATGTTGATGACATTCATGACAAGGCTGGCCAGCATACTGATGCGGCTGTTGCCCTGTGCGCGGAAAAGAGCCGCGCCGCCGTTATACAGGCCGATGAAGGGGTAGGACACGGCGCTGATAAGGAAATACTGCTGGGCAAACCGCATGACATCCTCATCAATGCTGCCGAAAACGCCGCGCAGGATCGGGCGGGAGAGCAGCATACAGAGGATGCCCATTGTCACAGTCGAGAGGCCAAGCACGCTGTACAGCTGGGCCGCGCTGCGCCCGGCGTTTTCGGCATCCTTGCGGCCCAGATACTGGCTGGCAATGACTGCGCCGCCGGTGGCCAGTGCGGACAGGATCTGAATGATCAAAACATTCAGGCTGTCAACCAGCGAAACACTTGAGACAGCGGCCTCACCCACGCCGGCAACCATCAGGGTGTCGGCCATACCCATCGTGACGCTGAGGGTCTGCTCCAGCAGAAGGGGCCAGATCAGTGTAAACAGCGCCCGTTTGGTAAACATGGGTGCCTGCGGTTTTGCGGTGACTGCCATGGTATTGCTCCTTTTTACATGCGTTTTGCATAGGCTTTACACTGATAGTATACAGCAAAATGTATGCGAAATCAATGGGTGGGCCGTGCGGCAAAAATGCGCGGAAAAGCCCGCGGCGACAGCGTTTGCTGCCAAAATCGCAAAAAAACAAATCGCAAGGATATTGCCCACTTTTGCGGGGCGCAAAAACCCCGGCCGCTTTATGCGGCCGGGGCAGAGGGGTCACGCAGCGCAGAAAAGCAGCTGCGGGCTTGTTATAATCAGAAATCGACCTCGGTGTCGTAGTAGCAGCACTTCAGCAGCTTTTCCATCTCCTCCTGACTCGGCTGGCGCGGGTTGGAGCCGGTGCAGGCGTCGGCGATGGCGTTCTTGGCGATCTCGGGCAGTCTCTCAAGGAAGACATTCTCCGGGACAAAGCCCTGCTCGCAGGGGTAGGAGTCGGGGCCGTAGTGGCCGATGCAGTGCGGGATGTTCAGGTCGTCATTCATGCCGCGCAGGTATTTGATCAGCAGCGCGACCTTCTCATCGTCATTGCTGCCGCCCAGATGCATCTTGTCGGCGATGACGCCGTAGCGTGCCTTGGCGGTAGGATCCTTGGCGTTGAAGGCGATGACCTTGGGCAGGTACATGGCGTTGGCAGCACCGT
>OHEB01000580.1_pt1 | contig 14034 bp, 15 predicted proteins | sample 1567081 | NCBI WGS metagenome assembly OHEB01 (sample SAMEA3879569, study PRJEB24766) | human gut metagenome | biome: human-associated habitat; feature: feces | place: USA | collected 1985/1987 | reverse complement strand
GCGGTACGCGAGCTGGGTTCAGAACGTCGTGAGACAGTTCGGTCCCTATCCGGCGTGGGCGTAGGATATTTGAGAGGAGCTGTCCTTAGTACGAGAGGACCGGGATGGACTGACCTCTGGTGCACCGGTTGGATTGCCAAATCCATGGCCGGGTAGCCAAGTCGGGACGGGATAAACGCTGAAGGCATCTAAGCGTGAAGCCCCCCTCAAGATGAGATATCCGAGCGTAAGCTGTAAGACCCCTTGAAGACTACGAGGTAGATAGGTCAGAGATGGAAGCGTGGTAACACGTGGAGTTGACTGATACTAATAGGTCGAGCGCTTGACCAAAGTCAGGTAGAAGAGGAAAAGTTATTAACAGAGTAAATCTTGATATGAATATCGTTTTTAGTGTGTGGTTTTGAAGGAACAAGAAAGGTAATGATTAGTGTCATTACCTCTTTTTTTTTCCCTCAAAATGTGATACAATGTAAACAGTTGAATCTGCTAATAATAACTTAGACGGATAAATGTATGGAGGCTATTTATGGATACAAATATATTATTGGAAAATGGAACGAATGAGATGGAGTTGCTTGAATTTACTATAGGGGATAACCATTACGGCATTAATGTTGCTAAGATAAGAGAGATACTCCCATATATGCCGGTTACGCCTGTACCTAATTCACATCCGTATATCGAAGGTATTTTTATGCCGAGAGATACGATGATAACGGTTATAGACCTTGCCAAGGCGACACACGGACAGGAGAACCCGGATACATCATCGGATATGCTTATTGTGACGAACTTCAATAAGCTTGATATAGCATTTCATGTACATAAGGTATTGGGAATTAACAGGGTGTCATGGGCACAGATTATTACACCTGATTCATCAATAAGTTCAGGTCAGGACAGCATTACCACAGGCGTTGTTAAGATAGATGGACGACTTATAATAATACTTGATTTTGAACATATCGTTAATGATATCGCACCGGAAACGGGACTTAAAGTGTCTGAAGTTGAGAAATATGCCGGACGTGACAGAAACAGTCTTCCTATATTCATAGCAGAGGATTCGGCACTTCTTATGAAGCTTATATCGGATTCATTGTCGAAGGCAGGATATGCTAATCTTGACATCTCACCAAATGGACAGGAATGTTGGGATAAGCTTGAGAAACTGGCCGGCCAGTATAAAGATAAAGTAACGGAGCATGTAAGCTGTGTTATAACAGATATTGAGATGCCTATGATGGATGGACACAGATTGACCAAGCTCATTAAGACCAATCAATATCTTAAAAATATTCCCGTTGTTATTTTCTCATCACTTATTAATGATGATATGAGAAGAAAGGGCGAGGCACTCGGAGCGGATTCACAGTTGTCCAAGCCTGAAATAGGACAGCTTGTAGAAGCAATAGATAAATTATTATTAAAATAAACCATTTTGTCGGAGGATATGATGGCTGAGAAAAATGAAGAAGAAGAATATCTTGACAGTCTATTAAATAGTGCAATCAAAAATGACAGTGAACTTGGTAACAATACAGCTGTTAAAGATGACACAGACCATAATAAGGAAGAAGCAGCGACATTGGATGAAATGTTCAAGGGTATGCAGACAGACGATGATAATGATGATACGGTAGACATTAATGATGAGAAGTCAACAGATGAGAAGATGAAGTTTGTCAATGACCTGAAGGATATAGTTGATCAGTCAGCGCAGGATGCATCCATATCAGATGCTATAGAAGCATTGAATAACGAGAGTACAATATCGGATGAAGAAACGGATTACAATCCGGACGTTGATAACGATTCTGAAACTGAGTCTGAAGATCCGGCTGATTTTGATTACAATGATGGTGAAACATCAGAACCTGTTCTTGATGATGTACCGGTATTGGATGATAATCTTAATATGCAGAGCATGAATGATTATCCGTCTGAACCTGCGATGAATAATGATTCCATACATAATGATATCACGGATTCTGGAATTGCAATGGCGGAGAATAATAATCCGGACAACGCCGCACCTGAGAAGTCCAGGAAGAAAAAAAAGAATAAGAAAGATAAGAAAGATAAGAAAGATAAGAAAAAGAAAAAGGGACTTAAGTCTTTCTTTGTTGAAGAATACGACAATGGTGACGAGCCGGAACAGTCTGATGATATGACATTGAGCGATGCAGACATCAATAAGCAATTGATGGACGAGCTGTATCAGGATGCCAGGGTGGACGACGACCTGTCAGATATAGAAGAGAAGAGCGAGGAATCGGCCGAAGAAGAGAAACCGAAGAAACCTAAGAAAGAAAAGAAACCGAAACCGCCTAAGGAGAAGAAACCTAAGGCACCTAAAGTAAAGAAGCCGGTTGATAAGTCCGAACGCATCCAGCCTGATTTTGGTGCAATATTCAAAGCAGTCCTGATTGCTGCGGTCATATCTGCAGTGCTGATAGTCGGAACCAATATTTTCAACAAGAAGAGCACGATAGCGGATGCTGAGAATGCGTTTGATGCCGGAAATTACGAGGAGGCTAATGGATTGTTATCCGGACTTTCACTTAAAGGTGATGCTAAGGATTTATATAACAAGAATAAATTATTAGCTTCGGTACAACATGGACTTACGTCATATCAGCACTATGTTGATCTGAATAAAAAGGGAAGTGCGGTCGATGCATTAATTAAGACAGTCGGACGTAAAAATAAGTCGGAGGATCTTATAGAGGAATATGAAATCTCATCTCAGATGGATTCATTATATTCCAAGATTACGGCAGCACTTGAAGAAAATGGATTAACCGAGCAACAGGCACTTGACTTATATAATATGGCAAGCCTTGAGGAATATACCGCCAAGCTTAAAGGATATGGTGCGTTGGTTAATGACAATAAGAAAAAGTAATACTAAGGTGCTATAGGAAACTATGGCACCTTTTAAGATTGAAAAATCTTGGAAAATTGCAAAAAAAATCTTGCATTTATTGCTTTTATATGTTAATGTAAATGCAGGTAGACAGCTATACATTGATAGCTATGAAGAGCATCCATTACAATGAATGGAAATGCTCTTTTTTTTTATAAAAAAGTAATATCTAATTATTGAGATAGGAGGAATATAAAATGAAACCATTTAATGTAGGCGAATCGCTTCGTCCTTTTATTGAGAAAATTCTTTCCCGAAGAAACATAAACCGGAAGTGTTAAGAACTGAAAATCCGGAATGGATAAGATTCTTAGAAATGTGACTAGGGTTAACAGTACCTGATAATATGAATGTGGTAATTAAGATTGTTTTGTCGTTTGGAGACATATTATTTGGCAACAGTAGAAGGTGACCAGCCAAGGGTAAGACCTTTTGGAACAGCACACATTTTTGAAGGAAGCAAGACAGTCTATGCTCGATGCTTATCCATCTTTACAGAATATGTACTCAGCAGATGATGGAAATTATTCAGGAAGCACTTAAAGATCTACTTTCTGGAACTATTCAAGATATGCATGAAACAGAAATGGACAATCACCTTGGATATGATCGTTATGAAAGATCTGGTGAGTCTAATTATCGTAATGGAACAAAGCCTAAAACTGTTCGTAGTAAATATGGAGAATTCAAAGTGGATGTACCTCAGGATTGCCAGAGTTCCTTTGAGCCTGAGGGGCTTCCAAAACGCCAGAAGGACATCAAAGGTTTGTCGGCACTCTTCGCCCGTATCAAAAGAAAATACATAACGGATGGGACAGTCAACAGATGTAGACTGTCCCTTTTCATCACGCTTTTTGCAGACTGCTCTTGAAATTATCACAATTCCATGCTATAATAATCATAAATGAACGGTCGGTATACGCAAAAGAGCGAAGCGACATGAAAACAACAGAGTAACAACACAATGAGCGGAAGCGTGAACTAATGGAAAAGGTCGAGGACGAATACTACCTGAAATCCCAAATGGAGGTCTTAAAGCAGGGGGTTGCCCTGTTCGTGGATAAGTACAAAGCAAACCAAGCATAAGCCGGTCAGCCGCCGCTCATTTACGGCGCGGGCAGCGGTGCAAAACTCCGCCGTAATAACAATTCCGAACGGAGGAAAGAAGATGAAAACAGGGAAAAAACTACTCACAGGTACACTTTTGGCGCTTTGCGTCGCTCTATTGGTGCTTTGCAGCGTGCTTGCCATAGGATGGAGCAAGGCGGCAAAAACCAACACCGCACTGCCGGAGGTGCGGAACAACGGCACGGCGATCCAGTGGAAATACAGCGACGAAACCGATTGGCGCGACCTGGTGGCGCTTACCGAGCTGCGGGGCGCTGCCGGAGAAAATGGAAAGAACGGCATTGACGGTAAAGACGGCAAGAACGGTGCCGACGGTAAGAACGGAATAAACGGAAAAGACGGCATTAACGGCGTTGACGGTAAAGACGGAGCCGACGGCAAAGACGGTATCAACGGAAAAGACGGCATTAACGCCAAAAACATAGAGGTGCAACGAGCCGAAACCCACATACAGTGGCGTTACGCGGGTGACGAGTGGCAGAACCTTGTGGCGATAGTCGACATCACAGGCCCCGCCGGACAGAGCGGTAAGGGCGGAGCAAACGGAAAAACACCGGAAATCCGCGTGAACGAAAACACCCTGCAGTGGCGCTACACCGGCGATGAAATATGGCTGAACCTGTACGACCTTTCGGTTCTGAAAGGTCTTGACGGCAAGGACGGAACCGACGGTGCCACCGGTAAGGACGGTAAAACACCTTTTATCGGCGAGAACGGCAACTGGTGGATCGGAGAAACCGACACCGGGGTGAAAGCCGCAGGTGTTGACGGTGAAAAAGGCGACAAGGGTGACCCCGGCGAAAAAGGTGACAAAGGCGACAAAGGAGACAAGGGAGACAAGGGACAGAACGGCAGCTGCGCCGGCTGGTTCTATGGTACGCTTTGGACAAAAGGCGATCTTTACAAAGAGGACGGCGCCGAACGGCCCGTTGGGATAAAAGTTTATAAAGAAGCCGAAAGCGGCGGATTTGTTTCTACATACATGGATGAGATATATCTGAAAAAAGGTCACACATACAGCGTAACCATAAGCGCATCTATGGAACTGCAATCTCACGAAGACAGAAGTGGTAATTATTCTGTTCAAATGACGGACAATTATGATGACGGCTTTTGCAGAGAAGCTACGCGCATAAAGAGAGACGGCGTAAAGCTGCCTTATTCAAGGGATCAGCACCATTTCAGTTTCAGCCGGATATATATAGCATCGGACGAAGATATTCCCCTGCGATTCAAAATTGAACAGTCGAGCTACAAAACTACGCTTCTCGGCTTCAACGGCACCATTACAATAACCGCTCTTGATTAAGTTTACATAACGGAGGTAGCAAGAAATGAAAAAACGAATACTCAGCATCCTGCTGCTGTGCTGCATGGTGATTCCGCTGCTGCCGACAACGCCCTTTGCTGCGGGTGAGCTTCGCCGTGATAAACAATTCTGAACGGAGGAAAGAAGGTGAAAACAGGGGGAAAACTACGTACAGGATCACTTTTGGCGCTTTGCGCCGCTCTTGAGGGGCGCGGGCAAATAGCCCCGCGCCCCATTCGCTGTCTTCCCAGAAAAAGACGGCTGTTCCTCAAAAGAACAGCCGTCCCGTTTTTTTCTGCTGATATGTATCTGAAATCAGACCACAAACAGGTACAGGAGATATCTACAAGTCTGTTTGTCAGCCCATATCGGCGGATAGAGCCTTGCTGATTTGGGCTTGCAGTGCCTCCGCCTGCTTCTTTTCCGTAACAGCGCCCACGATGGGGTCGCCCACGATGTTGCCGTTCCTGTCAACCACATAGGTGGTGGGATAGGCAAAGATATTGGTGGTGAACTTTCCCGCCTCACCGTCGGAAGCGAAATACACATTCTGATAGGTCGCGCCCTTCTTGGCAAGCACATCCTTGGCCTCGGAAATGGCCGTCTCGTTGCCGTCCAGCGTGAAGGTGTTGACACCGATGAGAGCGCCGCCCTTCTCCGCAAGCTCCTTGTTCAGCGCGTCCAGCTCGGCAAGCTCTCCCACGCAGGGGTTACAGGTGGTAAACCAAAAATTCACAACGGTGACGGCGTTTTTGGCGAACAGCTCGCTGCTCTTCACCGTGTTACCGTCCAGATCCTTGCCCTCAAAGGCGGGAAACTTCTGCATACTGCCATCGTCAGGCGGCGTGGTCATATCGCTGCCCGCCGGGACGCTCGTATTGTCATCACTATCAGGCGTCTCTGACAGCCAGGGATACTTCGTCTCCAGCTCCGCCCGCTGGTTCTCAATATCCTTGATCTTGGTGGCCTCGCCGGTGAGCAGCGTCAGCTCCTCCTCGGTGAACTGATCCTTGGCATTCTCGATGGTCTTGAGCAGAAAATCGCCGTAGTTGCCGCCGTCCTCTATCATGGCCATGCCCTTATCGGCTGCCATAAAGACCTTTTCCCAAAGAGCTGTGTTTTCCGACAGGATGGCATTTTCCTGCGCCTTCAGCTGCTCGTACAGCGCTTTTGCCTCCTCGCCGCCATCATTGCCGTCTGTGTCCTCTGCGGGCTTTGTGCCACAGGCGACCATACCGGCGGCCAGCACCAGCGCCAGCATTAGTGTGATGATTTTCTTTACGTTCATTTTGTTTCCTCCGTTTTTAATGTATTTGCAGGTTCTACAGGTTCTTTTTTGCCGTCTCCAAAGCCGTAGCGGAAGCTGACGGCGTTGGTGGGACAGGCGCGGATGCACATCCCGCAGCGGATGCACTCGGTATGGTTGGGCGTTTTTGTCACGTCCACATCCATTTTGCAGGCCTTGGCGCATTTTCCGCAGGAGACGCATTTGTTCCTATCCACCTTCATCTGGAACAGGGACACCCTGTTAAACAGCGCGTAAAACGCACCCAGCGGGCACAGCCACTTGCAGAAGGGCCGGTAAAATACGATACTCAGCACGATCACTGCCAGCAGGATGCTGAATTTCCAGGTAAACAGGCTGCCCAGCGCCGCCCGGATGCCGGAATTGGCAAGGGACAGTGGGATGGCCCCCTCCAGCACGCCCTGGGGGCAGAGATACTTACAGAAGAAGGGGTCACCCATGCCTACGTCGTTGACGAGAAACGCCGGCAGCAGGAAGACCATCACCAGCAGCACGGCGTACTTGAGGTACGTCAGGGGCTTGAGCTTTTTTGTTGAGAGCTTCTTCGTGGGGATCTTATGCAGCAGCTCCTGAAACCAGCCGAAGGGACACAGGAAGCCGCAAATAAAGCGCCCCAGCAGCACGCCCAGCAGAATGAGAAAGCCTGTGATATAATAGGAGAAGCTGAACTTGGAGGACCCCACCACCGCCTGAAACGCCCCGATGGGACAGGCGCCGGAGGCTGCCGGGCAGGAGTAGCAGTTCAGCCCCGGCACGCAGACGGTCTTCCCCGCCCCCTGATACAGTCCGCCCTTGAGAAAGTTCGGCAGATGCAGGTTGGTCAGCAGCGCCGCACCCGCCTGAATCCAGCCCCGGAAGCGGGACATGGTCTGTGAAACGCCTGAAAACTTTTTACCCAATGCCCACACACTCCAGACATAATTTGATTGCTTTGCTCAGCACCGTCGCCGCCTCGCCCCGCCAGACGCCGAAGCACAGCATGGCGGCTCCGGCCATCAGCAGCACGATCTGCGCCGCTGCCTTTTTCCCGCAGCTCATTTTTCATCACCCTTTCCGATTTTCTGCCCCCATCATAGCGCGGGAGAGTTAAAGTCTCTGTTAAGAACGAAAACTTAACGCAAACCTTATCTGTTTTTGCTATAATGAAAGCAACACAAAAACGGAGAAATAAAAAGGAGGGCTCTCATGCACCTTTTAGTAATTGAAGATGAACGCGCCCTGTGCGAGACCATCGTCCGCAGCCTGCGGCGGCTGGCCTACAGCGTGGACTACTGCTACGACGGGGAGAAGGCTCTGGAGTTGCTGGGCGTGGAGCGCTACGATCTGGTGCTTCTTGATCTGAATCTGCCGAAAAAGGACGGCATGACGGTGCTGCGCACCCTGCGGCAGACCGACCGGGAGACGCGGGTGCTGATCCTCTCCGCCCGCAGCGAGGTGGAGGACAAGGTGCAGGGGCTGGACGCCGGGGCCAACGACTATCTGGCAAAGCCCTTCCACTTGGCGGAGCTGGAGGCCCGCATCCGCAGCCTGACATTGCGGCAGTTCACCCAGCAGGATGTGCTGCTAAGCTGCGGAGGCCTGACCTTTGACACCCGCTCCCGTACCGCCGCCGTCAATGGGCAGACGCTGACGCTGACCCGGAAGGAAACGGGGATCCTGGAATACCTGATGGTGCATCAGGGGCGGCCCGTGAGTCAGGAGGAGCTGATGGATCACGTTTGGGACAACAGCGTGGACAGCTTCAGCAATTCCATTCGCGTCCACATCTCCGCCCTGCGCAAAAAGCTCCGCGCCGTGCTGGGCTATGACCCCATCCGCAACCGCATCGGCGAGGGCTATCTGATGGGAGGCGAGGAAGTATGAAGCGGCTTTCCCTGCAGTGGCGCATCACGCTGATGTCCGTCCTGCTCATCGGCATCACCTGCGTGGCCATGAATTTGCTGCTGTGCTCCTCCGGTGTGTACTATATGGACACCATTGCGGACAGTTTACAAGGCGGCGGCACGGTGATCCTGAATGATGGCGGAGCGGCGAGCTTTGACCCGCAGCTCATAGCGCCCAACGAGGAGTTGACCATCGTCGTCGATGGGGTGCAGGGGCGCTTCCGCACCACCAACTGGTACATCACGGCGGCGGTAACGCTGCTCAGCGGCATCCTCGCCTATTTCGTCAGCGGACGCGCTCTCAAGCCCCTGCGCAGCTTTACCTCGCAGGTGGAGCAGGTGCAGCTGAACAATCTTGCCGATATGAGGATCGATGAAGATGCTATTTCGGAGTTCCGGCAGCTGAGCCGCTCGTTCAACCAGATGCTGGAGCGGCTGAACAATGCCTTTGCCGCCCAGCGGCAGTTCACCGGCAACGCCGCCCACGAGCTGCGCACGCCGCTGGCGCTGATGCAGGCGCAGCTGGAGCTGTTTTCCGCAGAGCATCCCGCCGTGCTGCCGGAGACAGCGGAGTTTCTCCTGCTTTTGCGCGAGCAGACGGAGCGGCTGACGCAGATGACCAAGACGCTGCTGGAGATGAGCAATTTGCAGCAGGTGGCGCGGAACGAGCAGATTCAGCTTATCCCAATGATTGAGGAGATCTTCACAGACCTCGCCCCGCTGGCAGAAAAGCGCGGTGTCACGCTAAAAGCGGAGGGCGACGGCGTTATGACCGGCAGCGACGCGCTGATCTACCGGCTGCTCTTCAACCTGACGGAGAACGCTGTCAAATACAACCGACCCGGCGGCTCGGTGTGGGTCTACGTCACACAGGAGACGGAAAAACTCCTGATCCGCGTTTCCGACACCGGCCGCGGCATTCCGGAGGAATTTCAGCGGAGCATCTTCCAGCCCTTCTTCCGGGTGGACAAGTCCCGCAGCCGCGAGTACGGCGGCGCGGGGCTGGGACTTTCGCTGGTGTGGGAGATCGCCGATCTCCACGGCGGCTCCGTTTGGGTGGAGGAAAGTTCGGACAAGGGCACGACCATCGCGGTGGAGCTGCCGGTACAGTGAAGCTGTATCTCACATAAAGCAATAAGCCGCGCAGCGGGAGCACCCTTCGGGCGCTCCCGCCTTATCTTAGCATTTTGAATGACTTTGTATTTTCCCAAAGGCTCCCGTTTCGGCGGGGGCCCTTGTCTTTTCACCTTTCGTTTCCCGCTGCGTAGGATAGACTGTACGGAGTCGCCCGGCTCCGCATACTACGGATACGGAAAAGGGAGTGTCTATGCAATCATCTGTCCTTCAGGGGATATTGCTCCCCTTCTGGGGCACGTCGCTGGGTGCGGCGTGCGTATTCTGCCTGCGGAGAGCGCCCTCCGCCGTTCTGCGCCGCGTGCTGGAGGGATTCGCCGCCGGTGTGATGACCGCCGCCTCGGTGTGGAGCCTGCTGCTCCCCGCTATCGACTGGGCGGTTTCTGGCTGGGGGTGCTGTTCCTGCGGCTGCTGGAGCGACTGCTGCCGGAGGCTGTTACCGACCGTTCCACCACCATGACCCTTCTGGCGGTGACGCTGCACAACATCCCGGAGGGGATGGCGGTGGGCGCGGCCTATGCCGGATGTGTGGCGGCAGGAGCCGCCGCGCCCGCTGCGGCGTTTACGCTGGCGCTGGCCATCGCCATCCAGAATGTGCCGGAGGGCGCCATTGTGGCCCTGCCCCTGCGTACCGCCGGTGCGGGGAAGGGGAGAGCCTTTTTGGGCGGCGTGCTCTCCGGCGTGGTGGAGCCCCTGGCCGCCGGTGTTACGGTGCTGGCGGCGGCGCTCATCGTTCCGGCGCTGCCCTGGCTGCTGGGCTTTGCCGCCGGGGCTATGCTCTATGTGGTGGCCGCCGAGCTGCTGCCCACGCGCGGCGATTCCGGCCCGGGGGCGCTGGCCTTTGCCGCGGGCTTTACCGTAATGATGATCCTGGACGTGGCATTGGGGTAGGGAGGAGGGTTGACAACGGCCAATTCCTGTAATATAATGTCGCTGACAAGTAAATAAACAGTCTGTTGATCCAATGTCGCCGGCGGCCGTACAGCCCACCACGGGCCAGGCGTCGGCATAGAAGGAAAGGGGTAGCCAAACCCCGCACGACCGGTACTGTGAGCGCAAGGATGCACCGAAGCGGCGAGAGCCGCCGGGACGAAAGTCCGCCATTGTGGGTAAGCCCATGAGAAGGTAGGCTGTAAACGAGGAGGGATGTCTGCCCCCCGCGGCGCGAGCCAGGAGAATTGCATTGTGTAGGACAAAGTTGCAGCGGGCGCGCTCTCCGTGTGCGGGAATCTTGTACCACCATGTAGATGTACCACGCTGACCTCCTGAACGGGAGGTCGGTGTTTTTTGCACCGCCTTTTCTACGGTCTGCCCTGTGGGGCGGGCGGCGGGGGCGGCGACGTCTTTCCGTGGTGCAGGGGTCGTATCTATTGCGTTCGCTGTCCGGCTTTGCGCCGGGCAGCGTTTCATTTTTGCGGGACAGAGTGCACTCTGTCCCGTTTTTCATGCCCTGCATGAAAAACATTTCCCTTGCCAGGCTGACACGCTGCCATACACAGCGAAGCGGTGCGGAAAACTCGACTGTCAAGCTGAGGCGCCGTGCGCTTTCCTTCTGACCGTGAAACTGTGCAGACGAGTCCCCTTTGTCAAGCTGAGGCGGCCATTGGCCGCGTGCTTTTCCATAAGTGGGGCGGGGATGTTGCCGCATCCCCGCCCACCCCCTCACGTCGACAAAAAATTTACATAAAGGAGAAAGAGACATAAAGAAGAGAGTCATATAAAGAAAAACCACCGATTTTGGCTGTTGGCGCTGGCGCTGTCCCTGCTGCTGACCTGCGCCGCCTGCGGAAAAAAGACCGTATCGTACGCCCCCGGCAACATTCCCACGGCAACGCAGGAGCAGACCACGGACATCAGGAAGAACGACACAGCTGAAACGGGCACCACCAAGGCTGACGGCAAGCAGGACGCGGCAAAGACTGAGGATAAGACCGCGGACGATAAGAAGCCTGACAAGCAGAAGTCGGCTGATGATGCCAAAAAGGCCGAGGAGGACGCCAAAAAGCAGGAGGAAGCCAAGCGCCTGGAGGAGCAGAAGCGGCTGGAAGAAGAGAAGAAACAGCAGGAACAGGAGCAGCCTTCTGCGCCGGACCCGGACCCTGCGCCTGCACCTGACCCTGCGCCGGCGGCATCCGTATCGCTGTACATCTCCTGCGCCACGGTGCTCAATAATATGGACAAGTGCTCCGACGGCGTGAAGGATATCATTCCCGCCGACGGCGTGATCCTGTCCGCCACGGTGACCATCACCGAGGGGGAGTCTGTCATGTCCGTACTGAAGCGGGCCTGCGGTGACGCGGGTATCCCGGTGAGCTCCAGCGGCAACTATGTCAGGGGCATCAACGGCCTGTTCGAAAAGAACGTAGGCAGGAGCTCCGGCTGGATGTACTGCGTGGGGGGAACCTTCCCCAGCTATGGCGCGGACAGCTATACGCTCTCTGGCGGCGAGAGTATTCAGTGGCTCTACACCTGTAATATGGGTGCAGACGTGGGCAATACCTACATGGGCTGACAAAAGGGCGGCTTTTGCCGCCCTTTTTCCGCACGCAGGATTGACGTATCCCCTGGCGGCAGGGTATAATCAAAAGGTTAAGACATCATGTATGCAGGAGGTGATCCCATGGACGATACGCTGCGCACTTGCCATCCGGCGGTGAGCTTTGCCTATTTCGCCCTGGTCATCGCCTGCGCGATGCTGCTGATGCACCCGGTGTGCCTGGTTCTGTCGACGCTGGGCGGCGGGTGGTATGTTGCCCGTCTGCTGGGCGGCAAGGGCCTGCGCCGCCACCTGCTGTGGCTGCTGCCTATGGCCCTTCTGGCGGCGGCGGTGAATCCCGCCTTTGTCCACCAGGGCGTCACCATTCTGGCCTACCTGCCCTCCGGCAATCCTTTGACGCTGGAGAGCCTGCTCTACGGTCTGGCCGCCGGCGCCATGCTCAGCGCCGTGGCGCTGTGGTTCGTCTGCGTCACCGATGTCATCACCTCGGACAAGGTGGTGTACCTCTTTGGCCGCGTCATCCCGGCGCTGTCCCTGCTGCTGAGCATGATCCTCCGCTTTGTGCCCCGCTTTGTCCGGCGGCTCCGTGCCGTGGCGCAGGCCCAGCGGCATCTGGGCCGTGATACCCAGACCGGCGCCCCGGTCCGGCGCGTCAGAAGCGCCCTTCGTGTGTTCTCCATCGTTGTCACCTGGAGCCTGGAAAGCGGCCTCATCACCGCCGATAGTATGCGCTGCAGGGGCTATGGCCTGCCGGGGAGGACCTCCTTCTCCCTCTACCGCTTTGACCGGCGTGACGGTGCCGTCGCCCTCTGGCTGGCCTTCTGCGGCCTGTATCTGCTGGGCGGCGGTCTGGCCGGCGGCCTGCGCTTTCAGTATTATCCCATGCTGATCAGCGGCCCCGTCACACCGCTGACGGTCAGCTTTTTCGCCGTTTACGGCCTGCTCTGCTTTACGCCGGTGCTGCTGGACGCCCTGTTCCGGCGCCGCTATCTTGCCCGGAAAGGAGGGACTCCCCATGCCTGAACTGCTGCGTTTGGAGCATTTTGGCTTCACCTATCCCCAGCAGCCCTGCCCCGCGCTGGCGGATGTGTCCCTCACGGTCCGTCAGGGCGAGTTCTGGGTCCTCTGCGGCGCCTCCGGCTGCGGCAAGACCACGCTTCTCCGCCAGCTGAAGCCCGCCCTGCGCCCCCACGGTGCGGCCGAGGGCCGTATCCTCTTCGACGGTCAGCCGCTGGATGACCTGCCGCCCCATCAGCAGGCCGCCGATATCGGCTTCGTCCTCCAGTCTCCGGAGGAGCAGACCGTCACCGACAAGGTCTGGCATGAGCTGGCCTTCGGACTGGAGAGCCTTGGCTGCGACACGCCCTCCATCCGTCGCCGCGTGGCGGAGATGGCCTCCTTCTTCGGCATCCAGGACTGGTTCCATAGGAAAGTGGACGAGCTCTCCGGCGGCCAGAAGCAGCTGCTGGCCCTGGCCTCGGTCATGGTGCTCCAGCCCCGTCTGCTGATTTTGGATGAGCCCACCAGCCAGCTGGACCCCATTGCCGCCGCCGACTTTTTGCAGACTGTGGGCCGCCTGAACCGCGAGCTGGGCATCACCGTTCTGATGACGGAGCACCGTCTCGAGGAGGCCTTGCCCCTGGCCACCCACGCCGCCGTGCTGGACGGCGGCCATCTCCTCTGCGCCGGCGCGCCGGAGGCGGTGTGCCGTTCCCTGCGGGGCTGCGGCCACGATATGTTCCTGGCCATGCCCGCCGCCGTCCGTATCTGGGCCGGGGTGGACAGCGATGCGCCCTGCCCCATCACCGTCCGCGAGGGCCGCGATTTCCTGTCCGGCTGGTGCGATGA
>OHEB01000572.1_pt1 | contig 14134 bp, 7 predicted proteins | sample 1567081 | NCBI WGS metagenome assembly OHEB01 (sample SAMEA3879569, study PRJEB24766) | human gut metagenome | biome: human-associated habitat; feature: feces | place: USA | collected 1985/1987 | reverse complement strand
GACGGAGCACGCTATTGGTTTTCGGCCGAAGAAGAGGAAGAGCTCCAAGAACACAACCGCATCTTCCAGCACCGCAATCCGGCAGAAGAAGTACTACGCAGTTGTTTCCGTCCTGCAACATCCGAGGACCCAAAAGAAAAAATAAGAAATCTCTCCGCTGCCGACATCTTCAAAGAACTGAAAAAGCAAAACCCTGCCGCCATGAGGGGAAGCAACCCGAACAGTTTTTCGCAGCAGCTCGTGCCTGCCGGTTTTCTGCGAAAGCACGGACGCTATGGAAATTTCTATCCGGTAGTGTCTCTGACATAAAAAATGAGGTGCTTGTCCGTTATGGTCCTCCCAACAAAGGGTTCACCCGCAAAGCCTGATGAATAGGGAGATGTGAAGGGAGAAAGGAGAATATGTCACACGGACAGTCAGAGGATAACAGTTAATTTTTCCACAAAGAATATCAAAAAATACTATAATATTTACGATGTATCATGTATTTTTGTGCTCGATAACGGGTGAGAATACCTCATTACGATTATCAGCCTTACTATATTTAATAACTATAAAAAACAAACTTATGAATCTAAAAAGACTTGCAAAAAGAGCATTGGCTACTCTGTCGTTGAGTATGCTATGCTTAATCGCCTTTGCACAAGGTCACCAAATCTCAGGTACCGTAATCGACGGTACAGGTGAACCTATTATCGGTGCAAACGTATTGGAAGTAGGTACGACCAACGGTGTAATTACCGATATTGACGGTAATTTCAAACTCAGCGTACAGCCCAATGCAAAAATCCAGGTATCATTTATCGGTTATATCACGCAAACCGTTACAGTGGGCAGCCAAAAGAACATTAAGGTAACACTGAAAGAAGATGCGCAGGCATTGGATGAAGTGGTGGTGGTAGGTTACGGAACAATGAAGAAAACCGATGTGACAGGTTCCTTGGCTTCGGTTTCTGCCGATAAATTGGCCGCCCGTGGTGCGCTCCGCGTAGAAGATGCTCTGCAGGGATCTGTTCCGGGAGTCAACATCACGGCAACCAACAGTCGCGCCAATGGTAAATTCAGCATGCAAATCCGCGGTCAATCTTCCATTAACAATTCAAACGGTCCTCTTTACGTAGTGGATGGTATGGTAGTCTCTTCTATCGACTTTCTGAACTCCGAAGATATCGAACGTATCGATGTGCTGAAAGATGCTTCTTCCACAGCCATCTACGGTTCGCGTGCATCCGAAGGAGTGATTTTGATTACCACTAAAGGAGCCGGAGCCGGACAAAGCAAAGCCCAACCGGTAGAAATTACATACGATGGTTACTACGGTATCCGAAAAGTAGCCCGCATGCCCAAATTCATGGAGTCTACGGAATGGATGAACTACCGCTTTGCCAAATATACAACTTCAAGCGGTCCGGATGAAACGGGACATATCAAATATATAATCAAAGATGCAGACTTGCAGTCTGTATTCCAGAATGGCACTGAGTGGAAAGAGTCGCCTTTGTATGCACGGTGGATGAATAATGAAAGTTATGATTGGGCAGACCAGGTATTGCAGACCGGTTCACAACAAAACCACTTCATCAGTGCAAGCGGTGCAAGCGAGAAAACATCCTACCGCTTGGGCGCTGGTTATCAAGGCGAAGAAAATGTTTTCAAGAAAAACAGCTATGACCGCTTCAACATCAAAGCTGCTTTCGACAGCAAATTATCTAAAGTAGTGGAAGCAGGTATGTCGGTCAATATGGTATACGATGTGCAGGATGACTGGATTACCGATTCTTCCAATGCGTATTCTCCTTACAACAATGCTTTCTGGTTTGCTCCGGTCATTTCTCCGTGGGATGAAGACGGAAACCTATTGGCCAAACCAGCAAAAGTGGGCAATATGTCTTTAACATCTACTCCATCTCCATTGGTTGATTTGGATATCGATGCTTACGAAAACCAGACCCGCAAATTCCATGTATTCGGTAATGCTTATCTCCGCTTCAATCTTATGAAAGGACTGAAATTCACAACGACTTTCTCTCCCAACTTCTACCATGGACGTCAAGGCATCTTCATGGGTACCGGCGTTTCGGACAAATATCCTGACGGAACGGCATATTACCAGAATAAAAAGCAAAACTATGCATCGGTTGTCAACACAGACCGGATGGACTGGACATGGGATAACCAGATTGATTTCACCAAGACCTGGGGCAATCACCGCTTGGGAGCTATGGGATTGTTCTCCATGTATAGAACTGACAAAGAGACTTATACCCAATCCGTTACCAATATATCTGATGACAGATTGTCTTACCATGCCATGGAAAAAGGTGCCAAAAACCAGGCTACCAAGTCCTCGTATACCGAATCGTCCATGGTTTCCGTAGCTGCCCGCCTGAACTACGCCTACAAAGAACGTTACATGGCCACAGTTACCGTACGTGCCGATGCCTCTTCACGCTTCGCAAAAGGCAACCGCTGGGGATGGTTCCCCTCTGCCGCCCTGGCATGGAGAATGTCTGAAGAAGATTTCCTGAAAGATGTGGAATGGTTGGATAATCTGAAACTTCGCCTGTCCTATGGTATTACCGGTAACAATAATGTAGGAGATTATGCTACAAGCTATTACACATCGGGACCGTCTTATGCTGTAATCGGCGGTAATGAATTCCAAGGTTATTACGGTAACGGAATCATTGACCAAGCCCTGATGTGGGAGAAAATCAAGGAATTCAACTTCGGTGTGGACTTTGCCGTATTGCAGAACCGAATCAATATAACGGCAGATGCTTATCGCCGCCTTGCCGACGGACAAATCATGAAATCGACAGTGCCTTTGGAAACCGGAGAAAGCAGCCTGACAACCAACATCGGCTCTGTTCAGAACGCCGGTATTGAGTTGGGCGTCAACTTCGGAGTTATACGCAACCAGAACTTTACATGGGATGTCAATGTAGCATTCGCACGCAACTGGAGTAAAATCAAAGAACTGCCGAGCGGAGACGATGTCAGCAACAACTGGTTCATAGGCGAACGCCTGAATGTACTGCGCGACTACACCTATGCAGGTGTAATTACGGCAGACGGGGTCACGATGCACACTATCAATGGAGACAAACACTATACATTACAGGAAGTGTACGACAAATATGGTCCCAAGAGTCCCAATAAACTGAAATGGTACGAAGGCCAGATGGCTGTAAACGACTGGAACGATGATGGAAAAATCAATGATGAGGACAAGCAGATTTATGGATGCACCGACCCTAAATGGACCGGTAGCCTGAGCTCCACAATGACCTATAAAGGCTTCGACTTCTCGTTTATGCTTTACACCAAACAAGGACAATGGTCACGCAGTTATTTCCACGAACAATACATGGATATCAGCGACCGTGGCCGTCAAAAGATGAGTTTCGATTACTATATCCCAGCAGGAACTCCGGTTTTGGACAAGGCAACAGGAGACATCACTTACTTGGAAACACCGCATATGGGTGCTTACCCCTATCCTAACAATTATGAAAAAACAGGTGGCGGTTACTTCAGTAAAAGCAGCTCGGGAGTAAGATACCAAAAAACGTCTTTTGTAAAGGTTAAAAACATCACTTTAGGTTATACTTTCCCGAAGAAGTGGATGAGCAAAATAGCCGTTAAACATTTACGCCTTTACGTAAACGTACTTAATCCGTTCTGCTTCACCGGCTACGATGGTTTCGATCCGGAATGGGCAAGCGCAAACCTGACTGACGGCGGACCGGCTTCCGTAACCTACCAGATTGGTGCAAATATCAAATTCTAACCAGTAAAACATATAAGTAATATGAAACTATATAAAAAACTATTATACACAATGTGCATGGCTGGCTCTATCACATTGACCGGCTGTGACGATTTCCTCACACCTGACAATAAAAGCGCGGTAAATGATGTGGAATATTTTACCACTTCTGCCGGTTTACAAGCTCTGACATACGATGCATACGCCCAACTGAAAAATATCTTTAACAGCAGTGATGTAACCGCTTATTTCAACTCCGGAACAGACTTGTATCAGGATGGACGCAATGATATCAGTGCAGCTCTTCACCGTTGGTCTAATTTTACTCCTGAAAATGGGACTGTAAAAAACTTCTACACAGATTGCTACGATGGAATACGTTCATGTCTTGCCATTCAGTACTATGCTGCACAATCAACGGTGAGTGAAGATATAAAACAAAAAAACATTGATGAAGGCCGTTTCATCGAGTGTTTGTATTATTACTTGCTGGTCAATAATTTTGGCGGCGTTCCTTTAGTAACCGAATATGCCAAACAGGCCGGTGAAATCAAAGAACAGCCCCGTGCTACGGCAGAAGCAGTATATACGCATATCATCACAGAACTGACCAACATTATCGACAATAACAAATTGGTTGCTTCTTCTGCAACAAAAGGAGGAGGGGAAGCCAGCATAGAAGCCGTTAAGGCATTGCTGGCAAAAACTTACTTGTCTGCTGCATGGGACTTAAAGAAAGATGATTACTTTACCAAAGCGGCAGCCTATGCCGACGAAGTTATTGCCGGACGCAAACTGACAACCGAATTCGCCAAATTATGGGCAGCTGACCGCTCCGGAGATGACGATGAAGAGTTTATCTTCGATGTGGAATACGATGCAGAAAACCAGCATGACAAAAATGACGGTAATCGTTGGCAGAGTTTCTTTTCCAACTATTACGGGGGTAGCGAAGAAGGCATGAAAAATGGTAGTTCATCTTTCATACCTTACATGCATGCATTGAGAAATTTTGAAAAAGGAGACAAACGCTACGATGCAACTTTCATGAAGACCCTACTGGTCAAGAAAGAATGGGATATCAAGAACGGATTTAAAGATGAAAAAGGCAAGCCTATCGGCGACTATTTCTCTTTCTACAAAAATGGCGGTAAAGCTGACGGCAAAATGGTAGGAGTGTATTATCCGGCTTATTGGGAAAGTGACGCTGCTTCCGTTGCTGAGTGGCGTGCCAAAGACCCGGAAAACCGGAAAAACACATTTATCATTCCACAAAATGATAAAACAGCCAAAATGGAGCCAATGTCCACTTACGTAAAAGACCTGGCAGAATATCCGGACGGGGTTATTGCCAAATATGATTTTGACGATGCCTCCACGCAAAAACTCAGTTGGTCTGTACAGCCTTGCCGTAAATTTGACGATAGCCAAACCGCTGACTATAATGCCGGAAAGAGTTTCCGCGACCTCCACGTAATCACACTGCCGGAAATGTTTTTCGTAGCAGCCGAAGCTTACTACAAATTGAATGATCCCAAAGCTTTGGAGCGTTTGAATGTTGTACGTGAACGCGCCGGTTTAACAGCTGAAAATAATATTGATTTGGACATCATATTGAAAGAGTCGGCCTGCGAAATGTTTGGAAACGGTTATCGTCGTATGGACCTTCGTCGTACCGGTAAATTGGTTGAATACAACGACAAATACAATCCGCATATGATAGGTACAGCCGCTGCTACCATAGGAGAAAAATTATTATGGCCTATCCCACAAGCAGCTATCGATGCCAACGGCCAGTTGAGTATGGAAGACCAAAATCCTGGATATTGATTATTGCTTCCGTTTTCTGAATAATATTCACTAAAAGAAAGATGAATTCCGAAGTATCAGAATTTCGGAATTCATCTTTCTCTTTTTACAGCTTACTCATCCTCTCCCCACAAATCCTTATCCGAAGGAGCCTTTTTTATATTCCAGACTATTATCAAGCCAATAACCAGCAAGCATATCAAATATATAATCATAGACTTTGTTTAGTTTTCAAATAATTCAAATACAACAAGACTCCAATAGTTTATGTTCATTCTGAACACGAATAATGGTTTATTTCAGCACTTTATCCCGATACTCCGTGGGTGTCATTCCCTTTTTCTGCTTGAAACACTTACTGAAATAACGAGGGTCATTGATACCCACCATATAGGATATTTGCGTCATGGAATACTCACCGGTGGCTATCAACTGAGCTGCACGGTTGATACGCATTTCCTTAATGAACTCGATAGGCGCCAGTCCGGTCAAGGTTTTCAACTTCTTGAAGAATACGGAACGGCTCACGGCAAGTTCCTGCACAAAATCATCTACTACCAAGTCACCGTTATCCATGTTCTTCTCCATCAGTTCTATAAGTTTATCCATAAACTTACGGTCGTTGGGAGACATTGCCGCAGATTTATCCGTTTGAGGATTATCCTGGACATTACCGATACTCTGTTCATCGGCAACAGCTGCAACCGCTCCTGCCTGCATCAAGTTCTGGCGGTACAAAGTTTGCAGTTTCTGCCGCTGGGCAAGCAAGTTCTTTACACGTGCTTTTAAATAGGTGGCGCTGAAAGGTTTGGTTATATAATCATCAGCACCGTACTCCAATCCTTCCAACTTACTTTCGATGGACGACTTCGCCGTAAGCAACACAATGGGAATATGGCTGGTAGTCATATCAGCACGCAATTCACGGGTCATGGCGATACCGTCTTTTTCCGGCATCATCACATCGCTGATAACAATATCCGGCAGAAACTTCAACGCCTTATTCAGCCCCTCCATACCATTGGCAGCCTCTACAATGCGATACTCGGAAGCGAAGATGCTGCGCAGGAAAATACGCAGTTCGGAGTTATCTTCTACCAGCAGCATCAAATCTTTGGATGCATCTCCACCGCCTTTTTCCTGAGAACCCGTTTCCGGTTGTGAGGGCTGCGCGTCTTCCGTATCCGCCGTTTGCCGGTGATAAGCCTCCAGACCAACTGTTATATCGTCCTGCATAAATTCCACCGATTCGTCATACTGCTCCTTACCTTTCATAAAGTCTATCTTGAAGCAACTGCCTTCTCCCAACTTGCTATCTACCGTAATCAAAGCTTTGTGCATCTCCACCAGTTCTTTTACCAATGACAAACCGATGCCGGTGCTTGGATTGAACAAATTACGGTCTACCAGATTCTCAAAACGGACAAAAATAGATTTCTTCTTGTTCTCGGCAATACCGATACCCTGGTCCTGCACGCCAATAGAAACGGTTTCCTCGTCCTCATGGATAAAAACCTTTATCATTTTTCCATTCGGAGTATATTTGAAAGCATTGGAGAGCAAGTTGAAAATAATCTTTTCATATTTATCGACATCCACCCACAGATAAAGTTCGGGCTTTTCCGTTTCGAACAAAAAGTCAATGTGATGCTCCTCGGCCACTGAATCGAAATTCTCCATTATCTTGCGGGTAAAGGCCACTACATTGACACGCTGCACCTGCATCTTCATTTTTTTGTTCTGAATCTTACGGAAGTCGAGTATCTGATTGATGAGACGCAACATACGATTTGTGTTGCGCTCCACAACCTGTAGCTGTTCACGGGCATCCGCCGGCAGTTGCGTATGCTCCAGCACGTATTCCACCGGACCTGAAATCAGGGTTAAAGGAGTACGCAGTTCATGGGAAATATCCGTAAAGAAACGCAATTTCATATCTGTCATATGCTGTTCCACAACAACTTCGTGCTTCAGACGATAAATCGTAAACAAGATATAAACAGCCGTTATTATAATCAACAGAACAAACAGGACATACAGGAAATAGGCAAAAGGAGTTTCCCAAAAGGAAGGAAGCACTTCAATATCAAGCAAGCGCATGTTATCCGTCCATACTCCATCGGCATTGGTAGCACGTACCTTAAACACATAATGCCCTTTGGGCAGGTTGGTATAGGTGGCGGTACGCTGCTTGCCGACATAGTTCCAAGATTTCTCAAATCCCTCCAGAATATAGGCATACTGTATTCCGGCAGGTTCCGTATAGTCAAGTGCGGCAAAACGAATCGTGAAAATATTTTCCTCGTGCGAGAGTTGCAATTCACGGGTATCATCCAAACTCTCTTTCAATATATTTTTTTCATCCGGCACAACGTCTTCATTGGCTATAAGCAATTTGGAAAACACTAACGGCGGTACATATGTGCTCTTCCTGATAGAATCGGGATTGAACAACAAGACGCCGTTGCTCGTACCAAACAGCAAGTCTCCCCACGAAGTATAGGCCGATGCCGCTTCGCTGAAGCGGACATGAGGCGAGACATGACCGTCTGCATAGTTTTCAAAACGTTCTTCTTCAGGAATAAATTTGCTGATTCCATTCTCCGTACTCATCCAAAGATTACCCCAGTTATCCTCACGTATGGAGAGCAATATATCCGAAGGCAATCCCTCGGCCACGCCATACGACTTGAATATTGCGTTGCCGGCAGCATCTATAGTCTGCAACTTATTCAGCCCGCCGCCAAAAGTAACCAGATAAAGTTCGTTCTTCCGGGTAGACAGAATATAGTGCACATCGTTATTACTCAAGCTGTTTACATCGTTCTGCACACGTACATAGTGATGAAACACTGCATCTTCGGGCTTCTTAAAATCACTGTTTACCATTAATGCGCCGACTGTAGTGGCAATCCATATATTTCCGCGATGGTCACCTGTAACGAAGCGCACCTTATGGCAATTATCTATAGGGAAACCTTTCAGGTTGTTACGGTGGTTGACAAATATCTCCCGTCCGCCACGGTTATGGGTGAGGTAGTTGATTCCTCCTCCAAAAGTGGCAACCCAGATACGTCCTTTCACGTCCTCATAAACACAATATACATTGTTGTCACTCAGGCTGTAGATATCATCCCTACTATGGCAATAGCGGGTCAGTTTATAATGTCCTCCACCCTGAGGCCGGGCTTTTACCAATCCCTCACCCTTGGTGGCAATCCAAATGTTGTGCTTACTGTCTTGAAATATGCAATAAGTATTTCCCTTTAACGGTACCCCCGTATGTGATATCGTACCTGTCTCCGTGAAGTATCCCAGTTCCGTGCGATTCTTATCGTAAATCCTTATTTTGCCGTCTTTCAGTCCCACCCAAAGATTATGCTCCGTGTCTTCGCAAAGAGCACGCACCTCATTGCTCAATGATTCATACCGATGAGGTTCCGGCGTCATCATACTGAAAAAGGAAGAGCGGAAAGTGATTTTCTCCAGTCCCTTGGAATGGGTGCACATCCACAGATTGCCTTGCCTGTCGGAAAAAGCAGAATGGATTTTATTGGAAAAACGCCAGTCGGTATCCGAAAAGCCGTTATAGAAAGGACGCAGGCAATTAGCAGCCTTATCGAAACGCGAAAAACCTCCGCCATAGGGATGCACCCAAACAGAACCGAAAATATCTTCGTGCACATGAAAAGCCGGACGGGAACGGTCGGTAGATGTAGGCTCTACCGGGATTACTTCCGTTTTCAGCACTTTTGTCCTTGCATTAAAATGTGCAACGGTTCCCGCAATATCCTGCCCGAACCATACTTCCGAGTTTCTGTCTACATAAATGGAGTGAACAGGAGCACCCGGCAGACGGGAAGCCGGATAATGAACAGTTGTCTTAGCGGACGCATTGTAAGTAAAAAATCCGTCTGTCTCTGTAACCATTATCAGATTATGTTCGTCAATCTTTCCTACAGCCACGATATGTGAGGCACAAGAACAGAAACCGGCCGTTTTTCTTCTGATAACGCCATACGCGTCCGCTATCCGACCCGAAAAAGATTTCATTTCCACATTCCTGGGCTGTATAAAAAATTTGGCCGCCTTTCTCTTTCTTCAATGTTTTCTCTACGAAAAAGGACGTAAGGGCACCACTTCCGGCAGCAAGCATCCCCAGCCCGTTGTCAGTCAGCATCCACTCATTTCCGGAAGCATCCTCATAAACATCATATACGCGTGCGGCCGGGAACAAACCGTTATCAACTGAATACATCTCTGGCGAAAGGCGAAAACTCTCCGGATCGGTCTTGATGCGGATAGCCCCTTCTTCCTCCGAAAGCAACCAGACCGAACCGCAAGGCAATACCTTGATTGAAGTTACCACAAACCGGCTTCCTTCTTCTTTCATGGCAGGAACATGTTCAAATACTTCGGTACGGGGATTAAAACGCCAAGCCTGATTGTCGTAAGTGAGCAGCCACAGAAAGCCGTACCGGTCTTCGTACATATAGTCCACCCGGTTGTTTGTCAGGTTAATGCGGTTATCAAACTTTGCCTTATAAGTCCTGAAATCATACCCATCGAATTTATTGATGCCATCCCAAGTGGCAAACCACATATTTCCCTTTCTGTCTTGCAGAATACTCATGACAGTATTCTGCGAAAGTCCCTCTTCGGACGAATAATGGGTAAAGACACACTCCGGCTGTGCTCCGGACGGTAACGCAAATACAAACAATAAGCCTATGACCAGATATAGAAGTTTTCTCATAACATATTCGTTCTGTGGGGTAAAGATACGCATTTCGCCGAAAATATCGTATATTTGTCATTATTTTAAATACCACTATGAAACCAAGCGTTATACTTTATGCTGTTTTCCTTACCGTAAGTCTGGGTATAAAGGCTCAACAAGTTGATACGGTAAGTTATGAAGTGACAAAAAACATGCCCGTTTTCTACGAGCAACTGAAACAGCAACTTACCTATCCCGCAGCATGGGGAAAGTCTACCACAAAAGACTTTGGGAAATGGAGAATCGAAACACGAAATATAGTGATGGAGTGCATGCAGAATCTGCCACCTGCTCCCGCGAAATACGATATGTCTGTCGTCGGAACAGAGCAGCGGGCGGGATATGAAGCCCGCAAGATATGGTTTAATGTTTCGGAATGGTCCCGCATACCGGCTTATTTATTGGTTCCTGACGGAAAGGGGCCTTTTCCGGCTGTGATAATGCTGCACGATCATGGAGCACACTTTTCCATCGGCAAAGAGAAAATGGTACGTCCTTTCGGAGTCTCTCCGGAAATATCGGCTGATGCCGAAGATTGGGTGGTCCGTTGTTACGACGGACAATATACCGGAGATTACTTTGCACAAAACGGTTACGTAGTACTGTCTATCGACGCCCTGTTTTGGGGAGAACGCGGACGAAAGGAAGGAGTAAGTTATGACGGACAGCAGGCACTGGCTTCCAATTTCATGCAAATGGGAGCATCCTGGGGGGCTTTTATCAACATGGATGATGTGCGTAGTGCCGAGTTTCTGGCTTCACTGCCAATGGTAGATAAAAACAGGGTCGGTTGTTTGGGATTCTCAATGGGTGCCTACCGTTCCTGGATGCTGGCTGCGCTGACTGATTGTATAAAAGCATCCGCTTCCATCTGCTGGATGAATACCACAGAGCATCTGATGACGCTGACTAATAATCAGAATAAGGGCGGTTCCGCTTACTCCATGCTTATTCCAAACTTAAGGCGTTATCTGGATTATCCGCATACGGCAAGTATCGCATGTCCTAAACCCGCCCTTTTCTTCAATGGAAGCAAAGATAAATTATTCCCGATAGAAGGAGTAAAAGATGCATATCAAACGATGCGAACGGTATGGGACAGTCAACATGCCGGTGACAGGCTTGTGACTAAAATATGGGATGAGAAGCATTTCTTTAACAAGGAGATGCAGGAAGAGGTATTGGAGTTCTTTAACAAAGAAATGAGAAATAAGGATTAACGGTCAGTGATAACCTTATTAATAACAATCACTGACCGTTAACGGCCAATCGCTATTTCAGGTGTCTTTTTATCCAAAGTAAATGCCCATACTCCGTAGCTTCAGATGTCCAGTGTTCGTTAATAGGAGTGATTAGCGCTTCTTTTGGGCAATTCAACACATTATATACGATATAACTGGTAGTGGGCGGACAAGTATCATCATTGTATCCCCAAGTCATGTAAGTAGGAATTTTTATCCGGCGGGCAAAGTTTACTACATCATAATAAGCCATTGTATTCAGCTTATCGGCAGTATCCATACCTGCTACACGGAAGAAATGCGGATAACCTCCCGCTCTGCCAGCCTTATAGCCTGCCATATCGCTTAAAGCCGGATGATTGGCTACACACGCTGTTACCCGTGTATCCAGTCCAGCTGTAATCAATGCCAAAGCACCTCCCTGGCTACCCCCTTGCACAATGACATTCTTACCGTCCCATTCGGGTAAAGAAGTTAAAAAGTCAATACTGCGTACACATGCCAGATAAACGCGTCTCATGTAATAATTATCCTTATTATCCAGTCCGTTTGATAAATACCCGTTCTCTCTGCCGTTGAATGCATTACTGATTTCCTTGAACTCCGCTTCGGACATCTCCGGATTGAGTCCATGTATCTCCATCTCAAAACGGATACATCCCTGCTCTGCATAGTATTTATGACGAAGAGGGGCTTTGATGGTTTTGATTCCTGCACCCGGCGGACAAAGCACTACCGGGCAAGCACCTTTTTGCATATTCCGGGGACAGGTTAAATAGCCGTAAATACTTTGTCCCCGACTGTTCAACTGTAGTTTAACCAAGTAACAGTCTATCTTGTCGGTAGAATACTTTTCAACCCGCTCTTTCGTATACAACAAAGGGAAAGTTGCAATTTCAGACTTACTCTTATCCCAGAATTCATCGAAATCGGCAGGCATCTTCGTATAAGGTTGAAGTTTATCGGGCGAAAAACCTACTTTTACATGATGTTTATAAGTTTTTCCTGCGATAGTAGCCTGTAAACGGCAATCCCGGAATCCGGGTTGCTTCATTGTGCCGATAGTAACAACGGCTCTACCATTCTTCAACGTAACAGAGCCTTTCGTATCCGAAGGCATCATGTCATCTCCAAGTTCATAACAGACAGTTACACCATCCTGCGGGATGCCGTATTTATAGAATTGTACTTCTACGGTAGCTTTCTCCCCTGTCTGATAGAGCCAATCGGCATGATTGGGTACGGTAACCCAAAGTACATCGCTCCTGTAAGGATAATTTTCCGCACTGGCAGTCAATGCCAAACCCAATAGCAGAGTAAGAACACCCAATATTGTTTTATTCTTTACCATATCAGAATTGTTTTATCAATCAACGTTTAATGTTTACCAATGCATTGCCGTTAGCAATCGGATTCCAACCGTCAGTACCGGCAAGAACGGACTCTATTTCATATCCTTCCGTATCTTTCAACTGATGGGAGAAAGCAGCGCGGGCTTTAGGATTAGCACCCGGGCCATAGCTGTCATACTCTGCATAGAAAACGGTTTTCTCAGCATCTTTCTTATTCCAGTTATGCCAACCGACCGGAAGAATATGCTTTCCTAAATCGCAATGAATGAACACAGCCTGAGCAAAAGGACGCCACGGACGGGACAAATAAACATTCTTCACGTTGGCATCCGCTGTTAATTTGCAGTCATAAAATACATAGCCGTATTTCTGTCCTTCATCGGTAGAAGGAGCCGTGACATACCCGTCACGTTTACTATGAATATGGCAACGGTTGAATACCGCCGTAGACCAACCAAATATAAAATCGACCGTACCCTCTATATAACAATCTTCATAATACTGCCGCACTCCCTTCCCATACGTATAGAGTGTATCTTGAAATCCGAGAAAACGGCAGTTCTTGAAATAAGCACGGTCGGCACTGACAAAACAGGCAACCGCCTGCCCTACCGGACCGGATGTATTCTCGAACGTGATATTCTCCACATAAAAATCGGGCGCATAGATATAACAGGAAGATGAACCGGACGTACCTTTGTTCTCTCCAAAGAGATTCTGTTTATTGGCATAGTCGTCATAGGATATGACAGCTCCTTCCTGTCCTATCAAAGAGATATTAATCTTACTTTCGGGCACAATCAGTTTTTCTTTATATACGCCTTTACGTACCAATATCGTGGTGCGTACATTTTTACGGAAATCGGGTACGGCATTAATAGCTTCCTGTACAGTAAAGAAATCGCCACTGCCATCCTGAGCTACCACGAAATCATAATGGCGGACATATTTTGCCAATTCCGGCACTTCTTTGGCAATGGCATCTACTGTAATACCGGCTATGACACGTGCACCGTATATGTTGAGGTGAGTATTGTCTTCACGGCCTTTAGGCATGGCAGCAATTGTGTTAGCGGGCACCCACATAAAGAGTTTCTTCGATTCTTTCGGCCCCAAGCCTTCTACCAAATCGTGGGTGAGTTTATTCATATCAATAAAAGGAACATTCAACTCTTTTGCT
>OHEB01000570.1_pt1 | contig 14157 bp, 14 predicted proteins | sample 1567081 | NCBI WGS metagenome assembly OHEB01 (sample SAMEA3879569, study PRJEB24766) | human gut metagenome | biome: human-associated habitat; feature: feces | place: USA | collected 1985/1987 | reverse complement strand
GACAAATACATTACTCCCGAAGAGGTTGCCGATGAGCTTGGTCTGTCTCTTACTACTGTTTACAATCTGCTGAGAAAAGGTCAGCTGCCGGGGGTAAAGGTGGGGAAAAAGTGGTTTATTCTTAGGGAGAAGATTGAGAGAATTTGTTAAAATCTGCGCATTATCAGAGTTTATACAAATGGCTGTTGCGGCACGAGCGCTGCAACAGCCATGTTTTATGGCATTGACATATATCTGTGCTTTCATGCTTTTTTTATGATTTATTTTATAATATGATCTGACCTTTATCAATCATTGAATTCTCTGAACGCCTTCTGGCGTGTAATTACACATTCCACTATTCTGTCAGCAATAATTCCTTTGTCACGCTCGGCATAATATTCCAGCATGGGTGCAATTATCTGCTTTATCTGTGTTTTTGTAAATTGTGGGATACGAAGCTGCTTTCCGAATAAAGACTGTGCGCTTTTCATCTGCCGGTTAAAAGTTGTATTGAATGGGCGTGCCCTTAACACGGAGATCAGAGCCTTTGGCATAATATCCATCTGTGACATCTGAGTATTTGAAAGCAGCGCCGCTCCATTGTCAAAGATAGGACAATATGAATACCCTTTATTGCTTTTTATAACAGCAATATTATTTAAATGACGGTCGTCATTAAGAAAAAGAGAATCTATTTCAAACACAAGCGTAAGGTATTCGGGAAATTTATCCAGACCCGTATATTCCGCTGCTTTTTCGGCAAGATATTGTATTCTTTTCTTATCACTTGTCAGAGTGCTTAACTTTTCTTTCAGTGGTGCGTCAAGCACCTTGTTGAGTAGATTGCTTAAAGTTATTAATGACTGACCCTTCTCAAGAAAATTCTGACTTGAACATCCGATGCGGCTTCGTCTGTGGACAGTCATATTCTCCATATTATAACGCACGAAAGTAAAGGGTGTATCATTTTCTATGTTGCTGTATTCAAGCATTGCTGATACAGCACATTCGCTGAGGGCTTCATATCCGAACTGATCCAACTTATACCAACGGTCAGTATCATTATCATACCATTTTTCCTGATTGCCTTTTGATGATGTTTCGGCGATTTTGTCGTCTGTTACAAAATGCAGCTCCATTATAGTTCCTCCACATCTATCCATTGAGAATCTTCTGCCATTTTACCTTTGGTTTTCATTATTATTTTAAATGGATCGTATTCGTCCAGACCGATACATTCAAGATATTCACGCAGGCCGCTTCTTCCTGCAGGGACACACCGTTCTTTAATAAATGCACAAAAATCGTCCCACGTGGGAAATTGCTTTTTCCCAAATGCCGTTTTTACAAGATCATCGGTGAAATTCTCCGCAAAAACAGTTTTGTCCGTATGGTCAGCATAAATAACCGTGCAAAGTTCGTTGCTATCATAAAATGAGTATTTTCTCAATGTATGTCCTGGTTGCTTGTGAAGTGCTATATACGAATCGGCAGTCTGCTTTTTGCAAATTGATATAGTATGACCATCAAAATGAAGTTCTGCTTCACGGTCATCTTTATCAAATCCAAGCGCTTTTATCCATGCTGTTGGCAGAGATATTTTGCAGCTGACAGAATTTTTCTCTGCAGTTCCGCCTGATGATGAGAAAATAACCTTTCCTGCACGTATTTCCATAATATCACCTCTTGAAATATTATATCATATTCGTACCGAATAGTCAATAATATCAGCATAGTTTCCATAGACTGTCGGCAGAACTGATTAGTTATAAAAAAATATATAAAGCCTCAAAAATTCACCCCATACCGCATAATCTCTTAATTTTACATAATTTTTTAATTATATTATTGCAATTCTCACGGCAGGCTGTGTCAGATGAAGTCTTTCCGCAGCTATTCGGTAATTCATGCAGTCGCACAGCACTGCAAAGGTTTTTATCCTGTGATCTGTCAACTGTTTTTTTCTGTGGGAAGCAAAAGCCTTCCTGTAATAATCTGTACAATTTCCTCATCGCTCATAACGGCTTTTATAATGATGAAGCTGCTGAAAATTGAATCCAAGACAGCCGTGCTTATCGGAGTAGGCTCATCAATATGCGGAGGCTCGGCCATTGCCGCCACTGCTCCGGTTATTGATGCCGATGATGAAGATGTTGCCCGTTCAATATCGGTAATTTTCCTGTTCAATATCCTTGCAGCACTTATATTTCCTGCCCTCGGTCATTCCATAGGACTTGGCACGGAAGGCTTTGCTGTCTTTGCGGGCACGGCGGTGAATGACACATCGTCTGTGACAGCGGCAGCTTCAACAGCCGAAAATCTTTATCATACAAGCGGGATACTTTCAGCTGCCGTGACCGTTAAGCTGACGAGAACACTTGCCATAATTCCAATTACCCTTGCGCTTGCCCTTTATCGCACCGCAAAAGCAAAGAAAAACGGAAAAACAGCTGACGGCTTTTCTTTTAAGAAGATTTTCCCCCGGTTCATACTTTATTTTATCGCCGCCTTTGTCATTACAACGGTCGTTACAAGCCTTGGTGCAAGCTCATTTTCTGCCGCATACTCCTCATATTTTACACCTGCAATGAAAAAGCTTGCCAAATTCTTTATTGCAATGGCAATGGGAGCTATCGGGCTGAATACAAATATCGTGAGCCTTGTGAAAAAGGGCGGCAAGCCTATAATTCTCGGATTTTGCTGCTGGACCGTGATAACCCTTGTTTCTCTGGCAGTTCAATATATGACGGGAATATACTCCGGCAATATTTTATAAATCATATGATCTCATAACGTAAGACACGGCGCTCAGCAGGGTGCTGTGTTTTTTTGCCCTTTACAACCCGATTTCATAATGCTATAATAAAAATAACTTTTTTCTCAAAAGACCTAAAAGACACCCAAAGGATATACAAAGGATACACGGTCAGGGTATTATATTATCAAGGAGGGCGGAAAAATGGCTTACAGCGTGTTACTGGTGGAAGATGATGAGCAGATCAGGGAAGTCATCACAGACTACTTTGCTGCCAAGGACGGCATTATATCCGTGGAAACGGCAGCGGACGGCGATAAGGGCATGGAGCTTATACATAACAATGAGTATGACCTTATCCTGCTTGATGTGATGCTTCCAGGAACAGACGGCTTTTCACTTTGCCGTTATATCAGAGCGGAAAGCAGTGTTCCCATATTGTTTCTCACAGCAAGGGGACGTGAAGAGGATAAACTCTACGGATATGACCTTGGCTGTGATGATTATATGGTCAAGCCATTCTCTTTAGCCGAGCTTTACGCAAAAGTCAACGCTATTCTGAAACGTTCAAAGGGAATGACTGTATCAAAAGTCATGACCTGCGGAAAAATATCCCTCGACCCTGTGAAAATGACGGTAATGGCTGACGGCAATGCCGTGGAGCTTCCCCCGAAAGAATATGAGATACTGAAATATCTCATGGAGCACAAGGATTGTGTTGTCGGCAGAGACACGCTTCTTGACAGGGTGTGGGGATACGATTATTTCGGAGCGGACAGAGTTGTGGATAATCACATCAAGAAGCTCAGAAAAGCAATGGGTCCCGCAGGCAGTCAGATAAAAACAGTTATTTCCAAAGGCTATAAACTGACAGACTGAAAGGATGTGATCTTATGAGAAAAAAGAACACTGCCAAAAGCGTCCGTATATCAAAAAAGCGTGTATTCGCAAAAAAGCTTGTCTCCACATTTATTGTATGTGCATTGTTTACATCTGCAATTACAGCGGGAGTTGTTACATATATCAGAGGCGAGTGCATTTCCGTATCGGGTCAGGCTTCGCAGAGCATCAAGCTCGGCTATGACAAAGGCTTGGGCGAGCCTTTTATCAGAATGGCAATTACCGAGCTGAGCGGACATAATGACATTACCGACACATTTGTTGCTGTGTATGATGAAAACGGTGATTATTATATTTGCCCCGAGGATACGGCGATCCTCAGCTTCAAAAAGGACGATGCCTCCGATATTCATTATTATGAGCCTGACAGCAGTGCGGAAAGCGTTATTGAAGAGATGAAGTCAAAATATGGCTCAAATGCTGATGAGCATGGCGATCTGTATGATTTTGCCTGCGACTGTTTCTGCCTAACGGATAACACCTTTATCCCGCTTGAGATAAGCGTTTACAGCGCTGAAAATAAGGTCGATACCATATTTACCGACATAGTTGTTCCCGAGGGAGCGGAGGTATATACTTCAACTGACGCTCAGGTGTCAAGGCTTTCCTTTATTTACGCACAGGTTGACAAGGATAAGTTTGCATATGTTCAGCAGCTTGTAAAGGACAACGGAGGTATTGACAGTACGATAGAAGAGTTTGACAGAATTACCGACATTTCAGGCATAGAGCTTGGCGGCAAAAGCTGTTACATAGGCGAAGCGCTTATATTCAACATCGGTGCCGTTGTCGGTAAAGCTCTGCGGTTCATTGTCCCTGTAATGATAGCCGTTACGCTGATAATAGCATATCTCAGAGCATCAAAGGAATATGCAGTCCTCAGCGCACATTATGAGATTGAGGACCGCCGCAGAGATATGACCAACAAGCTTGCCCATGACCTGAAAAGCCCTCTTATGGTGATATCAGGCTATGCGGAAAATCTTCAAAGCGGAGTAAGTCCCGATAAAAATGAGCATTATATCTCAGCGATTATTGATAACGTAAGATATATGGACTCCATAATCGCAAGCGTTCTGGAGCTGTCAAAGCTTGAAGAGAGCGATTTGTCTCCCGAAGCCACAAAGCTTGATGCAGCCGAACTGCTTCACAGCATTGCGGCAAACTATGAAAATGAGCTTAAAAAGAATGACCTGAAGCTTAGCATAAACGGAACCGCCGATTTCACGGCAGATAAAAAGCTTATGATGGACATTCTGACAAATCTCATGGAGAATGCTGTAAAATATACTGATGTATCGGGCAGTATAACCACAGAATGCCGCAAAGGATACATCTGCATCACAAACGACTGCACGGAAGCTGATAAACTTAATGCCGACGAGCTTACAAAGCCTTTTGTAAAGGGCGACAACAGCAGAAACGGCAGAAAGGGGAGCGGTCTGGGACTTTCAATAGCTGCCGAGGCTGCCCGCAGGCAGGGGCTTTCCCTTGAAGTAAAGGCTCAGGACGGAAAGTTTTCTGTTACAGTCAGCCAAAAATAAATAATTGACCAATCAAAGAAGGAGTGTCCGAAATGATAAACAAATTACACCTGGCAATGATAGAGCTGTACAGCGGAGACGCAAAGAGAATACAGCATTTCTGCAAGGTGCACAGCTATGCAAAACTTATCGGCGAATCGGAAAATCTGGACAGCAGGAGCCTGTTCATTCTTGAAGCCGCTGCCCTTACCCACGATATAGGAATTCACACCTGCGAAGAAAAATACGGCAGCTGCGGCGGCAAGCTGCAGGAAAAGGAAGGCCCTGCAATAGCTGCAAATCTGCTTAAAGAGCTGGGCTTTGATGACGATGTTTCCGAAAGGGTACAGTTCCTGATAGCCCATCATCATACATACGATAACATTGACAGTGCGGACTATCAGATACTTGTTGAAGCCGATTTCCTTGTAAACATCATGGAGGACGGACTTTCAAAGGAAGCTGCTCTGAGTGCGTATAACAGGATATTCAGGACAGGGTGCGGAAAGAAGATATGCAGAGATATGTTTGGGATTTGAGGTAGGTTATAGTTCTTTACGTTTTTCTTTATATGTGTTAGAATGAAAGTAACCTAATAAGACTGGAGTAATTTGAATGTCAGTATCAAGACAACTTCTGCCGGTGCTGCTTTCTGAAAAGAAAAATGCTGTAAAAGGCGGAATATACAATAAGATGCAGGTGGATTTTGCATACAACTCCAATCGTATTGAAGGTAACTGCCTGACTTATGAGCAGACCCGCTATATATTTGAAACACATACAATAGGCGGTACTGCATCAGTGAATGATGTTTTTGAGACAGCTAATCATTTCAGATGCTTTGACTATATCCTGGATACTATAGATGAGCCTATATCCGAAAAGCTTATCAAAGAGCTTCATTGCAAACTTAAATCAGGAATTATTACAGACGATGATTCTGCTGTGGTAGGGGACTATAAGAAATAAGAAATATCCCAACACAGTGGGAGAGATAACAACTACACTTCCTGAAGAGGTTTCGGGGGCTGTCAGAGCGCTCATAGAAGAATTCAGTCACCGTAACGCAGTGGATATGTATGATGTGGCAGAGTTTCATGCTGAGTTTGAAAAAATACACCCTTTTATGACGGCAACGGTCGTATCGGCAGGCTGCTTACGCTTAAAATGTGCCTGCAAAACAACATAGTTCCCTTTATCATCAGCGATCAGATGAAGCTTTTTTACTATGCAGGGCTGAAAGAGTGGCAGATACAGCAGAAATATACCCGTCTGATAGATGTGTTCCTCGAATCTCAGGACGATATGAAAGCAGCTCTTGATTATTTCAGGATAGATTACGATCATACTGAGGTAACAGCAAGAGAGCTTATAAACAAGAGAAAATAAAAGTCACACTGATATACTTATGTGTATGAAACATAGTATATCAGTGTGATTTTTTATTTTACATATGATAATATTCCTCAAAAATGTTCCGCAATGACACTGAGTGACTATAAGAATGATGTATAATAATATTAAAGGGAGATATCCGTGTGCGCTGGGGAGCGGTACAGTCCGAATATCATCATTTTGAAAGTTCTGACTGATAAAATTTCGTTAAGATATATAATTTTGGCGTACCGCAAATAGCAGTAATGAAAAATATGTTACAAAAGGCGACTTTGCTATTTACAAATCGGCTTTTGGGGTGTATAATATTTAAAACCAATAAATGCCTTTTACCAAAATGGAGAGAACATGGAATCACATAGATCTGAAAAAAAGCGGACGATATTCTGGTCGGCTGCGGCGATAATTCTTATGGTCTGCATATTCGGCTTTTCCACCCAGAGCGGTACGGAAAGCAATGGGCTGAGTATGAAAGTGACCAAATTTTTTGCGGAGCTTCTTTTCTTCCGTTTTGACTCAATGGACATTGGGCAGCAGACCTTTATAATCACCGAATTGAACTTTTTTATAAGAAAGCTTGCACATTTTACTGTTTATACAGCTCTCGGAATGGTTGTTTATACGGCTGTGGTATCTTCGGGCATTAAGGTCAGACACAAGAGGCTGTGCTCGCTTGCAATATGTGCATTGTACGCTTCTGCCGATGAAATACACCAGTATTTTGTGTCAGAACGAACAATGCGTTTGAAGGACGTTTTTATCGATAGTATGGGTTCGCTTTTGGGCATATTATAATAAGTGTTATAATTATTGTATATATGTATATCAAACAGCGTCAATGTGACAGGCAAAAATCGGAATAAATTTTACAGAAACATCATATTTTGCCTGCACAGCACATGGTTAGCACTTTAAAGAGATGAAATGTGGAGCAAAAGTTAATATAAAAGCTGTATCTGTATGAATCTTGTTACAAAACGATTACTATGGCTTTTGAAAAATATTATTGCCATATTGCACAGCACCTATCGGCGGTCGGGCGGTATTTATTGTTATATAGCGCATTGACAAGAATAATGCCTTGTGATATAATTTAAAACAGAATTGGTACATAATTTGTTTTAATGTGTAACATTTCTTATTCGCTTCTTAATCAAATTGTATTTGCCTTGAAGATGAATTTTATTCGGCGTATAAACTGCATATTGGTGTGAATGGCTGCTGATGAATGTCATCATTATAACTGTTGCTGTTTCTGCAGTTACAGTCATACAGATGTAACAATCAAGTGCTAATATAGGCAGATTTTACCTGAATATGTCGAATTTTAAGGGAAAGTGACAGTTATATGTTATTGGAATTGTCAATGGTAAGGAGGACCTTATGCACACTTCACTTGTAATAATGGCGGCAGGGATTGGGTCACGCTTTGGAGGCGGTATAAAGCAGCTGGAAGCGGTAGGCCCCGAAGGCGAGCTTATTATTGATTATTCTGTTCACGACGCTATTGAAGCAGGCTTTGATAAGATAATTTTCATTATCAGGCGTGCAATAGAAGAGGACTTCCGTAATATCATCGGAAACCGCATTGAAAGTGAATGCGAAAAGCTTGGTGTAAAGGTCTGCTATGCTTTCCAGTCGCTGGAGGATATTCCAAACGGCAGGAAGCTTCCGCAGGGTAGGACAAAGCCATGGGGAACAGGTCAGGCAGTGCTTGCGGGCAAAGAGTTCATCAATGAGCCGTTTGCCGTGATAAATGCCGATGACTATTATGGCAAGAAAGCCTTTGTTCAGATACACGATTTCCTTGTTGAGCATGGGAGCAGTTCTCCCGATATGCTCTGCATGGCAGGATTTATTTTAAAGAACACTCTCAGTGAAAACGGTTCCGTTACCAGAGGTATTTGCCATGTTAACGATGCGGGATTTCTCACTGATATTACCGAGACAAAAAATATCGTAAAAAAAGGCGATGCGGCATATGCTGATGATATGCTGCTTGATATAAATTCTCATGTATCAATGAATATGTGGGGATTTGCACCTGAGTTTATCGGCAGGCTTGAAAAGGGCTTTGAGGAGTTCTTTGACAGCATTGAAGATGGACTTACTGCTGAGTATCTGCTGCCGATATTTATCGGAACGCTTCTTGCAGAGAAAAGCGTTTCCGTAAAAGTGATTGAAACCACCGACAAGTGGTTCGGCATAACCTACAAAGAAGATGTTCCGTCAATAAAAGCAGAATTCAGAAAGCTTGCTGAATGTGGGTATTACAGCGAAAAGCTTTTTGATGACATTAAGGTACGGGTGTAACGTGATTTTGCTGGGGAGGATTGACATTGGGCAATTTACAGATTTTTGATACTGAAGTTCAGAATGAAACTGAGGAGAACGAGCAGGCTGCTGAGACGGCTGATTATGCTCATTATAAGCCTAATAAACCTATTTATGGATTTTTCAAGAGAAGCTTTGATTTTATGGTATCTGCATTATTGCTGATTGTGCTGTCGCCGTTTTTTCTTGTTATTTCATTTTTGGTATATTTTGGTGATCCCGGAAAAGTATTTTATGGGCACGTTAGAATTGGAAAAAATGGTAAACCATTTAAGATGTGGAAGTTTAGGAGTATGTATCAAAATTCAGATAAAATGATAGACCAACTTACTCCTGAACAGAAACAACAATATTATACTGAATTTAAAATAGATAATGACCCTCGAATTACTCCTATTGGTAATTTTTTAAGAAAAACAAGCTTAGATGAACTTCCTCAGCTTTTTAATGTATTGTGTAATCAAATGAGTTTGGTAGGACCCCGTCCGTTAATTGAATCAGAAATTCAGAAATATTATAAAGATACATATGATACATTGTTATCTGTAAAACCTGGTATTACAGGATATTGGCAGGCTTATGCACGAAATAATGCGTCATATCACAGCGGAAGACGCCAGCAGATGGAAATGTACTATATAAGCCATGCATCACTTGCATTGGATATAAAAATTTTGTTTAAAACTGCTATTTCTGTTTTACGCAAATCAGGTGCAAAATAAATTAAATATAACTAAAAAAGCGGCTAAAGGGGGTACATAAGGGCTTTAAATTTAACCCTCTCTAATTAAAGTAGCTGTATTAAAGAGGATGTACATGAATTTGAAGTTTACTGTTGTAACAGTTGTTTTTAATGGTGAAAAAGTAATTCGTAAGACGATTGAGTCAGTTTTGAATCAAGAATATACACCATATGAATATTTGATAGTCGATGGAAGGTCAAATGATAAAACTTTGGATATAGTAAATGGCTATCGGGATTCATTTGATCAAAAAGGAATCAATTTTTATGTCATTAGTGAAAAAGATACAGGCATTTATAATGCAATGAATAAGGGTGTCAAGTATGCAAAAGGTGACTTCATTTCTTTCCTAAATGCAGGTGACTGGTATGAACTTGATGCTTTGAAAAATATAAATGCCTTCTATCAGGCAGAGCCATTTGAATTGACTTATGGTGGTTTGCACTACATCAATCCTAATGGTACCATGACAAATAAGATGTCCAAGAACGATGATCATGGCATTGTGACAAGCCGCCATTGGAATCATCCGAGTATGTTTCTGTCTGCAGAGCTGTATAAGCAAAACGGATTTGATGAAAAATTTCCTGCGTATGCAGATTTCAACTTATATCTGAAAATGCGAAAGAATGGCGTAAAGATTCGGGTTATTGATAAGGTAATTACGAATTTTGTGGCTGACGGGGTAAGTACGAACACGAATATGAAAAAAGTACTTGGACGTGCTAAAGAAAAATATAAGGCTTATCGTGAAAATGGGTATTCTGTACTTTATTGGCTCGAATCTTACGGATGGGAATTGTTTAAGGCAATCTATTTTTCTATCAAAAGCTAACTCAGGAGATAAATCATGAACAGTAATTGGTTTAAAGTGCTGATGAAAATGACCAATGTGAAGTATGGTCCCAATCTGCTGTTAAAAGGTGTTCCGGTCATTTTTAATAAAAAAGGCGCAACTCTAAAGATTGGTAAGAATGTAAGCATTAACAGCGGATTTTTGAGTAATTTAGTTGGATTGTATTCAAGAACAATTATTGTTACACGTGCGCCAGAAGCTGTAATTGAAATCGGAGACCATGTAGGTATATCTGGTGCAACAATATATGCACGAAAGGGCATCTATATTGGTGATGACACTTCAATTGGCGGAAATACGAAAATTCTGGATAATGACTTCCATCCTATTGATCCAGAGCAGAGATTACAGCAAATGCATTCGGAACACCCTGGGGAGATGCTGGATTTGATTCCAACAAAGGAAATCCACATTGGAAAGAACTGTTTTATTGGATGTAATAGCATTATTCTTAAAGGTACAGTGCTTGGCGATAACTGTGTAGTTGGTGCAGGTGCAGTTGTATGCGGCAAGTTTGAGGATAACTGCGTGATTGCGGGTAATCCGGCAAAAGTAATAAAGTATTTGGGGGCAGAAAATGAAGAAATATCTGTGGATCGGTAATTATGAGGACGCTACTAGAGTAACTGAAATGGCTAAAAAAGGATATAAGTCCTCATCTTCGCAAGTATCTCAACAAAATCTTATTTTGGGTCTTGAACAAACGAAGGACTGTATCTTTGACATTATTAGCGGAAGTGTTCTACCATCGTATCCGGACTACAAACAATTATTTATTCATCCCTATTCTTGGTGTCATAAGCAGGGGGCTGATGACACTAGTGTTGGTTATTTTAATGGTAAGTATATTAACAGGGTTTCATGTCAGCGCGCCATGGAAGTAGCGGCGGAAAAATGGGCAGATACTTACAGTTCAGACGGATCGGAGGTAATTGTTATAGCATACTCCATGCGTTCTCCGATTATGTCAGCAGCTTGCCGAATCAAGCGGAAAATCCCCACGGCAAAGCTGTTTCTCATTATAACCGACTTGCCTGAGTTTATGGATCTTGCTCCCAGTGCCGTGAAAAAAGCATTGAAAAAGGTAGATGCCCTGCAGCAGAAAAAATTCATAAATTTCTTTGATGGCTTTATTTTGTATGCTGAAAAAATGGCACAATATTTGAATATTCAAGAAAAACCATGGCTTTTGATGGAAGGTTCTTTATCAGCTGAAGAGTGTGACCGCGCCTTGAATGTACAGTTCAGACAAGATAATGGCAAGAATATCATTATGTACTCTGGTACAATTTCAAAAAAATACGGAATTCCGGAACTGTTGAAAGCTTTTAGCCTTATTTCAGATGAAAATTGCCAACTGTGGTTAACAGGAAGCGGAGATGCGGACGCACTTGTCCGTGATGCTGCCCAAAAGGATTCACGTATAGTACACTATGGATTTTTAAAGTCTCGTCAGGAACTTTTGAGTCTACAGGAGAAAGCAACCATGTTTGTCTCCATGAGAATGCCTACGGAGAAAGCGTCAAACTACTGCTTTCCATCTAAACTGTTTGAATATATGATTACTGGTAAACCGGTGCTGTCCTTTCGAATCGGAGGAATTCCAGAAGAATATTGGAAATACCTTGTGGAAATGAAATCATCTGAACCTGTCGATATATGCTGTGCAATTAATCAGGTGCTCTCTATGAGCAATACGGAGCGGCTTACCTTTAGCAGTGCTGCAAAGCAGTTTATCACACAAGAAAAAAATAATATTGTGCAGTCAGAGAAGATATGGCACTTTATTGATACCATTGATACCTACGAGAAATGATGCGCAGAAGTTGTTTTGAGATAGCATGAAGGAGGAAACATGGCTTCATATTCTATTGTGATATGCACATATAACGGACAAAATACAATATCACAAGCTATAGATGCAATACTTTCTTTGCATTTATATGATACACATGTTAAAGAGGTTTTGGTTGTTGACAATGCCTCAACAGACAAAACAAAAGAAATTATTGAAGAATATGTCCAGAGGGAATCTAAAGTTAAATATATTTATGAGTCTAAACCAGGATTGTCAAATGCAAGAAGACGGGCAGTTGAGGCCAGTGGAGATTGGGTGATTTATGTTGACGATGACAACGTTCTCAATTGGGATTGGCTGGATGTGCTTGAGGAAATAACTGCTTCTCATTATGATGTAGGGGTAATTAACGGTGCGGTCATTGCAGTTCCATTGGATGCGTTGTCTTCGGAGGAGGAATGCCGTCTTTCACTTATGTATCGTAATTTGGCATGCACACACATTGGCTCCATAGATTATCCTGCCAAAGAAAACAGAAATCCTATGGGAGCTGGAATGTGTATTCCAACCCGAATTTTACGTGAAATCTCTCAGGAAGGTTGGTTGGATTTGCTTGGAAGAACAGGAGAAAATTTATCTTCTGGAGAAGATACAGAGTTGTGCAACAAAGTATTTCGTAAGGGGTACACATACATATGTGATTACCGGATGCAGATGCAGCATTTGATTCCCAGAAGCAGACTATCACAGGAAAATGTTGATCGATTGCTGGAAGGACTTATGAAAAGCCGATATCAGTTAATTAGTGCAAAAAAGCATTATTTGCTGGAACGAATGGCGAGAGGGGCAAAATACGTCTTGGTTTATCTATGTGCATGTCTTCCAACCGATGATACTTGGCTAAAAGAAAGCAGACGACAAAAAAGGATTGTTAGCAAAGTATTTATCAATTGCCTGGCAAACGATAAACTTTTTAACAGAAATCCTAGGTGATGTGAAATGATACAGTTTACGGAAATTGGCAGTTTCATTTTTTACTTGTATGGTGGTTTGTTCTCTGCTGTGTATGTGGTTGGCAGAGCATAGTGATAAGTACCAAAAAGTATTTTTGGTACTTAGTGTTCTGTTTGTTGCAGTTCCAAGTGCTTTTCGTTATAGAACAGGTATTGATTATAATGGATATATAGAGGTATATAACAAATATGTCCAGTTGGGAAGCATTGTTGCGACGCGTATGTGGTATACAGTAGAGCCGTCTTTTTTATTGCTGTGTGCTTTATCATATAAATTGACAGGAACCCCTATAGTTGCGTTTGGTTTTTATTCTATAGCAACAGTGGGATTTATGATTAGCGGAATCTGGTATTTCCGTAAGTATGCAAAGCCGACAGTATCGCTTTTTATGTATTTGGGAGTTTACTACTTTCATTCTTATAATATATTCCGACAGATGCTTGCAGTTTCTATGATTTTTTGGGGGATACGGTATATTATTGAAAGAAAACCTGTTCGTTATTTTCTAGTGGTGGGTATAGCCGTTTTGTTTCATTCTACTGCGATTCTGGCAGTAGTCCTGTACTGGTATGGTACAAAAGAAAGTACAACAGGCAAGTTGCTTAGATTTTTTAACTATATTGGTCCGATTTTGATTACTGTATTACTTCCAATAATGATCAATCTTCTTCTTAAGTTGCCTGTGCTTGAAAAATATGCCAAAGCATATGGTGAAGTAAAAACATTGCGTATTGGAATTGGCTATGTAATAGATATTGCAGGAGCGTTTCTATTCTTCTATGCATTAAAAAGACGACATTTATATAGCGGAAATGAGGAAAAAAATCCAACTTTTGATTTGGATTTTTTTTTGAAGC
>OHEB01000559.1_pt1 | contig 14374 bp, 15 predicted proteins | sample 1567081 | NCBI WGS metagenome assembly OHEB01 (sample SAMEA3879569, study PRJEB24766) | human gut metagenome | biome: human-associated habitat; feature: feces | place: USA | collected 1985/1987 | reverse complement strand
GAACAGGGAAAAGTATGCTATAAACATACACCATCCACAAAAGAAATAATATAAATTAAAATACCATGCCTAAAATTACAAACTGGCGGTTATAGCCTCAGCCAAATCTTCATAACTTGCCAACGGGTTATCCGTGAAAACACTACGGATAACCAACTCTTTATCTATGACATAAACACGAGGTATTCCCGATTTAGCAAACTGATAGTATACCGTGCGGTTTTCTTGGGCCGAATAGGGCAAGGTCAAATGATTTTCGTCCCAATAACGGACAATCTCTGCCGAGCTCTCTTCCCTGCTAATACAAACCATCCGGATTCTTCGACCGTAATCCGTATATATTTTTTGCAGCACAGGAAGTTCTTTCCGGCAGTCCGGACACCCCGTATGAAAAAACACAATCAAAGAAACCTCTCCTTTCAGAGTTTCGGAAGTTATTATTTGTCCATCATCCATTACCACAGAGAAAACAGGAATGCTCTCTCCTGTTTGTAAATCAACAGTACCTTCCTCCACATCATCATCAATACACGCCGTACACATTACACAGGTCCAAAGCAGAAAACAGACCGTTTTTATCCAATTCTTCATTTCCATTTTCATTTCCATTTTCATTTCCATTCCCATTTCCATTCCCATTTTTCTTCTTTACAAAGATAACATGATTTTCATGAAATTACTATTTTTGCAGCATGAAACAAGAATTAAAAGAAAACCAAGGACTACCTGCCTCCTTACTTTGGACGCTAGCAATTATTGCGGGAATCTCCGTTGCCAATTTATATTATAACCAACCTTTATTAAACCGCATCAGCCGTGATCTCCAAACATCCGAGTTCACCGCCAACCTGATAGCAATGATTACCCAAATAGGTTATGCCATCGGATTGCTGTTCATTATTCCTTTGGGAGATTTATTTAAAAGGAAAACCATTATTCTAATCAATTTCACAGTCCTGGTCGTTTCATTACTAACCATCGCACTGACTCCCTATATCCATCTCATTTTATTTGCCTCTCTACTGACCGGCATTTGTTCGGTGATGCCACAAATCTTTATCCCCATAGCTGCCCAATTTTCCACTCCCGAAACCAAGGGAAAAAATGTAGGTATGATTGTATCGGGATTGCTGACAGGTATCCTGGCCTCGCGCGTAGTAAGCGGAATTATCGGTGAATATTTAGGATGGCGGTTCATTTTCTTTGTGGCAGCCGGGATGATGGTGATATGTGTCATCATCATCATGCGTGTACTACCCGACATGCCGTGTAATTTCAAAGGCAGATACAGTGATCTGATGAAATCCTTGTTTTCATTGGTTATGGAATACCCCCAGTTGCGTATTTCTTCCTTACGTGCCGGAATTGCTTTCGGCTCATTTCTTGCTCTATGGACTTCATTGGCATTTAAGATGGAACAAGCCCCTTTTTTTGCGGGAAACAACATTGTAGGGTTATTGGGATTATGCGGCATAGCAGGAGCTCTCACCGCCTCGTATATAGGAAACTATGTACAGGTTTTGGGAGTCAAACGACTGAATTACATCGGTTGTGGTTTGATATTTGCAGCGTGGTTCTCGCTTTATTCCGGTCAGAACTCCTATGTGGGAATCATCATCGGAATTTTTATCATAGATATAGGCATGCAATGCATCCAATTGAGTAATCAGACTACGATTTTCTCTCTTAACCCGAAGGCGGCCAACCGTATCAACACCATTTTTATGACGACCTATTTTATTGGCGGTTCCATAGGTACACTTCTTGCCGGAATATTTTGGCACTGGTTTGGATGGCAGGGAGTAGTAGGAACAGGTATCACACTGGCAACCTGTTCCTTTATGATAAATATCTTTTCAAAAAAATAAATCAGGAATCCATATCGCTTAGATGCAATTCCAGCGCCTTGACCGAAATATAAATCTCGCGCACAGAAATCCCCAAAGAAATAATGAGCAGCACAAGCGCCAGTCCAAAAATATATACGGATATAAGGTAGAACTGTATATACATTAAAAACATACTGACCACACAAAGCAACAAACTTCCGATACCTGTCACCTGCATGGCACGTGTCAGATAAAGACGCTTGCGGAGATTAGCAATCTGTGCTGCTGTCACAGCCGAATGATTCTCACGATATTGGTCCTTCAACGTACGCACTAATTGAGCGTATGAAAGAAAACGATTAGTATATGCCAACATAATCAGCGATATGGCAGAAAATAATAAAGCAGGAGTTGTTAAATCTATTTCCATTTTTATAGGTATTTCAAAGTTAGAATATTGCAAAGATAAAGTAAATATCCCGATATTCTCCTTCCTTTTTACAATGAAAGGAATATCTTTGCAATAAAAATAATTCAAATAAACTAATATGCAAACCATAAAATTATACATAAAAGATTGGTTGGCTATCCATCCTTACATCCAACAACAGGCTACAGACAGATATTTTGTCGATCTGGCTAACCGATTATACTCCACTTGTACGATAAGAGAGATTCCCGAATCCATAAAAAAGAAATTATGTCTTTACACCGCTGCCTATTTTGAAGATGTCATTTCAGGTTTAGGTCTATGGCAAGCATTCATCAAAAAACATCTGGAACTATATGATACGTCACTTCCTTTCTATACCATCCGGCCGGATTATATAAAAGATGAGATCAATGAAGAAGATATCCGCTTCATCATTTGGAACACTTTAGAGAAGGCTCCATATAAACATCCGTATATCAATCCGATGGACAGGAATATCGAAGAAACCTCGCATTCATTTTTCCGGATATTGGATGAAGAGTATGAAACGGCTCCCGCCAATGACACGTTACAGGATTTCTTTATGGACTTCAAAGGAAAAGAGAACGCAAACCATAAACTACGCTGGCTGTTCGGACATACTTATCTCACAGAACCATCTGTACAAGAATATATTGCACAGGTTACAGAAACCGACAAATTCATCATTCCATGTGGCCCCCTTGCCCTGTTTCTTCATGAATGGATTGACCTGCTGACCAACGGAGAAACCGAATGTTGGGAAGAGATAGAAGGACTATACCCTGCCATTCCCGAAATATCGGATGAAATGAAGGAAAGGAACCACCATACCTATCAATTGTTCACGCAAGGCACAAACGGTGCCCGTATCGTATATCTGGAAGGATATAAGGAACTACACCGTTTCCTTACCCAAGTATTACAATGGCCGGACGATTCCAATCACACTTTGCCCCAAATGAAGGAACATAAGGATTTCATCATGATGGTGAATTCCGAAAAAGGTATTCTACTGGCGAAAGATATATGCAAATACATCAGTGACCCTCTTAACCCGATGTATGATGCCGCAACGGCTGCCCAAGAGGCATTCAGCCTGCTTACTATCCCGACCAAATGCCCACCGGACCTGATGGAATATGTAATAAACAACCACTATATCCCCGATGCACAATTCCCCGAATTTGGTGAAAGGGAACTGGTTCAAAAGAATGCGGACTTTATAGCCCGCCACTCCTTATTATATTACTACAGGGGAGATTAGACTCTCCCCACCGCTACTTCGTTCACCAAAAATCTACTTTCAGCAAAGTCTTTCACATTTTGCAGAGTAGTATGAGCAATATTCGTCATTGCTTCTTTGGTAAAGAATGCCTGATGAGAAGTCACAATCACATTGTTGAAAGACAAAAGACGGGCTAAAGTGTCATCATCAATAATCTTGTCGGACTTATCTTCATAAAAATAAGGCTCTTCTTCCTCGTATACATCCAGACCGGCATATCCTACCTTTTTAGTCTTCAGTCCCTCTATCAAGGCATTGGTGTGAATCAACTGCCCACGCCCCGTATTGATAATCATCACTCCGTCTTTCATTTTACTGATGGAATAATCATTAATCAGATACTTTGTCTGTTCTGTCAAAGGACAATGCAGGGAGATGATATCCGAACTATGATAAAGTTCATCCAAAGTACAATAAACCACCTGATGTTCACGGGCAAAATTGTAATCGGGATAAAGATCATATGCAAGAACATTCATACCGAATCCACGTAATATCTGAATTAAAATCTTGGCAATCTTACCCGTACCGATAATTCCGGCAGTCTTGCCATGCATATCAAATCCCATAAGCCCGTGCAGGGAGAAGTTCCCGTCACGTGTCCGCATTGTGGCACGGGGAATCTTGCGGTTGAGTGATAACATCAACGCCACCGTAAATTCGGCAACGGCATAAGGTGAATAAGCCGGTACCCGTACCACTTTCATCTTACCTGCCGTTGCCGCTAAATCCACATTATTATAACCTGCGCATCTTAAAGCCAGCAGTTTAACACCATTATCCGCCATTGCCCGGATAACTTCGGCATCAGCCGTATCGTTTACGAAGATACAAACCACATCCACTCCTTTGGTCAACACCACGTTATTCATATTCAAATGGCCTTTGTAATACCTGATATCAAAGCCAAACTTCTCATTAGCCTCCGTAAACGAGTGTTCGTCGTAGGGTTTCGTGTCGTAAAAAGCTATTTTATAAGCCATAATTGTTTTTCCATTTATAGTTCATATAAATAACAAAAACACGGCCCCTACTGTTCACATACTGACTTATAGTTTTTTCAGTTCCGTGTACAGGCGCTGTACAGGAAGCCCCATCACATTGAAGTAACTACCTGAAATACCACGGACACCAATGAAACCTATCCACTCTTGTATACCATAAGAACCAGCCTTATCCATCGGCTTGTAAACCCGGATATAATAATCGATCTCCTCATCGGACAATTCTGCAAACGTTACTTCTGTCACAGCTGAAAAACTTCGCTGAGCCCCGGCGGTAGTCAGACAAACTCCGGTTATCACCTGATGGGTCTTGCCGGAAAGCTTCCACAACATTTGCCGTGCATCATCCTCGTTATGAGGCTTGCCCATGACTACACCATCCAACCATACAATGGTATCGGCAGTAATAATCAATTCGTCCGGATGCATGGTATTCCGGTAAGCAGCCGCCTTCTCGCAAGCTATATACAAAGGGATTTCCTCTGCTTTCAATGTATCCGGATAGGTTTCCTCTATGCCGGGTAGTGTTTTTACTTCATATTTTATACCTAAGCCGGATAACAATTCTTTGCGGCGCGGAGAATTGGAAGCAAGGATTATTTTATATTTTTCTAAATTTTCCAACATAACTTTTCTTTATTTCATTACCACCCGAAGGCCTTTTCATGAGCCATCCATTTTCCTTGAGCCTTCAAGACCTGTTCCACCACGTCACGGCCACATCCATATCCCCCGTTACGATGAGAAATATAAACAGCTGTTTCCTTTATCTCAGGTGCCGCATCAGCAGGACAACAAGGCAGCCCACACAAACGCATCACTTCATAATCGGGAATATCATCGCCCATATAGAGTATCTCCTCATCCTGCAATCCATATTTTTCCTTCAAATGGGCATACTCCCGGGTCTTCACCGCAGCAGCCAGATAGACATCTTTGATACCTAGCCCCTCATAACGCTTACGCACCGCCTCGGTATTTCCACCGGTAATGATGGCAACATGCAGCCCGCATTTCACAGCCAACTGCAATGCATACCCATCCTTGATATTAACCGTACGCATGGGTTCACCATTGGGGTGCAAATAAATAGTTTCCGCACTCAATACCCCATCTACATCAAATACCAATGCCTTTATTTTCTTTAAATCATAGTTTATCATACCACTTATGAGTTCTTTCCCTCTTTATTTGCCTGAATGACAGACAAAGGGAGATTATGAATACTTTTACTTATCTTTTCGTACAATTCCTGCAAAGACTCCTCGTCCGCCAACATCTCCAAATGTTTGCTTATTACGTTTTCATCGTAGCGTACAGCCGGACCTGTCTGCGCCTGTGTGGGAGAAAGTTCATGTACTTTGCCGGCAGTTTCGTCTATCAGCGGAAGCATCACTTCAAAAGGAATCCCCTGCTTTTCCAGTATATGTGAACTTAATGCATACATATGATTTGCAAAATTACAAGCAAAGACTGCCGCCAGATGCAAATACCTACGTTGCCCGGAAGTCACTTCATACACTTTAGGACTGAGACGAACTGCCACCATACGCAGCAATTCCACTTCTGCCGGAGCAGATGCTTCTATAAAAAAAGGTACAGTATTGAAATCCACTTCACGCTGCTTGCTAAAAGTCTGCATAGGATAAAGTACCCCATAGCGTTTTACCAATCCCTTCCATAAATCCATAGACATACTACCCGCCGTATGTACAAACAAGGCCTGCTCCCTTCCTTTCACCAATACAGGAGCCAATTGTCGCAAAACTGCATCTTTCAGCGCTACAATATACAAATCGGCATCCCGACGTATCTCGTCCGGCACAATTGTGTAGTCTACTGAAAGTCTGGCAGCCAATGCAGAAGCAGATTCCTCTGTACGGCTGTATACCTGCAAGATAAGACACCCCGCCTTTTGTAAAGCAATTCCCAGATGGGTTGCCACATTGCCGGCTCCTATCAGAACTATTTTCATCATCGGGTCGAAACTAAATATAAAATAACTCCCACCAGCAACAAAGCCGCCGGCAACAAATAAGCAGACATCTGTCCCAACAAAGCTATCACCAAACCGATATTCAATATCAGCCATATACCCGCCAATACAATTCCTACTGACTTATCGGCCTTGAACCAAAGGAAAATAACAGCTGCATACAGTAACAGATTGTCTTTCTGCATAACCCATGGCAACCCGTGTGAAGCAAATCCTATAAACTTATCGATCAGATAAAGCATCCCCATCACAATGAGAAACACCGCAGAAGCTTTATACGTATCCTTATGATTGACAGCAGCCACGTTTACTTGCCTCCATATTTATTAATGTGAATTTTCTCCCATTGTAAATGCTCCTCATTAAAAGGCTTGCGTTCCATACTCTTATGTCCTACCGCTATAATGGAAACCACCTGCAACTGCAACGGAATATCAAGCAACGTATGCACGTATTCACCCGAGGGCATCCCGGTAGCGGTAAAACGTTCACGCACCTGTATCCAACAACTTCCCAACCCCAAATCTTCTGCCTGCAACTGGATCATTATGGAAGCAATTGACGCATCTTCAATCCAGACATCACTAGCCAACGGATCAGCCATCACAACTACAGCCATAGCAGCATCCGCTAGGAAAGCCGCCCCCATCTCCTTACAATGGGAAAGTTTTTCCAACATATCCTTATCATCTACCACAATAAACTGCCAGCAATTGCTACGTTTAGAAGACGGAGCCATCAAAGCAGCCTTCAACAAAGCAACTACCTCTTCCTGTGTCAACTCTTGATCCGTGAACTTACGCATGCTGCGTCTGTTCTTTATTAAGTCACTAAATTGTTCCATAATATACCCTGTTAATTTATTTTTCTGCACAAATATACAACTAGAATGTGGATTGATAAACAAAAAACAATAAATTTGCAATTAGAGATGCCTGTCAGATTAAGTACATATCGCAAAGGAAATGCCATTCCCCCTCTGCCGGGAACAAACATTTTCCATTCTACCGAGCTGTTTCATGTCTTTGAAATGACCCGGGGATACGAACCTTTGCTTATCGTTGCCTATATAGGAAACCGTCCTGTAGGCAAACTGCTGGCAGTCATCCGGAAAAGTGTGCGCCTGTTTCCCCCCGCAATCATCAAACGATGCGAAATTTATGGCACAGGCGAGTATTTTGATGAAGAACAGAATAAGGAAGACCTGTTCGGGGAAATATTGGAACATCTCACCAACGAAGTATTATGCAAATCGTTCCTCATCGAGTTCCGCAACTTGGAAAATCCGCTATTCGGATACAAAGCCTTCAGAAGGAACAACTATTTCGCCATTAATTGGCTAAGAGTACGTAATTCACTGCACAGTAAAACTCCTTACGAACGGCTGAGCATGTCTCGCAGAAGACAAATAAACAAAGCTCTGAGAAATGGTGCCATCATGGAAATAGCCGACAATGAGAAAGATATACAAGATTTCTCACGAATGTTGAAAAAAGCCTATTCCTCACAGATAAGAAAACATTTCCCGGACATCGGCTTTTTCCGGTTATTAGCATGGCAGAACCCGGAAAAAGAATTAGCCAAAGTGTTTCTTGTGAAATATAAAGGCAAAATCATCGGTGGTTCTATCTGTCTTTTCTCAAAAGAAAGTGCCTACCTGTGGTTCTCAGGAAGTATGCGGAAAACCTATGCTTTTCTTTACCCCGGTATTCTGTCCGTATGGGCACCTATTACCTATGCTTACGAAAAAGGATATGCACATTTGGAATTCATGGATGCAGGATTACCGTTCAAAAAGCACGGTTACAGGGACTTTGTACTCCGCTTTGGCGGCAAGCAGAGCAGTACACGCCGCTGGTTCCGCTTCAGTTGGAAGTGGCTGAACAAACTCTTGTGCAAATTCTATATTTAACTCATTTTTGTCTTTTTGTCTAAAGTGTTGTGAAGCATCTTGCAAATAAGAAATAAAATTGAAGAAATATTTCTTTATTTAACTCGAAATTACTTTCTTTGTGCAGTTTTATCTGAAAACTTGAGTATAAAACCAAACTATTAAAATTATAAGATCATGAAAATCTCACACATTGAACACCTGGGCATTGCCGTAAAGAGCATTGAAGAGGCCCTGCCGTATTATGAAAACGTATTAGGTCTGAAATGCTACAATATCGAAACAGTAGAGGATCAGAAAGTTAAAACCGCTTTTCTGAAAGTAGGTGATGTTAAAATAGAACTGCTGGAACCTACAAGCCCCGAAAGCACTATCGCAAAGTTCATTGAAAAAAATAATGGCAACGGTGGTATGCATCATTTGGCTTTTGCAGTGGAAGATGGTGTGGCAAATGCGTTAGCCGAAGCTGAAACCACCGGCATCCGTCTCATTGACAAAGCTCCGCGTAAAGGTGCCGAAGGTTTGCAAATTGCTTTTTTACATCCCAAATCAACTTTGGGCGTCCTGACCGAGCTTTGCGAAAAACCATAAAACACGAGATCTGACTATTCACGATTGAAGTCAGTATATTTAGTCTGGTTCAAGCGTAAATAGAATTATTTTTTAATCGTAAATTGTAAAATCATAAGTAAAATGAGCAATCAACTTGAAAAAATAAAAGAGCTTATCGAACGCCGGGCTACAGCACGCATGGGTGGAGGTGATAAAGCAATTGCAAAACAGCATGATAAAGGAAAATATACAGCCCGCGAACGCATAGCCATGCTGCTGGATGAGGGCAGTTTCGAAGAAATGGATATGTTTGTGGAACACAGATGCACCAATTTCGGCATGGAGAAAAAACATTATCCGGGCGACGGTGTAGTAACAGGTTGTGGTACCATAGAAGGACGTTTAGTTTACATCTTTGCACAGGATTTCACTGTTTCTGCCGGTTCTCTTTCAGAAACAATGTCTCTGAAAATATGCAAAGTAATGGATCAAGCCATGAAAATGGGTGCTCCCTGTATCGGTATCAATGACTCGGGTGGCGCACGTATTCAAGAAGGTATCAATGCATTGGCCGGTTATGCTGAAATTTTCCAACGCAATATTCTTGCTTCAGGTGTTATTCCGCAGATCTCAGGTATTTTCGGTCCTTGTGCAGGCGGAGCTGTTTACTCTCCTGCGCTGACAGACTTCACCTTGATGATGGAAGGCACATCATATATGTTCCTTACCGGACCGAAAGTGGTAAAGACTGTTACAGGTGAAGATGTAAGCCAGGAAAACTTAGGTGGTGCAAGCGTTCATTCAACCAAATCCGGTGTTACTCATTTTACTGCCAAGACGGAAGAAGAAGGGTTAGCCATGATCCGCAAATTGTTAAGCTATATTCCTCAGAACAATCTGGAAGAAGCTCCCTATGTAGACTGTACCGATCCTATCGACCGTCTGGAAGACTCTTTGAACGAAATTATCCCCGACAGCCCCAACAAACCATACGATATGTATGAGGTGATCAGCGCCATCGTAGATAATGGTGAGTTTTTGGAAGTCCAACCTCACTACGCTAAAAATATCATCATTGGTTTCGCACGTTTCAACGGCCAGTCTGTAGGTATTGTTGCCAACCAGCCGAAGTATCTGGCAGGTGTGCTCGACAGCAACGCATCCCGCAAGGGCGCACGCTTCGTCCGTTTCTGCGACGCCTTCAATATTCCTATCGTATCATTGGTAGACGTACCGGGATTCCTTCCGGGAACCGGCCAGGAGTACAACGGCGTCATCCTGCACGGTGCCAAACTGCTGTATGCATACGGTGAAGCTACTGTACCCAAGGTTACCATCACACTGCGTAAATCCTACGGTGGTTCGCACATCGTGATGAGCTGTAAGCAGCTGCGTGGCGACATGAATTATGCTTGGCCTACTGCTGAAATCGCTGTAATGGGTGGTGCAGGTGCTGTAGAAGTATTATATGCCCGCGAAGCCAAAGAGCAGGAAAATCCGGCTCAATTCCTGGCTGAAAAAGAGGCTGAATACACCAAGTTGTTTGCCAATCCTTATAATGCAGCTAAATATGGCTACATTGATGATGTTATCGAACCGCGTAACACACGTTTCCGCATCATTCGTGCCCTGCAACAGTTGCAAACCAAGAAATTGACTAACCCGGCTAAGAAGCATGGTAATATTCCCTTGTAATCAAGCTTTTCACACTAAAACAAGAACGATTATGAATAAAACAAAAATCGGAATATTCCTTTCATTGATGCTGGTGTTGGGCTTTTGCTCTTCTTGCAAAGAACAGAAATCGAACAACAAACTGCTGCTGAATGAAGTGCTGGTCAACAACGAAAGCAACTATCAGGATGACTACGGTGTGCACAGCGCATGGATTGAAATATTCAACAGATCATACGGCAGCGCCGACCTTGCAGGTTGCTATCTGAAATTCAGCAGCCAGCCGGGTGATACTGCCAGTTATTTCATTCCCAAAGGTGACGTTCTGACACTCATAAAACCACGTCAGCATGCACTTTTCTGGGCTGATGGAGAACCAAGACGCGGTACATTTCATACGAACTTCAAACTGGATGCCACAAATGCCAACTGGATTGGGTTGTATGATTCCGGCAAGAAATTGCTTGATCAAGTCATAGTGCCTGCCGGTACTTTAAAAGCCAACCAATCCTATGCCCGTGTCAGTGATGCAGCCGACCAATGGGAAGTAAAGGGTGGAAGCGAAGATAAATATGTCACTCCGAGTACCAACAACAAGACTATCGACAGCAATGCCAAAATGGAAAAATTCGAAGAGCATGACAGCGTAGGTATCGGTATGGCTATTTCTGCCATGAGCGTTGTATTCTGCGGGCTGATATTACTCTACATCTCCTTCAAGATTATAGGTAAAATATCAGTTAACCTCAGCAAACGCAATGCCATGAAAGCTAAAGGTATTACTGATAAACAAGAAGCAAAAGAGAAACAACTGGGGCAGGCTCCGGGAGAAGTTTTTGCTGCCATTTCAATGGCCATGCACGAATTCCAAAGCGATGTACACGATGTGGAAGACACCGTACTCACCATTACCCGCGTAAAACGCAGCTATTCACCTTGGAGTTCAAAGATTTACACGTTGCGTGAAACCCCTCAGAGAAAGTAAAGTCACCTTTAATAAAGATAAAACGATGAAAGAATATAAATACAAAATCAACGGTAACGCATATAAAGTTACTATTGGAGATATTGAAGACAACATCGCTCACGTAGAAGTGAACGGTACTCCCTACAAAGTAGAAATGGAAAAAGCTCCGAAAGTTGCAGTCAAACCGGTAGTACGCCCTGTTAGTGCAGCCCCAGCTGCCCCGACTGCTCCAGTTGTAAAACCGGCTGCTGCTTCAACAGGCAAGTCAGGTGTAAAATCTCCGCTGCCAGGTGTTATCCTTGACATCAAAGTCAATGTGGGTGATACCGTGAAGAAAGGCCAGGTTATCATTATCCTGGAGGCCATGAAAATGGAGAACAATATCAATGCCGACAAAGACGGTAAAATTACCGCTATTAATGTTAGTAAAGGAGAATCCGTACTCGAAGGTACTGACCTCGTAATTATTGAATAATATGGGAGAATTTATCACATTTTTAGGAAACAACCTTGCCGACTTCTGGACTTATACAGGTTTTGCCAATGCAACAGGCGGACATCTGGTAATGATTCTGGTAGGTTTATTCTTCATATACTTGGCTGTTGCCAAGGAATTTGAGCCGATGTTGCTGATTCCTATCGGTTTCGGTATGCTGATCGGTAATATCCCTTTCAATATGGAAGCCGGATTAAAAGTCGGTATCTATGAGGAAGGGTCTGTACTTAACATTCTGTATCAAGGGGTAACTTCCGGTTGGTATCCGCCACTTATTTTCCTGGGTATCGGAGCTATGACGGATTTCTCCGCTCTAATCTCTAACCCGAAGCTGATGCTAGTCGGTGCTGCCGCACAATTCGGTATTTTCGGTGCATATATGACTGCTTTGGCTATCGGATTCGATCCGATGCAAGCTGGTGCTATCGGTATCATCGGTGGTGCCGACGGTCCGACAGCCATTTTCCTTTCGTCCAAACTGGCTCCCAACCTGATGGGTGCAATTGCCGTGTCCGCCTATTCCTACATGGCGCTGGTGCCCGTCATCCAGCCGCCCATTATGAAGGCGCTGACCACCAAGGAGGAGCGCCAGATCGTCATGAAGCCCCTGCGTGAGGTCAGCAAGAAGGAAAAGATCTTCTTCCCCATCGTGGTCACGGTGTTCGTGGCCCTGCTGGTCCCCTCCGCCGCACCGCTGATCGCCTGCCTGATGCTGGGCAACCTGGCCAAGGAGTGCGGTGTGCTGGATCGCCTCAACAAGACCATGCAGAACGAGCTGATGAACATCGTCACCATCTTCCTGGGTATCAGCGTAGGCGCCACCGCTACCGGCGCTACCTTCCTCAGCCCCAAGACTCTGGCTATCATGGGCATGGGCGTGGTGGCCTTCGGCTTCGGCACCGCCGGCGGCGTCCTGCTGGCCAAGTTCATGAACCTGTTCCTCAAGGAGAAGATCAATCCCCTCATCGGCTCTGCCGGTGTGTCCGCCGTACCTATGGCCGCCCGTGTCAGCCAGAAGGTCGGCCAGGCGGAAAACCCCGGCAACTTCCTGCTGATGCACGCCATGGGCCCCAACGTGGCCGGCGTCATCGGCTCGGCCATCGCCGCGGGCGTGCTGATCTCCCTGTTCGGTTAATAGGAGGTAACTATGGAATTTCTGTCTAATAAGCCCCTGCTCATCACCGATACCATCCTCCGCGACGCGCACCAGTCCCAGGCGGCCACCCGCATGACCATCGAGGATATGCTGCCCGCACTGGAGCAGCTGGACACCATCGGCTACTACTCTCTGGAGTGCTGGGGCGGCGCCACCTTCGACGCCTGTATGCGCTTTTTGAACGAGGATCCGTGGGAGCGGCTGCGCCAGCTGCGCGCCCACCTGCCGCACACGAAGCTCCAGATGCTCTTCCGCGGCCAGAACATCTTAGGATACAAGCACTATGCTGACGACGTCGTCGATGAGTTCTGCGGCAAGTCCATTGATAACGGCATCGACATCATCCGCATCTTCGACGCGCTCAACGATGTGCGTAACTTAGAGCAGGCCATCAAGTCCACGAAGAAATACGGTGGTCAGGTCGAGGCCACTCTCTCCTACACCATCTCCCCCATCCACAATGAGGATTATTTCGTGAAGCTCGCTAAGGAGCTCGAGCAGATGGGCGCGGACGCTCTCTGCATCAAGGACATGGCGAACCTGCTGCTGCCGATGGATGCCTACTCCCTTGTCAAGCGCCTCAAGGAGACCGTCAGCATCCCCATCCACCTGCACACGCACAACACCAGCGGCACGGGCGACATGGTCAACCTGATGGCCGCGATGGCGGGCGTCGACATTGTCGACACCGCGCTCTCCCCGCTCGCCAACGGCACGTCCCAGCCCGCGACGGAGTCCCTCGTCGCCACGCTTAAGGGCACGCCGCGCGACACGGGCCTTGACCTGAACAAGATGAGCGAGGCTGCCGTCCACTTCCGCAAGGTCGCGGATGAGCTCAAGGCGAGCGGCGCGCTCGACCCGAAAGTGCTGAACGTCGACACGAACACGCTCCTCTATCAGGTCCCCGGCGGTATGCTCTCTAACCTCATCTCCCAGCTCAAGCAGGCGGGCAAGGAGGACAAGTATTACGACGTGCTCGCTGAGATCCCGCGCGTGCGCGAGGACTTCGGCTATCCCCCGCTGGTCACGCCGTCCAGCCAGATCGTCGGCACGCAGGCCGTGCTGAACAT
>OHEB01000558.1_pt1 | contig 14375 bp, 6 predicted proteins | sample 1567081 | NCBI WGS metagenome assembly OHEB01 (sample SAMEA3879569, study PRJEB24766) | human gut metagenome | biome: human-associated habitat; feature: feces | place: USA | collected 1985/1987 | reverse complement strand
CTTACCATCAGTTAATACATTTATTCCGTTGAAGATGTCTGCTTCTCCGATATAGTTATTACGGACTAATTCATATGTATATGATGAAGTTCCATTTTTGTTTTCAACATGTAATACTTGAAGGTCTTGGGCATCTCTTCCATGTATGAAACGGAATTGATTTCTGTATTTTTCATCTTGTTCCTGTTTGATGCTTGTGTCAATAGGAATAGCATTATTTTTATCCTTACCAGGATTAATAGTAATTTCATTCTCCATATTTGTCCCCCAACTTACATATTCAAAATCATTTGGATTTTTTAAGACAGTTATGGTAAGTGCTTTGACTACACCTTCTTTGTTTTTCTTATTGGTTACTCGAACCTGAATTGAATGTGTTTTTGCCGTTAACGTATGGTTGTTAGCGATTGAAATTGCACCTGTTCCTGAGTTAATTGAAATAATATTTTGTGCTATCTGAGCTTTAATTTCCTCACTATTGCTTTCGTCAAATTGGAATGTTGGAGCTCCTCCTACAAAACCTTCATCAGGCTTTTGGCTTTCCAAACTTCCGCCTAATTGATAGAGTTTATTTACTGGTGTATAGTTAAAGGTTTCGGGTTGAATAGGCTCAATGAAAGCTACAACCTTTACTGAATATATGCCTTCAAAGTCATTACTGCCGTAAGCATTACTTGCTGTGATGGTGAATACATAAGGCGTTTCGCTGATTTCCAAAGAATTGCCCTCTGGAACACTAATTTGTCCTGTTGCTTCATTGATAGTGAAAGCTGTTGTTTCTGGAGTTACGGATTTTATGGCAAATTTTAGTTCTTCTTTTGCCCCTGCAATAGTAGGTATTACTGATTTATTTTCAGTACCGGTTTCAAAAAGATCAGGTAAAGCTTCAGTTTCTATATAAAATAAATCGCGTGGTTTAGAAACAACTTTAAAGGTTACAGCATTGTTATACATGTGTTCACCAGCCTTAGTGGTAAGTTTTAAGTTTAATGTATAACTTTCTCCTGCAACTAATTTATCTTTTTCACTTTCGCGAATAATAATCTTTCCTTTAGTGTTGGGATCGAAAGTAAAGTAGGACAGATATGGCTTTGTTTCGTCTTGTGCAATGGCATATCCTGTGATACTAACATGTTTGTCAGCTTCTGTACTTACTTGTGCACTGGCTTCTGCCCAGTTTTCTTCATCTTGGTTCACCAATACTTCTGCCGGTTCTACAGTTACTCCTTCGGGTACAGCCAGCAACATGTTTACCTGAACAGCATCTTTAAAATCAAAGAACTTGCCGTTAGAATAGCAGCCTACACTGATACTATACATCCCTGATGTCATGCCATCAGTATTCTGAATTGTAATTTCACCTGTTTCTACATTTATCACAAAGTTATCGTTGTTGCTGAAAGTTTCTTCATCAAGCGTAATCTTTGTGATTGTAAAATCATAAGGTGCACTACCTTTATAAGTAGGCGCCTGTAATGTATAGGACATACCGGGACCTATATCCGTTACTCCTAAGTAATGGAGAATAAATCCTGTAGAGTCTGTGGTCTCTGTTTTATCGCAAGAGACACAAAACACAGTTAATGCAGCTACTATAAAAAAACGTAGCATGCTGAATGTGCTTAGCAATTTAGATTTCATATTCTGAAAATTATTGATTTGTTATAAAGTGTATGATAAAGTCTTGGTTTCTCCTGCTACTGTTACGTTCACGGAAATACTGTTATTGGTGCATTCACCGAATGTTACTGAAATTTCTTTCTCTTCTGTATATTTTTCTATAGGAAGAATAACGGTGGCAAATCGGGCTGTTTTATTATCCGCTTTATTCATATCTATAGAGTAAGCAATGCGTTCTTTATAACCATCATTTGCAGAACTTGAGAATGAAAAACGTCCCTCTTTTTCTTGGCAGGTTATAGAATTATTATCTTCGGCAAATGTACGGATGACAATATTGTTATTATCAGCGAAAGAGGTATGTGCTCCTTTTTGTTCGACATCTAAAACTACATTATCTTTATTCTCGCATAAATTGAAGTTCAAATGTAGATCCCCTGTTGCTTCACCGATACCTTCGTCTACTAATACGAAGTATGATTTATCCACGTAGAATACAGTACGACGATGCTTTAAGTTGTCGTAACCTTGATTTTCGAATACCAATACATCCGCATCTGCTTTTAAAAGTTTGCCTGCTGCGTATTTGAAATCCGAGGCATATCTGTTTCCTTCAGTAACTTTTCCTAGAGTCAGCGTGTTATGGTTTTCACTGTTGCGGAACCATAAACGTGCTTTTCCTGAATCGGTATTAGTGTTGTATTCGTAACTATATACACCGGAGTCAGGGAAGAAATTACGCTTGTTGATGTATAATTCAAATGTTCCGTTATCGGGTTGGTTGTGGCTCCACCGTTCCAAGTCGGTAGATATATCATTGCTCTTGTTGTTACTGAAAATCATCACAGTAGATGAAGGCTCCCAACCGTTGCGCATCACATAATAACCGGCGTCTCCAAATACTTTTATGTCGTTTCCGGGTGTTTTTCCTTGGGCATTTCCACCGTTGACGGCTGTTGCCATATACTTAAACTCTTCACTATCTGGAAATAGTTCTGTGTACTTTATGAAGTTTTTGGATATTGTGGAACGACTCCAGTTTGATTTCCAAGAATCATTAAAACCGGGTACAATATAATCGGAACCTTTTTCAAAATAATTGGGATAGGTGAAATGGATTAAGACTTCTGCTGCGCTACGGAGATATTCATTGAATTCAGGGTCTAACTTGCTTGTCAGTTTATTAGCCTGAATCAATCTGATTGTTTCGTAAAAATCAGCTACAGCGGAAATATGGTAATGAAGTGACATTTCTTTATGCCAGCCATCAGCCATGAATTGATTCTTTACTTCTGCATTTGCGATGCTGCATCCTTTATCCAACCAAGTTTGAGCATTCTTTAATTCCGGCATCAGCACACCGGCAGCAATCAATGCTTGTCCTTGTGTAACTAAAATGTTACCGCTTTCTGCATAAGGGTATTTTACAAGAAAATCTGCCTGTTCGGCAAATGAAGTCAAGAATGTAGTGAGCCATTCGGGCGTAAAATTGTCGGAGTGTTTGAAGTATTCCAACAGTTGTACCTGATCGATAAGACGGGTTGCTACTTGGAGTTGCCACCATGAAGTGGTATTAGGCCCTTCTGCCGGTTGTGGATTTTGAGTAATCCAATCGCTGTAGACCTCTATCCAGGATTTGATATATTTTTCATCACCACTTACACGATAAACTTTGGCTTGTGGGATGAACCATTGATGACGATGTAATTGCTTCAGATATTCTTCACCAACACTCGCATTTTTGTTCCAGTCAATACTGCCGGCTTTACCCAAAGAGTAGGGCTTTTTATCGCTGCCTTCATAGAAGCCTTTAACAAAAAAGCGATATTCTAATGCGAAGTCTGCGATATTTTGGTCACCATCATTGAAGTTGTTACTTGCATTTCCTTTGTTGAGAGTGATGTTGACTAATGACAACGCCGGGTTTTCTGCATTGGCTCTCATGCGGTAATACTCCAAGAGTGCACTTGCCGCAAGATACTCCTCACCAGCTTCATGATATTGCTTTACTTTTTCCAAGCCGGGATAGTCGAGGTTGAGTTGGTCAAAAACAGCAGTGTTCAATACTGCGTTTTCTTTGTTCTCAGGAGTCAGTTCCGGACTGATGTTTCCGCCTGTGGCGAATTCTTCTTCGTCGTCAACACATCCGGAGAGTGCAAACATTGCGAACAAACAGATAAAGAGAGTGTTCTTCATACTTAAGTTGTTTTTTATTAGTAAAAGTTTCAATTTTCCTTGCCGCAAATATATTACATTGATTTCTAAGAGCTAATCTGTCTTGTTTATGCTTTCTTTGAAATCTGAATTTTATTATCAAATTTGTTGAATGAAATATCGTATTTGTTTAAAAAGCCTGCATGGGGTATTCTGAGAGGGGTGTTCGGATGAATAGGAACCATCCTTTCTTATGTGCATTCTATCAGTATCTTATCAGAAAAAATGTTAGCCTGTACCTCCTTCACCCTTCACAACTCTTTATTCATGCGGGATAGCGGGTGAAGCCCGGTTGTAGAGCTTCATTGGCAATGCTACACAGTTGCATATAAAACTCCACACCTTACCACCCGAAAGTGCAGGCATTTGCTTGGCAAACCTCAGGGATTTTATCTGTTATAGCGCGGCATTTCACTCGCAAAGACGCGGTGTTTCGGACGCTAACATGCGGTGTTTTGAAAAGCAAAATTGCCTTGCGGGATAAGGCCTATCCTTTTACTTTTTTAATGTACTCCGTCGGCAAACAGCCTATATACTTCTTAAAGCAAGTTGCAAAATAAGAAGATGAATTAAATCCCACCATGCTGCTGACTTCAGTTACCGTATAACGTCCGCTTTTCAGCAGTTCGGTAGCCCTTTTGAATCGTACTTTACGGATAAAGTCGATGGCTGACTCTCCGGTGATTGCTTTCAGTTTCAAATGCAGGTTGGAGCGGCTCATATTCATCTTTTGCGCAAATTCATCGGTAGAGAACTCAAAATTATCAATGTTTTCTTCTACGATGCTTACGGCACGTTTCAGCAACTCTTCATCCATGGCATTGAAAGTAATCTTTTCCGGTTCCACTTCCAATGATTTGGCGTACTTCTCGAGCATGTGGCGGCGGGTACGCATCATGTTCTGTATCTTGGAGGTGAGGACGGCGATGGAGAAAGGCTTGGAGATATAATCATCCGCACCTACTTGCAGGCCTTCCAACTGGTCTTTTATGTCGGTTTTGGCAGACAGGATGATAACCGGAATGTGGCAGGTACGAATATTCTGTTTGATATTCTTACATAGTTTGATGCCGTCCATTACAGGCATCATGACATCGGTGATAATAATGTCCGCCTCATGGTTCTTCAGTTTTTCCAAGGCTTCTTCACCGTTTCCGGCTTCCAGTATGTTGAACAATGCAGCCAAACCGCTGCTGAGATAATGGCGAATCTCCTGATTGTCTTCCACAATAAGGATGGTTCCGCGTTTCTTGTCGCCCGTCTCTATGGCTTCATTCTCCATTTTCTCCGTATCGATGAAATACATTTCTTTGGAGTTGGTGGAGTACACCTGCTCTTCTTCCTTGGAAGTGTTGGAGTCTGCCAGCTCGGTGGCCTTATAAACGGCCAGGTCTTGCGGCAGATAGACGGAGAATGTACTTCCCTTGCCCTCTTCGCTCTCCAGTTCGATGCGTCCGTGGTGCAAATCGACCAGACGCTGTACCAGCGACAGTCCGATGCCGCTTCCTATATGCTGGCTTTCTATCTGATAGAAGCGTTCGAACACTTTACCCTGCTTATTGATAGGAATACCGACACCGGTGTCGCTCACTTGCAGTATCAGCCAGTTGTTTTCCTCTTTCAGGGTAACGGTGATACTCTTTCCGTTGTCCGTATATTTGAAAGCATTGGACAAAAGATTGTTGACAATCAGTTCCAGATAGTTAGGGTCGAAAAGTTCCTCTTTTTCTTCCAAATCGGAGTGGAAAGCGTAGTGTATCTCTTTGTGGCGTGCCAGCTTGTCATAATACAGGAAGTTCTCGCGTATCAGGTGATAGGCATTGCCTTTCTTTATTTTCAGTTCGAAAACTCCGAGTTCCGCCCGGCGGTAGTCCATAAGCTGGTTGACAAGATGCAGCAGGCGGTTGGCATTCCGCTGGATGTATTCCAGTTGGTTGCGGGTCCAGCGGTCGTTGATTTTACTGATGACCTCTTGAAGCGGTGCCAGGATTAAGGTAAGCGGTGTACGGAGTTCATGCGAAATGTTGATGAAGAAGCGCATCTTCATCTGGTTGATTTCTTCGCGGTGTTCCTTGTCGCGGCGTTCGATTTCAAGCTCTGCTTCCATTTTCTTACGCATCCAGAAGAAGCGGAATACGAATGTGACAAAGCCGGCAAAAGTGGCAAGGAACAGTATGACAGCCCACCAGGTCTTGTACCACACGGGCAGAATAACGATTTCCAGTACGGTAGGCGTGGTGTTCCATTTGCCGTCGTTATTGGCGGCTTTCACCATGAAGTGATAAGTACCTTGCGGCAGGTTGGAGTAGGACACCGGATGCCTGTCCGTGAGGTAGTACCACTCTTTATCGTAACCGTCTAACTTGTAGGCGAATGTATTATGCTGTCCGGAGATGTAGTTCGATACGACAAACTCCAGGGAGAATGCTGTCTGCCAGGATTTCAGCGTGATGCTTTCCGTGTCGCTGATGTTCTTGCTCAGAATGCCGGTTTCATCGTCGGGACGGACGGTCTTGTTGAAAAGCTGTAGCTTGGTGATTACTACCGGCGGGGTATAGGGATTGTCCTGCAACAGTTCCGGACGGAATGTGGTAAGGCCGTTTATGCCTCCGAAGTACATCTCGCCATCGGAAGTGCGGTAGCAGGAAGAGGTGTTGAACTGATTGCTCTGCAATCCGTCCGCTTCGGTGAAGTTGCGGAATTTCTCCGTTTCCGGATTGAAGCATGAGATACCCCGGTTGGTACTCATCCACAGGCGGCCGTAAGAGTCTTCGAGAATGCCGTAAACCACGTTGTTGGGCAGTCCGTCGGCTTTGGTATAGCGTTTAATCTGCTTGGCTTTCTCATCGAAACAATAGAATCCTTCGCGTGTACCTATCCAGACCAAACCGTTGTTTGCCTCGTAGATGTAATTGGTGAATGCTTTCGTAGCGGTGGATTCGGGTAAAATGTCCGCTTTCTGTATGGAGGTTCCATGCTGGTTGAATACGGACACGCCTTCCTCACCGCCTATCCAGAGACGCTTTTTGGAATCCCGGAATAGGGTAGTAATCTTCTGGACGTTGATTGGCGTTCCGTCATTTTCCTGAGTGATGGTGGTAAAACTCCGTTTTTCCGGGTTGAAGTGTACCAGAGCGCTTAATGTTCCTAAAAGGAAATTGTTCTCTCCGTCGGGAAGGATGGCATATACGTTCTCATTGATTAACGGGCTGTTGAGCTGGTTGAAGTTTTCCATGCGTCCGCTGTTGCGATGCAGGATGCTCAGGCCGCCGGCATGTGCGCCGATGTATACCAGTCCTCTCGGTTCGTCCACGTATACGGATTTGATGTTGTTGGAGCCTAAGCCGTCTTCGCGCTGGCTTTCCTGCAATGCGTAGTGGATGAACTTCTGAGTGCCGGGGATGTAGAGGTTCAAGCCGCCATCGTTGGTTCCTATCCAAAGGTTCTTCTGTTTGTCCTCGACGATACAGCTTGCAACATTGTCGCTCAGCGAGTTCTTGAACGGGATGTGCTCTATGTTCTTGAAGCGGTTGCGGATGGGGTGGTAATAATTCAGTCCGCCGAAATACGTTCCCAGCCACATGCCGCCTTGCGAGTCCATGAAGATACTGCGTACGGAGCGTTGCGACAGGCTGCCGCTTTCTACGGGATTGCTGCTGTAGGACATGAACGAGTCGTTGCCTTCATGGTAGATGTTGAGGTCGTTGAAAGTTCCTATCCACAAGCGGTTTTGTGAATCCAGTGCCAGTGAGCGGATATAGTTGGAACTGATGGATTGCGGGTCGGAAGGGGAATGCCTGTATGTTTTGACTTCCCGGGTCTTGGGGTTGACAAGGAGAAGGCCGGAACCTTCCGTGGCTACCCATATACGGGTAGGAGATTGCTGCAGGATGCTTTGGATTTGCTTGCTGCCTGGAATGTAAGCGAGTTTTTCGAGTGTATTCTTCGGAATGGAATAGCAGTACAGACCGTCCGACGGTGTGCCTATATAGATTTGGTCGTCATGCCTGTACAGGGCGGATGCAACCATTTTGTGCATTGCCGTGCCGAATATGTCGTCTACAAAACGGGATGCGGGGATGTCGAACATAGTCAGTCCTTCGAGCGTGCTGATAAGTAGCTGCTCCGGCGAAAGTTCCACAATGCCGTTGACTTGCAGGTGCTTGCCGTTCTTTTCGAGGAAGAAGTTCTGGAACTTGTCTTTTTCCTCGTCATAATACGACAGACCGTCGCGGGTGCCGATCCATACACGCCCCTTGCTGTCGGTCATAACAATGCGGGAGATGTCGTTGGCGATGCTGTTGGGGTCGTTTTCATCGTGCTGATATACGGTAAATGTGTATCCGTCGTACTTGTTGACGCCGTCGTAGGTGGCGAACCACATATTGCCGAGCTTGTCCTGCGCTATGGAGAAGACCGTGCTTTGTGACAGACCGTCGTTAATGGATATATAAGAAAAGTTTATCTGTCCCCAAGCTTCCGGATAAGCGTTAGAGACTCCCGTTATACATAAAATAAACAGGATGGTTGTTATCTTTTTCAGGATACTCATTATTGAACCGTAAAATTTATGATGGACCAAAGATACTAATATCTTTCAGAATTTCTATATCTTGTGGAGTATTTGCACAAATATAGGGTTTTCCGAAACAAATAGGGGATAGGTGTGAGGCGCAGCTTTCGTACTTTTGCCGCATCGTTTTTAAGTTTAATATCAAATAAGGATGAAGAAAAACATTTTTGCTATCTGCATGGTGACGGCAGCGGGGTGCATGGCAACGCTGACCGCACAAACCAAAGGCGCTGAAACGTTGGTTCCCCTGACCGAACGGGTGAATGTTCAGGCAGACTCTGCACGTATCGACCAGATTATAGACGGTCGCTGGGTGGCTGTCGGTGCAAAGAAGAAACACGCGATTCAGCGGGATTTCACATGTCTGTTCAACGGCAAGCCTTCTTACCGTTTCGAACTGCGTCGGGAGGACAATACATTGGAGGGATACGGCAAGGGAGAAACCAAAGGCCGCGCCGAGCTTTCTTATTGTTATGCCACTTCGGCGGATTTTAACGGACTGCCGGCGGATGCTTACCGGAAAGCGCAAATTACGAAAACCGTATATCATCACGGAAAAGGCATTTGTCCGCAAGGGGCTTCGCGCGACTATGAGTTCTCCGTATATATCCCGTCTGATTTGGACAGCAATGTGTCCACCATTTTTGCCCAATGGCACGGCATGCCCGACCGCACGCTTGTGCAGACTCCTGCGGGTGAAGTGAAGAAGCTGACCGTTGACGAGTTCATAGAGCTGGATAAGACTACTATCTTCAAGAAGAATACCGGGTATGAAAAGGTGGCGAAGTTGGATAAGCAGGGAAATCCGGTGAAAGATAAAAAGGGAAATCCTGTTTATAAGGCAGGAAAGAAAAACGGCTGGCTGGTAGAGCAGGGTGGTTATCCGCCGCTGGCTTTCGGATTTTCCGGCGGCTGGTTCTACATCAAGGCCAATTCGGACCGCCGCTGGCTGACCGACAAAGACGACCGTTGCAATGCCAATCCAGAAAAGACTCCGATAATGAAGCCCGTTACTTCCGAATACAAGGCTTCTACGATAGCCTATAAAATGCCTTTTGCCGACTTCCCCAAAGATTGCTGGGTGACTTTCCGCATTCATATCGACTGGACCACCTACGGCAAGGAAGCCGAAACCATCGTGAAACCGGGTAAGCTGGATGTGCAGATGGAGTATGCCGACAAAAAGAAAACCGTTAAAGAGCATATTGTGAATAACGAAGAAATCCTGATAGGACGCAACGACGACGACGGCTACTACTTCAAGTTCGGCATCTATCGCGTAGGCAACAGCACAGTGCCGGTATGCTATAGGTTAGCGGTTAGGGATTAGTGATAACACTAATCGCTAACCGCTCTTTCTCTGGTAGACGAGGCAGGTGGTGAGGAAGTAAATTCCGGTTTGTATCCATAGGGCCTGATACTCGAAAGCTACTTCGTTGAGGGTGGCTCCCATGCTGTTGATACGTACATAGCCGTTGATTCCGAAAGTGGAAGGGAAGATATAGGAAAAATACCTCCAGAATTCGGGCATTGCGGCGCCCGGCCAGGAGATGCCGGAGAGGAACAACAGCGGTACGGAAGTGAACACAAACAATAACATACAGGTTTCCCGGTTGCGTATGGCAATGGATGCTGTCATTGCAAAGAAGATGCAGGCTGTCAGGTAGGGCAGGGCAAACAGAGCCAGCACACTGGGAATTGCTATCTGGTTGAGGCTGAAAAGGCGCGGTACTACACATAGTATGTACACGGCTACCAGCGAGTAGACCATAAAATAACTCAATCCTTTTCCCATGACGATACGGAGTGTTCCGTTGTAATGAGGGTCGTCAGGAATCAATTCTTTGAACCGGTTTTGCTCGCGGGCTGTTCCGGCTGCCAGACCGATACCCAACAGCAATGTCTGCTGTATAATCAGTATGAGTACGGCAGGTATCAGGAAGGCGGCAAACCCGTTGGTGGGGTTGAAGATGGCTATGTCCTCATACTCGATGGGGTAGGCTGTTATTTCATCCTGGCGGGCGGTAGTATTGCCGGCACGTTCCATTTTAATATCCGCATTCATGGCGAGCGACACGTTGGTGTTGGCAGTGAGCAATGCCTTGTAATAGAGCAGTCCGCTCATGTCGCAGAAGATGCTGACTTGCGTCTGCTTGCCCCGGACTATGTCATCGCTGAAGCCGGAGGGTATGTAGATGATGCCGTATGCCTTGCGCTCTTTCAGCATGAGTCTGGCTTCTTCCATATCGGCGCAATGCGCCACGATGCTTGTTTCGGGACTGGCATCCACTTTCCTCAGATATTCCCGGCTCAGGGAACTGCGCGAGTTGTCCACCACCACGGCAGGCACTTCACGGACTGTTTCGTTGGTATAGATGAACGAGTATATCAAAGGATATGTCAACGGAACGAGTACAAAGAATATCAGCACACCCTGGTCGCGAAAGAGGTTGCGTAATTCCTGCTTCCATACATAGAACAGGTCGTATATGCCTTGTACTACTTTCTGTTTGAAGGTAATCTGTTTCATCAGGGTAGGTATTTATAGTGTATCAATGCTTCTTTCAGCCTGCGGGCCACAAGGAAAGGAAGCATCATGAAAACAAGCAGTGCCACATAGTTCATCCACGAGTAAATCATGGGATAGCCGTTCAGGGCCTGGTCTGCGTAGATAAGGAAGTAATGGCGCAGGGGAAACAGGTTTGCCAAGCCTTGCAGTACGGGATGCATCGCCATGGCGGGAAATGACAGTCCGCACATGGAGAACGACAGTACGCCCCATAGGGAAGCAAAGCTGAGTCCCAGACGCAGGGTGGGCAGAGTACCTATCATCAGTATGCCCATGCCTTGCGATGCCAGCACCAGGCAGAGCGTGGCGAGCAGCATCGGCAGTATCCCGCTGTTGCAGGGGAAATGCAGGAAACCGTACAGGTATGTGTTGTATAAGATTCCCATAAGGAAGAATACGGCTGTATGCGGCAGCAGCTTTCCGGCAAGGGATATCCAGATGGAACCGTTGCCCGTGCGCAACCATTCGCGGGCGGTACGGTCCTTGATTTCCACCCCGATGGAGTAGACGGTTATCATAAAGATAAGCAGCATCAGTACGCCCGGAGCAAAAGTGTTGCACAGGTATACGGAGTAGTTCAGCCACGGATTGTTCAGCGGATGGGTATCGATGACAATCGGTTGCAGGAATGCCATTGCCTGCTCTTCCGTTGCGCCTTTGGCGTATAGTGCGGTGCGTGCGGCGGCTCCCGATGCCAGTTCGCTCATCATCTTCATGTCTTTAAAAAGCAGTGAACCGGCTATGAGCAACGTATTATTGGTGTAGAAGGATACTTTAGGCTGCCGTTGCGCCTGTGCTTTGGCAGCTGTTCCTTCGGGGATGTAGTAGAAGCCGTAAATCTCTCCTTTCTGCATGGCGATGCGTGCATCGGAAATATCGGGATAGCGGGCTACGACGGCGGTTTGCTCAAAAGCATCCAGGTTGCGCACCAATTGGCGTGAAGTGGCGGTCATGTCCCGGTCCACCACGCCGACGGGCATGTCGGTAGGCAAGCCGGAATCCATTAGCGTTGTGAAGAATATATAGCAGAACAGAGGTGCTATGACCATGCAGAACAGGTATAGCGGGCGCGAAACGAGCCGTCGCAACTCGCGTTTCATCACATTCAGCAGGGCCGTGTATTTGTTGTTCTTCTTCTCCATTATCACTCTGTCACCTTATTGTTTTACAACCTTATGCAATCTTATCACTTATTCAATATCACGCTCATACCCGGACGCAGGCCTTCTGCCTTCTCCAGTGGAGATGCCTTGACTTCAAATGTCTTTAAGTCGAATTGTCCGGTTGTTTTGGTAGCTTTCCAGGCGGCGTATGTGCCGAGGTCTTTCAGGTAGTATACTTTCAGACGGATGTTCCTGTCGAGGGCGGGGATGAAAGCTTCAAATTTGGTTCCCATGCCCAGTCCCTGCAATAAATCCTCGCGCACGTTGAAAGTGACCCACATATCGTCCATAACGGCAATGTTCATGATGGGGGCGCCTGTGCCTACCAGTTCGCCTGTTTTGGGGAATATTTCGGAAACCTCTCCGGCAGTCTGTGCTATCAGGCAGGTTTCCCTGATGTATGATTCCACTTCGGCAACAGCACCTTTCGCACGCTCTACCAGGGCGGCTGCGGCAGCCTTGTCCTCGCGTTCCGCGCCGTTCTTCGCCATAGTGTACTGGGCTTGTGCGGCTTTTTCAGTGGCTTGTGCGGCATCGCGCTGGGCGGTAACTTCGTCCAGCTTTTGGGCGGACATCACTCCCTGGTCGTGCAGGTTCTTTACGCGTTTGTACGATTTTTCGGCAATGGCAAGTCCTGCCCGGGCTTTTTGCCATATTTCGTAGGCTGCCTGTATCTGTTCCTGGCGGGCGCCTTTCAAGGCTTTTTCGTTTTGGGCTTGTGCGGCGGCTTCGGCAGCACGGGCCTGTTCCAGTTTTGCCTGTACATCCGGAGCTTCGAGAATGGCAAGCGTATCTCCTGCCTGCACGCTCTGTCCCTCTTTCACCCGGATACGTCCCGGTACTTTGCTCGATACGCGATATTCTGTTACTTCGGCCTGCCCTTGTATGATTTCCGGCCCTTTGCGCAGCATGAAGAAACCTACGAGGGCAACGATGGCAATTACTCCCGTCAGGGTGAGGAATGCCAGCAACATGTTACTGTTTTGTGATTTTGTATCCATTATTGTAATTTATGATTTCAGTTTTTAATTCTCGATATTCAGACTTCCCGTTGCTTTCTTCAGATAGATTTCCGTCAGCTTCACGTCTATCTGTGCATCTATCTTTTCTGATTGGGCGGACAACCAGGCAGTGTGGGCTTCCAATACATTGCTTGCCGGGATAACCCCTTCCTCGAATCCGAGAGTGGCATAGCGCAGGTTCTCATCAGCCTTTTCCAGGTTCTTCTCCGCCATGATAAGTTTCTTGGCCGCTTCGTTTACCTTGAAAACCGATTGGCTGACCTGCAGTTCTATCTTTTCTTTGGCATCGTCCAATTGGTACCGGCTGATGCGTGCTTCGGACTTGGCGGCTTTTACCTTGTAGATGCCTTCTCCCCAGTGCCAGACAGGTATGCTGACCATGACGCCTACGTTCCACATGCCCTTGAACTTGTTTTCGAAGCTGTTGAATACGGACGGATTGGTTGCCATATAGTTTCCGATGAGCGCTACGGACGGCAGGAATTCCGAACGGGTCACGTTCACTTTCTGCTTATAGATTTGTGCGGCGAGTTCCAGGCTGCGCACTTCCGGCCGTGTGGCATATACACTGTTCATATCGATGCTGCCGTTGTCGGCCGGGGTGGGGAGCAGGTCGTCTTCCTGCTCGTCTGCCAGAGTGACGGGAGTGGAAAGGTCTAATCCGCATAGTTGGCATAGCAACATTCTGGAAAGGCTCAAACCGTCGTTTACTTTTGTCAGTGTCATTTCGGCTTCGTTCACTTTGACTTTTACCGACAGTCCGTCCGCTTTGGTCGCCACTCCTTCGGCAATCATCTTGTCTATGTCGCTTTCCAGTTTTTGCAGGAGTTCGAGATAGCCTTCCGCCAGTTTCTTCTTGTTGGCGAGAGACACCACTTGCCAGTATGCCTGGTCGGTGCTCAGAATTACTTCCTGCATTCCGCTGTTGTGCTGCTGGCGTGCCAGCTCTTCGGCATATCTGGTTATTTTGTTGTAGGCGCGTATCTTGCCGCCCATATAGAGGGGCTGGGTCAGCGTCAACGCCCCGGCATACATATTGCGTGTGTCGGTGCGGAAAGCATCTACGAGCGATTGTCCCAATCCGTTGAGCGGGGTGGCAATGTCTATATTACCCAATGATTGCACAAGTGCCATGAATTGCGGGTTCTGTGCCAGTTGCGGGTATTGGGTCATCATTCCCTGGATTCCGTTTTGCAGCGCGCCGCTTACCTGCG
>OHEB01000554.1_pt1 | contig 14444 bp, 11 predicted proteins | sample 1567081 | NCBI WGS metagenome assembly OHEB01 (sample SAMEA3879569, study PRJEB24766) | human gut metagenome | biome: human-associated habitat; feature: feces | place: USA | collected 1985/1987 | reverse complement strand
GGGATAAGTCTGGTTATTCCGAAATTCAGGATAACCAGACTTTATCTCTAGCCGGTTCCATCGGCGGAATCCATGCGTCCCGTAGCGGGTTGGTTTGGGAATGGCTGCGCGTGCTGGATGAGATGGACAATAAACCGAAGATCCTTCTGTTGGAGAACGTGGCGGGATTACTTTCGACGAACGGCGGCGATAATTACCGAGTTCTCCATTTGGCGCTCGTAGAGCGCGGGTATCGCTGTGGAGCTGTTTTGCTGAACGCTTCCCATTTCGTTCCTCAATCCAGACCCAGGGTATTCATCATCGCCGTACAGGAAGATTGTCCAATTCCAGGGGAATTGGTGGGAAGCGGGCCGTGTTGGCTGTACAACAACGCCGCAACGCAGTTAGGGCGCGAACTGCCAGGATGGGTTTGGTGGCATACGGAAAAGCCTCCGCGCCGCGTCGTGTCCCTCAAAGATATTGTCGAGGATGACGCAACCTTTGACAAAGACGATGTTTTACGGCTGGTTCCTGAGCGACATCAAACAAAATTACGCACGCTCGATACCGTGTGCGCCACAGGCTATCGCAGGACGCGGAATGGAACACAGCAGTTGGAGTTACGCTTTGATGGAATCGCCGGTTGCCTGCGAACGCCAGAAGGCGGGAGCAGCAAACAGTATTTGGTCGTCAAGAAGAACGGCCAAACCCATGCGCGCCTCTTGACCGTGCGCGAAGCAGCCAGATTGATGGGCGCGCCGGACAGTTTTGTGCTTCCCGGCAGTTACAATGACGGATATAAGGCGATGGGCGACGCTGTGGCCGCGCCGGTTGCTCGGTTTATAGGGGAACGATTCTTAACCAAAATTGCGGAGGCGGTATACGATGATTAGTTCCGAAGAACGCTTGAAAGCGTTTCAATCTGAAAACCATATCACCACGAAGGGGCCGCTGTCTTTGGTCGTACAGTTTACTCGTATGGTGAGAGATAAGGATTTTCCGCTGAATCCTGACGACTTCCAAACGAGCAGTAAAGGACAGGTCGCTGGGCTTGGCGGAGCCAATCTGAAAAAGATACTGAAAGAACACGGCATTACTCAGCAGTTGTCCTCCGGAGGCGGCAGAACCAGCCGGGGCAGTATGGGCTTGATGATTAAGTATGTGGACTTTCTAAACGCATGGAACGCGGAAGAATCCGTGAATTTTTCCGTAGTCGAGGACTTCTGGGCCGAGCAGGTACGCGAATACTTTAGAAATCAGCCGTTTGTTCTGACCGCCGATACTTCTAAAACAATCGGCGCAAATCTGGATGAACTATTTGATCAGGCGAAAAAGCGTCAAAAGCAGAACGCCGGAACACAGTATCTCGGCACAGTGTTGCAGCATCTTGTGGCAGCGAAACTTTGCTTGATTCTTCCGGAAGATTCTTTTGAAATCCACGGTGCTTCCGTAGCCGACGGCCCTACGGATCGCAACGGCGACTTTGTCATTGGCAACACGGTTATCCATTGCACGACCATGCCTGGCGCGCTGCTGATTGAAAAGTGCAGGGCTAACCTCCGCGCCGGTTGCCATCCCGTTATCATCACGATTTTTGAGCGCGTACATACCGCTCTCAATCTTGCCGAGGACGCCGGTCTGGCCGGGCGCGTCGAAGTATGGGACATTCAGCAGTTCTTGTCTGCAAACGTCTATGAACATAGCCTCTTTGACGAGACCAAGCGAAACTCTACGCTCTCTAGCATCATCGAACGATATAACAAGATTGTGCTGGAAGCGGAGACTGACCCCAGCCTCCGCATAGAATTTGAAGCCAGGTGATTTGTCGTGGCAGATGTTTTTGATGCGGAAAAGCGGTCTGACATCATGCGGCAGGTCAAGTCCAAAAAGAACAAGTCCACGGAACTGCGGCTGATTGAAATATTCAAGCAGAACGGAATCACAGGTTGGCGGAGAAACTACCCAGTAAAGGGCCATCCCGATTTCGTGTTCCCAAAGAAAAAGATTGCCGTGTTTGTGGACGGCTGCTTCTGGCATGGACATGATTGCCGAAACACTCGCCCGGTCAATCATCAGGAGTATTGGCAGAAAAAGCGCGAGCGGAACATGAAGCACGACAAAGAAGTAACGGCCATGTTCGAGGCTCGCGGTTGGACGGTGTTGCGGATTTGGGAATGCGAGCTAAAAAAGAAGAGCGTGGAAGTGCTTTATGCAAAAATGTTACGCTGTGGTTTGATATAGAAGTCGAATTTTATTTTGCTTATTTAAAGGGATACTTAAATTATTGAAAGTGAGGATGTCGTTTATGCTTGAAGAAAAAACCATTCAATTTGCTAATTTTAATATCACCTTTGGAGAAAATGAAGAAGCGATGCTGATGCATTTTGAGGACATCGTATTCCCTGCATTTACAGGTGGATATATCCGCGGAAAAGAAAATGAGTTGCCGCGATATTCCTTTGGCGATGTGACGATAAAGATGATTGACAGCGAGCATGTCCTTGTGGGCAATTACATTAAAGATACTGAGTATAGAGTGGTCACAACTGTTCAAGAGGGTAATCTTGTTCCTTCTCCAGCAGAGGTGCCGACTGCACCATATTCACGCTTTATCATTTTTCTGAAAAACCATAGAATGGTGCTTGTAAAGAATGAATCGGGCAGTCCCGATATTCGTAGCTTTCAGAAAACCGTTCGCGATATTCTGAGTAAATACACACACGCACAAAATCGTGGCAAGGCAAAAGAAGAAAAACTACCCTTTGCCATTGTAAATATTGTTGATATTCCCCTCAAAGATAGTATTGATGAGGTTTTAAGAAATATAAACAAGATTAATTGGCTGAAATTGCGGTTTTTCCCGTTGAACAACGACCTTGATCCACTGCCGATTGCACAAGCAATGAAAAACGAGATGGCAAAAGTGGGAAGCCGAACAGGTAATTTAGTATTCAATTCTCCTGACTCTAAAGCTGGAGTCAAAGATGTGTTAGAAAGTACTGCCGGTTTGGCCATCACTACAATGAAGGTAACTGATTCTGATGGCGAAACGAGGCAGATTAAAGAAGATGCGTTCTCATCAAGCAAGACAATACCATATCGAGATAACATTGAAGAAAATGGTGATACATATATTGTCATGCAAGCAAAAAAGGATGGCATTATTTCCACGGTGAGCCCAGAAAATGCGACGCTATATGAAAAAGCAAAAGCTATGTTGACTCGACTAATGTCAAGAGATTAAGCAGATTGGCTTGCAAAAGAGGAGGTGATGTTCTGTGAATGATGATCCGTACTTTTCTTCCATTGGTGACTTTGTGGATAATAGTCCTGCCTACAAGCTTATATGCACATCAATGCGGGAATTGTTGCCAAATAAAAAGAATTGGTTTGGATTTGTTCTTTGCCTATGCGTTGGGGCGGTGTTGGCGTATATCGTTGGATGTGCGGAGAATACGGTTGCATTAGCCGCTCAAACTTGTGACATTCTCTTTGGTGTTCAACTGTCTATATTTGCTTGCATTTTTGCAGTCTATTCAATTCTACTTGCATTTTTAAGCGACAGCTATATTAAAAAGCTGTTAAATATTGATTATGGAGACGGTTCAAGCTACTTTAAAATGAGTACAAGGTATTTTGAATCAGTTCTTTTTATGTACTTTGTTGCGATTATATTATCTTTAATACTAAAGCTGTTTTTGTCTTGTATGCCTTACGATTATATCCTCACACAGTCTGATTTAGCGAATAGTATAATGGCAATAGCGTTGCTTCTTATCTATTATACTTTTTCGCTTAGAGTTATCTACGAATTGAAAAGTACGATTTATAACACAGTCTTACTTTTTAGGGCAAGTTTAGCCTATAAAATACTTTCATTTGTAGAGGAAAACAAAAAAAGCGAGGAAAAAAATGACGATGATTCAGATTAACAATGCAATTCTTCATGTATTTGACCAACATTCTGGTGTTACTGTTTACTCAAAAGAAGGACTTGATTGCACACAAAAAGATGTTGCCGAGTATCTAACTAAACATATAGATAAAGCATTTAAGGATTCTTCAGCTATTGTGGATGTTCCAAGTTCTACCGGATATTTTGCCACAAAGCTATCACAATACAAAAACGAGAATACTAGCTTTGTGGACTATTCCATTGACCTTTGCAGAAGAATATTTTCTTATCTGTCACAAACAGATAATACAGCATCCATCGATTGTGTTGTATGTGATTTTGAGAAAAACGACGAGCGCTATATCGGAATTGTCGAGTTTCCAAATCAAATTGGCTTTACACATCAAGTTGCGCAAGGAGAAAATTTGGTCAGAAACGACATTATCAAGTATTATTCCATACTACCAACTCCCTCTCAAAAGATATCCGCTTTTGCATTTGTTAACGCAGAAACACTTCGTGCCAGATATATGGATCAACGCCGCTTCCTTGACGGGAAAGATGTGTCGATCATACCCAACTTCATTTTAGAGTGTACAAATTCGATTTCGCCCAAGGCCGCAGTCAACGCTGTAAAAAACATTGCATTGCAGTTGTCGGAACAGCATGGCAAAAACAGCGCTGCTATTGTTTCCAGAACAAAGGCTTTTCTTGCCGAAAATGCAGAAACTTCCGACAGCCTAGATACAGTTGAATTGAGCCATATGGTTTTTCCTGAATCTGATGAACTTGCCGAAGAATTTGTACAGCAAATCCATCAACAAGGTATCCCGGTATCTATTCCCGTCGAACGAACCTATGCCATTCGGGAAGGCAAAAAGCATAAAATTAAAACTGATACAGGAATTGAAATAACAATACCCTCTGATTTTTTTGATAATTCTGAATACATAGAATTTATAAATAATCCGAACGGAACAATATCTATTTCTATCAAAAATGTTGGAAAGATAATAAATAGATAATATTGTTGTTTCCGCTTGCATGTGGGGACTTTGTATACCTGCTGCCGCTCTCTGAAAACGGACAGTTTTTGTTCCCTCCCGGTCACAAAACCCCGCCCGTTTTCCTGCCAGTGTAAGCGGTGTGCTAACCGTATTGCACCCCGTTTCCCCTGTCAGCCGCGCCAGCAGGTATAACACACTACACCTTGCAAGCAAGGTTGTGTGCCAAAGGGGAGGCATAGCACCCCTTTGGAAACCCCCGGTTTTGTCGGTGTGCGGCCACAGATTGCATTTCTGCATCTATGTCCGCACCCCATCCAAAACCCAAAGAAACGGTGCAGATCAGCCCATGAATTGTGGGCTGGTCTGCGCCGTTTCTTTATTCGGCCTGCGGGCCGAGATGGGAGAAAACGCATAGGGAAAATTTTATTTCCGAGTTGAAAATTTGTATTATTCGGGTTATAATAAAATTAACCCGAATAGGAGGTTGGAAGATGAAAGAAGTGGGTAAGCGTTTGAAGGCCCTGCGGGAAAGTGTTGGTTTTTCGCAGGTAAAAATGGCCGAGGCTATCGGCTCCACACAGTCCAGTATCAACCGCTATGAGAATGGCCAGTCCACCCCGCCAGTAGAACTGTTCCGTCGCTATGCGGATTACTTTGATGTATCTTTGGATTATATTTTTGCCCGGACGGACAAGCCCCAGGGAGTAATATACGAGTTTAAGCCTAAAGCCGCTCCAGAGCGTGAGGAAATGCGCCGCTTTATTGAGATGTGTTTTGATCCGCAATCTCCCATGAATGAGAAATTGAAAGAAACCCTGTTCCGCATGATGGAGGATGGAGAATGAAGGTTATATATGAAAAAGAAATTTCTGCAATAAAAGACTGGCTACAGCGTACCAACACCCAACTTTCAACAGGAGCCTTACCAGCGTTCCTACAAACCGATTGTTGGAAAATACAAAATGATTTGCAGACGATTTCGACAAATATTCAGTACGAATACCCATTTTATGGCCATGAATTATTAGAGATAAAGAACAGACTTTTTTCTGCTCCCCAGCCTCCTTATGGCATGATGCTGTTGAATGCAGCCGCGTTTGGAGAGCTTTTTATAATTATCAAACACATTTCTTCGGAACCGATAGATACTCGGTTTTGGCAGGACATTCACCCGCGAATCATTGCTGTTTCAAAAGGGCTGTTTTGCGATGGTCATTTTGCCGCCGCCAGTGAAGCCGCCATTAAAGAAGTTGAAACTCGAATGCGAGAATTGTTTAAGGAAGGAAAACCTAACTCTCCCATTCCTAAAGATGCAGCGGGTTTAATTGGCGCATTACTTTCAGACAATGGCTTCTATCAGTTTTGCGATACATCAGAAATAAGCGGAGCCAATTTTCGTAAAGGTGTTAAGTCTATCTTTGAGGGTGCTTTTATGGCTTACCGGAACCCCTCCATGCACGCAAATCTAACTTGCTCACAAAGAGAAGCTTTTGAACGGATCGTGCAGGCAAGTCAAATGATGGGTATTTTAACAAGCGGCGAGGTGAGAATATGAAAGCTGTGATCTATGCTCGTTATTCCTCCGACAATCAGCGAGAGGAAAGTATCGAGGGGCAAATTCGGGAGTGTACTGCCTTTGCCGAGAAGAACGGTATCACCATCCTGCGCCACTACATTGACAGGGCCTTTTCCGCTAAGACTGATAACCGCCCTGAATTTCAGAACATGATTAAAGATAGTGGCAAGCGCCTGTTCGATATGATTATCGTCTGGAAGCTGGACAGGTTTGCCCGCAACCGCTACGACAGCGCCCGCTACAAGGCCGCTCTGAAAAAGAACGGGGTCAAAGTGGTATCCGCCACTGAGGTCATTTCCGACGGGGCCGAGGGCATCATTCTGGAAAGCGTGCTGGAGGGTTATGCCGAATACTACTCCGCCGACCTGTCCGAAAAGGTTGTCCGGGGCATGACGGAGAACGCCTTGAAATGCAAATATAACGGCGGCACTCTGCCTATCGGCTACCAGATCGACAGCGAACAGTATTTTCAGCTTGACCCGCTGACCGCACCCTTTGTGCGAGAGGCGTTCCAGCGTTACGATGAGGGAGCTACTATGACCCAAATCCGGGACTGGCTCAACGAGCAGGGCATGAAGAATACTCGCGGCCAAAAGATGACCTACAACAGCGTCCAGCACCTTCTGAACAACCGCCGCTATATCGGGGAGTACACCTATCGGGACATTGTGGTGCCGGACGGTATTCCCGCCATCGTCCCCCAAGACCTCTTTGACCGGGCGCAGGAGAAACTGGCAAAGAACAAGAAAGCCCCGGCCCGCCACAAGGCCGAGGACGATTATCTGCTGACAACCAAGCTGTTCTGCGGCTATTGCGGGGCCTACCTCTGCGGTGAGAGCGGCACCAGCCACACAGGGAATGCCCACCACTACTACAAGTGCGTGTCCGTGAAAAAGAAGCGTACCGAGTGCCACAAGAAATCTGTCCGCAAGGAATGGATTGAAGAGTTGGTGGTAAGCGAAACCATGAAGATAGTGATGGACGATGAGGCGACAGAGGCCATTGTTTCCATGCTGATGGATTTGCAGGACAGGGAGAATGTCAACCTGCCCCTCTATGAACAGCAGTTACGGGAGGCGGACACGGCCATTCAAAATCTGCTGAATGCCATCCAGCAGGGGATCTTGACCAAGTCCACAAAAGGCCGCCTGGAAGAACTGGAAGCCATGAAAGAGGAACTGGAAACCAGGATTGCCTGTGAGAAACTGGCGAAGCCAAAGGTCAGCGCCGAGTTTATGACCTTCTGGCTTCACCGTTTCCGCAAGCTGGATGTGCGGCAGAAGTCCCACAGGAAGATGTTGATTGACACTTTCATCAATGCGATTTTCCTGTACGATGACAAAATGGTGATAACCTTCAACTATAAGGAAGGAGCAACGACCATCACGTTTGATGACCTCAAAACCGCATTGGCCGATCAGAAAACAGGTTCGGATTTGGATTGCTCAACTGCACCACAAAATACCTCGCAAGAAGTTGCGGGGTATTTTTTATTGCTGTTTTCCGGAAAGCAGGAGCTTGGTACGCCATCGGGGGCGAGAAGAGCTCGTGTATTTCAGGTTGTCAAAAAAAACGCTTGGTGGGGCGGGCAATGCTCGCCCGTGCCCGTTTGTCTGTCAATGGGGCAAGAATGTGATTCTTTGACACGCTGATTGCCACTGCGGGGCATGCCCGGCCCCTACAGGGTGATGGAAGATTGCATTGGCGACCAAGGAAAAGGTGGGCGGGCGGCATGTATGCTGCCCCTACAGAGGAAACGGTAAGGATGGTGGCGGGGAAAGATACACAGTGATCCCTCGGTACCTTGCAGGGGAGAAAGGCTCTGCTGATTTTGGCCGCCGAAGTTCCCGAAGAACAGAACAACAGACAAAGTGACATGCACTCCGACTTGGCGTACTGCGTAAAGCAGTAATGCAGGGTGCATATTACTTTGTCTGTAGAGAGCGGTCAGAAAACAGTGCGAATCCGAGGATGATTTAACTGCCGGGGTGATGAGTATCTGGCTTATAGTCTTCCCAAGTCAAGAATGGTTCGCCCTCGCCAGGGCCGGAATTGTCCAAATGTTCACTAGGCACCGGTTGTCCCCAGCCTGCGGGTTCATCATCAGTTCCGACAACCCGGTAGGTCACGCGGTAGCTTTTGTCGCAGTAGTCAAGCTGCAGAATGGTGGCCAACGCGGCATACTCTTCTTCAATAGGTGATACAATGTAAATGCGCCATTCGCAATTACCCTCCGCTATTTCTGCCAGCGCCATAATCTCCTTGGCCATGGCGTGGGCGGTGTGCTCATCAAGCTCTTTATAGAGCAAACTGCTTGGATCAAGAACCAGCTTACCGTCCGCATAAGCCTCGGTGACGACCGCCTGCGAGGCAACCAGCACGGCGCGGGCCTTGGCAATGACCGCATTCTGCCGCGCCTTGTCTATGTAGCCGGTCAGTGAGGGCACCAGCAGCGCCGCCAGTGTCGCTAAAATTACCAATACAACAATTAGCTCCACCAAAGTAAAACCGGATGTCTTTTTAGAACTGCGGGATGCTTTCATGGCCGGACCCTCCTGCGCAAGACAGTATAATATCGTATAAAAACAGTATAAAATCGCAGGAACGGTCCCGTCAATGCGTAATAACGACAAAAATTGCTGCCGCCCTTTGTGACTTCTGCCCGCAGGGGCACTTCTTGCGCAGGGGGGTGCGGTATGCTATACTAACAGCAGGAAAAAATATCCGGGCATCACCGCGCACCGCACCGGCACGGGCGTTATGCAGCGATGTCCGGGTGCGATACCAGCCAAAAGGAGGTGCTGCGGATGACCCGCATTGCGATCGTGGAGGACGAGGCCGCCGTCCGGGAGCAGCTGACAGGCTATGTGCAGCGCTATACACGGCAGTACGGTACACCGTTTGAGGTTTCGGCTTTTGCAAGCGGCGTTGAGATCCTTGAGGAATACCGTCCGGTCTACGACATTATTTTTCTTGATGTTGAGATGCCGCATCTGGACGGCATGGAGACGGCCCGCCGCATCCGCGCGCTGGACAGCGATGTGCTGCTGATTTTTATTACCAACATGGCGCAGTATGCCATCAAGGGGTACGCGGTGGGGGCGCTGGATTATGTGCTGAAGCCCGTGCCGTATTTTGCCTTTTCGCAGCAGCTGCAGAAGGCTGTGAACCAGCTGGCCCGCCGTGTACGCCACTATCTGGCCGTTCCGGTGGACGGCGGCATGCGCCGGCTGGATGCGGCAGGCATCTACTACATTGAGAGTGAGGGCCACCGGATCCACTTTTACACCGAGGATGGTGATTTCTCGGCCCCCGGTGCGCTCAAAACGCTGGAGGAAAAGCTGGCTGCGCAGCCCTTTGCCCGCTGCAACAGCGGGTATCTTGTCAATCTGGCACAGGTGTCCGGTGTGCAGCAGAGCATTGTGCAGGTCGGCCCGTATGAGCTGCAGATCAGCCGTCCCAAGAGAAAGAGCTTCCTTGCCGCGCTGGCGGATTTCATCGGGGGTGAGGGGTAATGTCCGTTTTACCGGATGTACCGCGGCTGTACACGGCGCTGGCGGAGATCCTGGCCGCGCTGCTGTATGCGCAGGCACGGCCGCCCCGCACTGCAAAGCCGGTGTACTGGGGCATAACCGCCGTCTGGGCGATTCTGCTGGCAGTGTTTTTGTACCTGACCGGCCATGTGCCGCTTGCGTGGTGGGTGCCCTGCATGGTGACGGCCATCGCGGCGATGTATCTCTACCTCTGGGCCACACGGGAGATGAACCTGCGGGAGGCCGGCTACAGCTGCGCGCGGGCGTTTGTTCTGGCGGAGCTGGCAGCCAGTCTGGAATGGCAGCTGCACTGCTGGCTCTGGCCGCAGCGCGGGGGCGGCGAAATACCGGCGCTGCTGCTGTTGGCGGCTGTCTACGGCGCACTGTATGGCGGGCTGTACCTGTTTGAGCGCCGCCGCGTGATCGCCGCGCGGCTGAAGGTTACGGCGGCGGCCACGCTGATGGCGGCCGTGATGGCGCTGACTGTATTTGCTGTGAGCAACCTGAGCTTTATCGCCGAGGCACAGGCGACGATGAGTGTCTACTACATCCGCACGCTGGTGGATATTGCCGGGGTGCTGATTTTGAGCGTCCAGCACGAGCAGCTGCGCGAGGCAGCACTGCACAGCGAGCTTTCCGCCATAGACGCCGTGTTGCACCGCCAATATGAGCAGTACCGCCAGAGCAAGGAGAATATACGCCTGATCAACCGGCGCTACCACGAATTGAAAATGCAGATCGCGGCCATCCGGGCTGAGCGGGATCAGGCCAAGCAGAATGCCGCTCTGGCTGAGATGGAGAGCGACATCCGCCGCTATGAGGCCGAGAACAAGACCGGCAACCCGGTGCTGGACACGCTGCTGACGGCCAAAAGCCTGTACTGCCAGCAGCACGGCATCAACATGACCTGTGTCGCAGACGGCACGCTGCTGAATTTTTTGACAACGGGGGAGATATGCACCATCGTCGGCACAGCGCTGGACAACGCCACCGAGAGTGTGCTGACCGAGCAGGACCCCGAAAAACGGCTGATCCGCACGGCCATCTACGCCCAAAACGGCTTTGTGATGCTGCGGTTTGAAAACTACTGCACCCAGCCCGTGGAGTTGGGCCCGGACGGTCTGCCACGCCGCAGCAGCCACGGCGGCTACGACCTGAAAAGTGTCCGCGCTGCCGCGGAGGCCCGTGGCGGTACCCTGACCCTGCACTGGGAAAACGAGTGGTTCACCCTGCGGGTGCTGCTGCCGCAGAAATAATCAGCCGCCATGGCGTTGGCAGGTTGCACAACCAAACAAGGACAAACTTAGGCAAAACGCGCAGAGAATTTCCTGCTTGTTTTGCCTTTTTTGCAAAGTATGCACCAAAACCGGCAGGTTATGCAAAAAGTGCCCTATTTTGCCCCGGCTCTGCTACAATAGAAACAACACAAAGGCAGACGCCTGTATAATGTGTACAAGAAAGAGAAACGCAAATGGCGAAGCAACCGAAAGTCCGCAAGCCGCATCCCGTACTGCACGGGATCGGGCTGGCACTGTCCGCGATATTGTTGGTCGCAGTGCTGGCCGGCACCTATGTGCTGTCCACGATGGCTACCATCATCGACAGCTTTATCGGTGCGCCCAGCGGCAACTATTCCGAGACCGAGATCGCAGACACCAAGCTGAAGGCGGCAGCTCTGGCAGCCGAGGTCGAGGCCGAGGGTACCGTTCTGGTGCAGAACAAGGACAACACCCTGCCCCTGAGCGCCGACACCAAAAAGGTCAATGTGTTCGGCTGGGCATCCACCGCATGGCTTGGCGGCGGCTCTGGCTCCGGCGGCGTAAGCAGCGTCAATACCGACCTGCTGGCCGCCCTGACCGCCTACGGCATTGAGTACAACACCGAGCTGACCGATATGTACAAGGACTTCCAGCCCGGTCGCGAGTACGTCAGAACGCTGAACAGCCGCCCCGAGCAGTCCGGCCGCCTGTACGAGCCTGACATCAACAACACCGCCTACTACACCCAGTCGATGCTCGATAACGCCAAGAATTACTCCGATACCGCCGTGGTCGTCATCGGCCGTCTGGCAGGCGAGAGCAACGATGCCACCAAGCAGCAGTACAAGCGCACCGAAAAGGGCGGCGACATCGTGGTGGACGACACCCGCACGATGCTGGAGCTGACCACCGAGGAAGAAAATCTGCTGACCTACGTCGGTGCCAACTACAAAAACATGGTCGTGCTGGTCAACTCCACCAACGTGATGGAACTGGGGCAGTTGGAAACCATCCCCGGCGTGGACGCCTGCCTAATTGCCGGTTTGTCCGGCTCGGAGGCTGCCTCGGTCATTCCCGCCGTTTTGTGGGGTGAGAAGGAGCCGAGCGGCCGCACCGCCGACACCTGGGCCTATGATCTGACCACCGCAGCCAGCTACGCCAACGCCGGGCTTGAGGGCGTGGGCGCTTACACCGATGCCGAGGGTCTGTACCCGGCGGACGGCACCACCTGCGGCAACCTCGATGCACCCTATGCCTATGAGCAGGTCTCCTATGTGGATTACGCCGAGGGCATTTACATCGGCTACAAATGGTACGAGACCGCTGACGCCGAGGGCTACTGGAGCAATGTTTCCAACGAGTACGGCACAGGCTATGACGGTGTTGTGCAGTATCCGTTCGGCTACGGCCTGTCCTACACCAGCTTTGACTGGGACATCACCGATGCCGCCGCTGACGGCAGCACCCTGACCAAGGACGGCGATGTAACGGTAAAAGTGACCGTTACCAACACCGGCGACCGTGCGGGCAAGGATGTTGTCCAGCTGTACTATACCGCCCCCTACATCACCGGCGAGATCGAGAAATCCAGCGTGGAGCTGGGCACCTTTGCCAAGACCAAGGAACTGCAGCCCGGCGAAAGCGAGGAGGTCACCCTGACCGTCCCCGTGGAGAAGATGGCAAGCTACGATGCCTACGATGCCAACCACAACGGCTTTGCCGGGTATGAGCTGGACGCCGGTGAGTATATCTTTACCGCGCGCCACGATGCCCACACCGTGGACGATGCCGAGAAGGCAACGCTGACCTGCACGCTGCCCGCCAATGTGCAGTATCCGACCGACAGTGTTTCCGGCAATGAGGTCGGCAACAAGTTCACCGGCAGCGATGCCATTGACGGCGTAAGCCTTGACGGCAGCGATTCTGCCCAGAACATCACCTACCTGACCCGCGCCGACTTTGCGGGCACCTTCCCCAAGGCCTGCACCCCCAGCCGTGCTATGACCGACAACGTCAAGGCGCTGAACCTCTACACCGCCGACATGGCGAACGGCTACATCAACGAGGCCGATGAGGCCATCACCACCGGTGCCAAGAACGGTCTGAAGATCGAGGATAACGGCAAGACTACCGAGCTGGGCTACCAGCTGGGCGCTGATTTCAACGACCCGCAGTGGGATGCCCTGCTGGATCAGCTGACTGTGGACGAGATGGAAAACCTGTTTGTCAACGGCTACGGCGGTCTGGTTGAGCTCAAGAGCGTCGGCAAGGCACGCAGCAAGGACGCCGACGGCCCCGCACAGATCGGCGGCTTTACCGGCATGGGTGCCGGGACCGGCTTCCCCAGCTCCAGCACGCTGGCCCAGACCTGGAACGCCGACCTTGCTTTGCAGGAGGGCCGTACCATCGGCACGCAGGCACTGCAGAACGGCTACACCGGCTGGTATGCCCCTGCCACCAACATGCACCGCAGCCCCTTCAATGGCCGTAACTATGAGTATTATTCCGAGGACAGCCTGCTGTCCGGCGTCATCTGCGGCAACACCGTGCAGGGTGCCAACGATGCCGGTGTTTACACCTATGTCAAGCATTTCATCTGCAACGATGGTGAGAGCGGCATCTACCGTGATTCCGTCTACACATGGATGACCGAGCAGACCCTGCGTGAAACCTACCTGCGCCCCTTCCGGATGCTGGTAGAGGAGTACGATGCTGTCGGTTTGATGAGCAGCTACAACCGCATCGGCGCGGTCTGGGCAGGCGGCAGCGAGGCGCTGCTGACCGGTATCCTGCGCGATGAATGGGGCTTTGACGGCGCTGTTATCACCGACTACGCCGACCACCACAGCTTCATGAACGGCGATCAGGCCCTGCGTGCAGGCGGCAGCCTTTGGATGTCCGGCATGATGGGCGGCCAGCTTACCTGCGAGACCGGCTCCAACAGCTATATGCAGGCGCTGCGCCGTGCCGCCAAGGAGACCCTTTACATGTACCTGCATGTCCGTGTGACCAACCGCGACTATGCCGAAAGCATCGGCGATACTACCGCTATGCGTCATGCTTTCACAATCTCTGTGTTTGGCTGGCGCCATCTCGTTGTACTGATTGATATTGTAGTAATCGTTTTGTTTGTCCTGGCTGTGCGTGGTGTTGTGATTGATGTCAAACTCCGCAAGGCAGCAAAAGCGGCAAAAG
>OHEB01000549.1_pt1 | contig 14538 bp, 12 predicted proteins | sample 1567081 | NCBI WGS metagenome assembly OHEB01 (sample SAMEA3879569, study PRJEB24766) | human gut metagenome | biome: human-associated habitat; feature: feces | place: USA | collected 1985/1987 | reverse complement strand
TATTTTTATTATGGAAAATCATATGTTATGATGTCTTAAGTAAACTTGATTCAGATACAATCATAATACAATATTTTTATATGCTAGGAGGAATATAAGCATGGGAATGACAATGACACAGAAGATTCTTGCTGCACACGCAGGCCTTGACTCTGTTAGTGCAGGACAGCTCATTGAGGCTGATTTAGATCTTGTGCTTGGAAACGACATTACCTCACCTGTAGCGATTCATGAGATCGACAAGATGAAGGTAGAGGGAGTGTTTAATAAAGATAAAATCGCACTCGTTATGGATCACTTTGCACCAAACAAGGACATCAAGTCAGCAGAACACTGTAAATGTGTTCGCGAGTTTGCCTGCAAAAACGAGATTACAAATTACTTTGATGTAGGAAAAATGGGCATCGAGCATGCACTTTTACCTGAGCAGGGACTGACTGTAGCAGGTGATGTGATTATAGGAGCTGATTCTCATACATGTACATACGGAGCTTTAGGAGCCTTCTCTACAGGTGTGGGAAGTACTGATATGGCAGCAGGAATGGCTACAGGCAAGGCCTGGTTTAAGGTACCTTCTGCTATCAAGTTCAATATTGTCGGAAAACCGGCTGAGTGGATCAGCGGTAAAGATGTTATCCTTCATATCATCGGTATGATTGGTGTGGACGGCGCACTTTATAAGTCAATGGAGTTTGTCGGAGATGGACTTAAATATCTTTCTATGGACGACAGATTTACTATCGCCAATATGGCAATCGAGGCCGGCGGCAAGAATGGTATCTTCCCTGTAGATGATCTCACAAGAGAGTACATGAAGGAGCATTCAAAGCGTCCGTTCACAGAGTATGAGGCTGATAGTGATGCAGAGTATGATGAGGAGTATACAATCGACCTTAGCACACTTAAGTCTACAGTTTCATTCCCACATCTGCCTGACAATACGCGTACCATCGATGAGGTGGGTGATGTAAAGATTGACCAGGTAGTAATCGGCTCATGTACCAACGGCCGTATGGATGATCTGCGTATTGCAGCAAAGATTCTTGAGGGTAAAAAGGTTGCGGATGGTATCAGGGTTATCGTGATTCCTGCAACACAAAAGATTTATCTTCAGGCTATGGAAGAGGGCCTTCTTAAGACATTTATCGAGGCTGGTGCCATTGTGAGCACACCTACCTGCGGACCATGTCTTGGCGGATACATGGGAGTGCTCGCTGAGGGCGAGAGATGCGTATCTACCACAAACCGTAACTTTGTCGGACGTATGGGTCATGTGGATTCTGAGGTTTATCTGGCAAGCCCTGCTGTTGCAGCTGCAAGTGCCATTACAGGTAAGATTTCAGGACCAAAGGATGTTATGTAAAGATTGGAGGAAGCACAATGAAAGCAGCACACGGTCGTGTATTTAAATATGGAGACAATGTCGATACAGATGTAATCATTCCCGCAAGATATCTGAATTCTTCTGATCCTAAGGAGCTTGCAACACACTGCATGGAGGATATCGATAAGGATTTTGTAAATAATGTAAAGGCCGGGGATATCATGGTAGCCAACAAGAACTTCGGCTGTGGTTCATCAAGAGAGCATGCACCGATTGCCATCAAGGCTGCCGGCGTAAGCTGTGTTATCGCAGAGACATTTGCAAGAATTTTCTACAGAAATGCCATCAACACCGCTCTGCCTATACTTGAATGCGATGAAGCTGCAAAGGATATCGACAAGGGCGATGAGGTTGAGATCGACTTTGACACAGGCGTTATCACCAACAAGACCAAGGGTCACACCTATCAGGCGCAGCCCTTCCCTGAGTTCATCAAGGAGATAATCGCAGCAGGCGGACTGCTCAATTCCCTGAAAAAGTAAAATAAAGCGGGAGCTTTTCCCGAAAGGAAGAATCGTTATGAATAAGAAAATCGCAGTTATAAAGGGCGACGGCATCGGTCCAGAGATAGTGACTGAGGCTATGAAGGTCCTTGACAGCGTGGCAAAGAAATTCGGTCACACATTTGAGTATGACCAGCTCCTTATGGGCGGCTGCTCCATTGATGCAAACGGCGTTCCTCTTACAGATGAGACCATTGCAAGGGCAAAGGCAGCAGATGCAGTTCTTATGGGCTCTATCGGCGGAAACACAGCTACTTCACCCTGGTACAAGCTCCCTGCGGACAAGCGCCCCGAGGCAGGACTTCTGAAGCTGAGAAAGTCCCTTAACCTCTTTGCAAATCTTCGTCCCGCAGTGCTTTACAGCGAGCTTAAGGACGCTTGCCCCTTAAAGGCTGAGATCGCCGACAGGGGATTTGACATGATGATAATGCGTGAGCTTACAGGCGGTCTTTACTTCGGCGCAAGAAAGACTGAGACCGTGGACGGCGTTGTTACCGCAACAGATACCCTTACATACAACGAGAACGAGATAAGAAGAATCGCAATACGTGCCTTTGACATTGCCATGAAGCGCAGAAAAAAGGTAACAAGCGTTGACAAGGCAAACGTTCTTGACTCCTCCAGACTCTGGAGAAAGATCGTTGAAGAGGTAGCAAAGGATTATCCCGAGGTATCCTATGAGCATATGCTGGTGGATAACTGTGCAATGCAGCTGGTAAAGGATCCTGCTCAGTTCGATGTTGTCCTCACCGAAAATATGTTCGGCGATATCCTTTCCGATGAAGCTTCCATGATAACAGGTTCTATCGGAATGCTGGCTTCCGCAAGCCTTAACGATACCAAGTTCGGGCTTTATGAGCCCAGCGGCGGATCTGCTCCCGACATTGCGGGTCAGAACAAGGCAAACCCCATTGCCACAATTCTTTCCGCAGCTATGCTTCTCCGTTATTCCTTTGATATGGATAAGGAAGCTGACGCAGTTGAAGCGGCTGTTGACAAGGCTCTCAAGGACGGTTACCGCACAGGTGATATCATGTCCGAGGGCATGAAGCACGTTACCTGCTCCGGAATGGGCGACGTTATCGCTGCAAATATCTGATAAAACAAATCGGACTGATGGACCGCATCAAACGGTACATCAGCCCGATATTTTTAGTTGTTACATCATTGCGGCAATTCCACGGAGATTGTTTTCAATGACAAATTCCATGTATTCGATGAATTTCTCGTTTGAAAGCTGGATATCCCCAAGAAGCTTGCTTTCCATCATTGAGGCGGCAGCCTGAGAATAAAAAGTCACGTTGAAATCGAATATATCCTGCTTTTCACGTATCTTTGCTTCAACGTCCTTGCCAAGACCAGCAAGCTTCGAGTAGATTGCTTTTTTTGTAAGCGCCTGCATATAATCTGTCAGGATATTTTTCAGATATCGGTGCTCAACTGAATTTAGCAGCGATAGGCAGAAGCTCTTGTTTTCCGAAAGATAATTCAACAGCCGTCCGAAGCTTTCCTTCCATGACACAGAGCTGTCCTGCAAGCGCATTACCTGTTCAGCTTCAATGCTGCAAAGCCACCTCAGCAGGTCATAGATATCCTCAAAATGGTAGTAGAAGGTCTGGCGGTTTACTCCGCAGTCATCAGTCAGTTCTTTTATGGTTATTTTATCCAGTGAAGAGTTTACAAGGCGAGATTTCAGAGCGGCAGCAAGCTGATATTTAATAGGTGCGGCTGTCTTTGTATTAGGCATTTTAAAGTATCCTTTCACGGTTGGTCATATATGTTCAGAATGATATGCTGATTAACATTATAACATATCCCGCAGGACTTTTCCAGACATTTTTCCAAAAATGTCTAAATATTTTTGACACTCAGTTATTTTTGTATATTGCAAGTTCACTTAAATTATGGTAAAATATTTGTATAAAACAGCGAAAGGAGTGCTATTTTTGTCAAAAGATAAAATTCCGCAGAATGCAGAAGAGAACGAGTCGTTTATGTATAAACTGGCTTCGTTCATTGTAGATAAAAGAAATCTGTTTTTTCTGCTGTGGATCTTTGCGATAATTTTCAGCTTTTTTTCACGTAACTGGGTAAAGGTCGAGGACGATCTTACCACATACCTTCCCGACAGCACCGAAACCCGTCAGGGTCTTACTCTTATGGACGATGAGTTTATTACATACGGTTCTGCTTCGGTAATGGTATCAAATATCACCTATGACAAGGCGGAAAGCATATCGGACGCAATAGAAAATATCGAGGGTGTATCCGAGGTCGCATTTGATGATTCGGAGGATCACTATAAAAATTCGTCAGCACTTTTCTCCGTTACATTTGACGGTGAGGCTGATGACGAGATAAGCGTCAATGCTATGAATGGCATCAAGGAGATGCTCTCCGATTATGACTTTTATGTATCGGGCGAGGTCGGTGTTGATACATCTTCCGAGCTGGCTCAGGAAATGAATGTCGTAACGCTTATTGCGGCAGTTATCATTATCAAGAGCCTATGCGGAGGTTCCCGTGCTGCTCATAACATTCGTTGCGGCGGCACTTATAAATATGGGAACCAACTTCCTGCTGGGAACCATTTCTTTCGTATCAAACTCCGTAACAATCGTTCTTCAGCTGGCTCTGGCTATTGACTATGCTATTATCCTTATCCACCGATACAGCGAGGAGCATGAGAAAATGGCTCCCCGTGAGGCTTGTATAACAGCCCTCAGTAAGGCGATAGTGGAGATATCTTCCAGCTCCCTGACCACTGTATCGGGTCTTATCGCACTGGCATTCATGCAGTTCAGGATCGGTGCCGATCTTGCAATGGTACTGATAAAGGCTATCATGTTCAGCCTTCTGTCCGTATTTACTCTTATGCCCGGGCTTATCATGCTCTTCTCAAATCTTATCGACAAGAGCGTGCATAAGAACTTCGTTCCCAAAATTTCGGCAGTGGGCAAATTTGCCTTTGCAACCAAATATGTTATCCCCCCTGTGTTCGTTGTATTAGCTATCGTGGGCTTTATTTTCTCCAATCAGTGCCCCTATTGCTACGGAACCAGTGACCTTAAAACCACCCGTGTCAGCGACCAGCAGATAGCTGAACAGAAGATAAAGGATAACTTCGGCAAAACAAATCTTGCTGCCCTTGTGGTCCCTGCAGGCGACTATGAGAGTGAAAGCAAGCTCATAAACCGTCTGAGTAACTATGAAGAAGTTGACTCGGTAATGGGTCTTGCAAATATCGAGGCAATGGACGGTTATGTCCTTACCGATAAGCTTACTCCCAGACAGTTCTCCGAGCTTGTGGGTCTTGATTATGAAGTGGCAAAGGTGCTTTATGCGGCTTATGCCATCAACGACGAGGACTACGGCGATGTTGTAAACGGTCTTGAAAGCTACAGCGTGCCCCTCATTGATATGTTCATGTTTGCGTATGACGAGGTCGATAAGGGCTATGTTACACTTGATGATGACCTTATGGACACACTTGAGGATCTTCACACACAGCTCAACAAGGCAAAGCTTCAGCTCCAGAGCGATGACTACAGCCGAATCCTTGTTTACCTGAATCTCCCTGAAGAGGGAACTCAGACCTTTGATTTTCTCGGAACTATCCACGATGAAGCATACAAGTTCTACCCCTCCGATAATGTTTTCATCGTCGGTAACTCCACAAGTGACTATGACCTTTCATCGTCCTTCGTAAATGATAACCTGATAATCAGTATCCTTTCCGCACTGTTTGTTATCATAATCCTGCTGTTCACCTTTAATTCGGCAGGACTTCCTGTGCTGCTTATTGCGGTAATTCAGGGAAGTATCTGGATGAACTTCTCATTCCCTTATTTCGAGGATTCACCTCTGTTCTTCCTCAGCTACCTTATCGTAAACTCCATTCAGATGGGTGCAAATATCGACTACGCTATCGTAATTTCAAGCCGTTATATGGAGCTTAAGCAGCAGATGCCTATCAAGCAGGCTATAACCGAGACACTTAATCAGGCGTTCCCCACTATCATCACATCAGGTGCAATACTTGCAGCAGCAGGCGCACTTATCGGTGTGCTTTCATCAAACGGAACCATTTCGTCTATCGGTGTCTGCCTCGGACGTGGTACCCTTATTTCCATCGTTCTCGTAATGGGCGTACTTCCTCAGATACTTCTTCTGGGCGATACTATCATCGAAAAGACTTCCTTTACTATCAAGAAGCGTGAGCGCACTCAGGTCTCAAGTGGAAAGATCGCTGTTACAGGCCTTGTTCACGGCTATGTTAACGGACGCATTGATGCGATAGTCAACGGTATCATCATCGGTGATGTTGACGCACGCATTGAAAGCAAAAACGTTGACGGACTGACTGACGGTGAAGAGGATAATTCTCAGGGCGAAAGGGAGGAAATTACTGATGGATCGAATTAAAAGAATTTCAGCCGCTGTCGCCGCTCTTACAATGTGCGCAAATATCTGCTCCGCAGTTCCCGCAGTGTATGCGGAGGATTATTCGGCTTTCGCAAAGATATCTGCCGATAAGTCCGACGTGATATATATCAACTCGGCAGAGGAGTTTGCCGAGTTTGCAAAGAACTGCACCCTTGACAGCTATTCCGTTGGCAAGACCTTCGTGCTCAATGCGGATATCAGCTTTGCTGACAAGGAATTCGTTTCCGTGCCCTCATTCGGCGGTGTCTTTGACGGAAACGGCCATAAAATAAGCGGCTTTTCCATTACTGACAACGGCTCTGTTATGGGTCTGTTCAGATATGTTGAAAAAACAGGACGTGTAAAAAATCTCAATGTGTCGGGAAAGGTATCACCTTCAGGCTCTGCAAAGAAATGCGGAGGTATTGCAGGCGTTAATAAAGGAACCATTTACGGCTGCACTTTTAACGGTGTTATCACAGGCAAGGAGCAGTGCGGCGGAATAGTCGGACTTAACGATGAAAACGGAATGGTAGCTTCCTGCAAGAGCCTTGGCAGAATAGAAGCTAACCATTTTACAGGCGGAATTGCGGGACAGAACACAGGCTTTATCATGCAGTGCGAGAACGCTTCTTCCGTAAATACCAACGCCACTGATTCGTCCCTTGACCTTGATAACCTGAAATTCGAGGACCTGTATTCCACCGAAAGTGCTGCAGATATCACAGACTGCGGTGGTATAACAGGCTATTCAACAGGCTCTATCCAGAACTGCATAAACAGGGGAATGGTAGGCTATCCCCACATCGGATATAACATTGGCGGCATATGTGGCAGGCAGAACGGCTATATCAGCCGCTGTGAAAACTATGGAACTATCAACGGCAGAAAGGATACAGGAGGAATCGTGGGTCAGGCAGAGCCGCATTTCTCACTGCTTTTCTCCGAAACAGGCATGAACAAGCTCCGTGACCGCCTTGATGAAATGAACGACATCATTGACCGGACTATTGATGATGCCAACAATTCGTCAAATCAGGTTTCGGGCGATATGGACGATACCATTGATATACTCCAGCAGGTGCGTTCCGATTCCGATGATTTCCTTGACGAGGCGGACAGGGTGATCAATTCAAATATTGATTCCATAAACGAGCTGAGCGCCCGTGTGTCTGACCTGATAGATATGTCCGAGCCCGCTTCAGACAGCTTTTCAAAGGCTTCCGATTCCATGACAGATGCCCTTGACACCCTCTGGGAAGCAGGGGATATGATGGCTGATTCGCTTGACAGCACAGATCAGGCATTTGATATAATCTTCCCAGGACTTAAAGACCTGTCAGACTCCATAAAATCACTGGGCGATGCAAACAAAAATCTCCGTGACAGCCTTTCTTCCCTTAATTCGGGTCTTGGCGATGAAGAATCAATGAAAGATGCCATTGATTCGCTGAAAGATAATCTGGACGACTTCAAGGACACCAATGAAAATATCAAGAGAATAATTACCGATATGCTGAATGCTCTTGAAAATTACAATGATTCTACGGAAACAAAGGACGCTGTTGAGAAGATAAAGAATGCTCTGGAGAAGCTGAGCGGAGTTTCCGACAGCCTGGCAGATGATCTTGACAAGGCAGAAGATGACCTTGACGCCATCAAGACCCTTTATGATGCAGGTATCAGGGATCCCGAGGCGTATGACACATACATAAGCGATATCCTTGATATTCTTTCGGAGGGTTCAGGTTCGGAATTTTTCGACGGCCTTTCAGATCTGATAGACGGCATTTCCGATTTGGTCAATTCAGATGCGGCAAGCAACCTTAAAGACGTGCTTGAAAGATGCTCCGATGATATCCGTGATACCATTGACAACGCTCCCACCGCAACTATCATATACCCGAATGTAAATATAAGCAGCCTTTATGATGTTATCGAATATCTGAAAAAGTCTGCTGACGGCGTTGACAGTGCAGGGGAGTCGGCACAGTCGCTGATAGACCGTATCCAGGACGCATGGGATTATGTAGATGATGGGTCCGCATCGCTTATTGCAGCTGCATACAAGGCAGAGGAAGCAGTTCAGTACGGAAATGATTCCGTGACCTACATATCTGACGGAATGGACTGCGTTCACGATATTATTGACTATTTCGCAGGCAAGCCCGAGATAAGCTTTACAGGTGCTGATGATGCTTTCATCGAAAAGAGAGATACCCTTTCCGACAGCATTCAGAAGCTGCTTGACAGTCTCAGCGTGCTCAACGACAGCACCAGCGGTTCCGTAGATATCCTTTCCGAGGACTTCAGGCAGATAAACGACAAGGCTTCCGAGGTCAGCGACGCTGTTCTTGACCTTGTTGATGAGCTTAACGACAAGCCCACTGAGCTTTCGGACTACACTCAGGATATATCCGCCGAGGATAAGGGCGGCTGGGCAGAGGGCAAAATATCTGCCAGCAAGAATTATGGTCAGATAAACGGCGATGTAAGCGTCGGCGGCATTGCGGGAACCATGGGCATTGAAAATTCCATTGACCCCGAGGGTGATATCGAAAAGGTCGGAAGCCGTTCCTACGATTTTGTATATCAGTCCAGAACAGTTGTACGTGAATGCGTAAACAGCGGCGAAGTAATTTCAAAGAAGGATAACGTCGGCGGCATTGTGGGCGAGATGGACACAGGCTGCGTTATCAACAGCATTGGAATGGGCTCCGTTCAGTCCACTGACGGCGGCTATGCAGGCGGTATCGCAGGAAAATCCTCTGCAGCAATATACGGCAGCAGCGCTATGTGCCGCATCGAGGGCGGAGATTATGTGGGCGGCATCGCAGGTAGCGGACATGATATCCATAGCTGCATAAGCTTTGTTGATATACTGGACTCCGATGAAAACACAGGAGCTGTTGCAGGCGAGTGCGACGGCGAGCTTGAAAACAACGTTTACTCAGGCGGAGATGTGGGCGCAGTTGACGGCGTAAGCTACAGCGAAAAGGCATATCCCGTTACATATGAAGAAATGATCGCTATGGACGGTACACCCGAAGAATTCAGAGTGCTTACTCTTGTTTTCAAAAATGAAGATGATATTGTGGGCACTGTTGACTTCAAGTACGGCGAATCTGTAAGCGAGGATCAGCTTCCTGCCGTTCCCAAGAAGGACGGATATTTCTCCCGCTGGGAAGAGCATAATTATGAGCATATGACCTACGGCGGAGTGATAAATGCGGAATTTTTCAAAAATGTTACCACTCTTTCCTCTGAAATGACCAGAGAGAACGGCTTCCCTGTAATGCTTGCTGAGGGTACATTTACCGATAAGGACATCTTGACTGCGGAGAATGTCAGCGGTGACGACTGGAACGTTTCTATCCCCGATGACGGCACAGAGAGCCACCTTATCCGTTTCCTGCCCCTTAACGGTGCAAGTGGCACAAAGGTGTTCGTTGACGGTCAGAAGGTCGATACTGAGGAGGACGGCAAATACCTTACCTTCACTGTAACTTCCTGTGATTTCACAATTACCACTGAGGAACATTCCTACAATATCCCGCTTATAGCAGGAGCTTCCGCAGGCGGCGCAGCAGTTATAATTGCAGCAGTTGCGGCTGCCGTGCATAAAAAGAAGAAAAAGGCTCTTGAAAATGTAATAAGGAAATAAAATCAAAGCAGATGCCGCCTGAGAAAATCGGGCGGCATTTGTTTTGTTTCAACAAAATTATTTGACATTTTTGCTGAAATGTGATATAATATTTTACTAATGACATATTGGATAGAAAGTCGGAAAGGAGAATGCCTGTGAACAATAAGCATACAAGCTATAAGGTAGCAGTCGGCGGAGTAGTGTCGGCGTTGTGCCTTACACTTATGTTCCTGACAGGCGTTTTTCCGCTGCTAAGCATGGCTATTCCTATCTATGCGGGAGCGCTTATGATAGTCGTGGCAAGGGAAGTCAGTACAAGCTGGGCTTTTGCCGCATACTGTGCCGTGTCGCTGCTGTCACTGTTCCTCACGCCCGATAAAGAAGCTTCCACGCTGTTTATAATGTTTTTCGGGTATTATCCCATAATCCTGCCATGGCTTGACAAGATAAAATTCAAGCTGCTTCGGATATGCTGCAAGCTGGCAGTTTTCAACGGAGCCATTATCATATGGTACAAGCTCATTGCGCTTATAATGGGCGTTTACGATTTCTTCGGGGATTTTGCTTTCCTGGGCGAATATGCGGTGGCTGCCGTTATGGCGTTCATAAATCTGGTGTTTGCCCTTTACGATTATACCATAAGAATGATAGAAAGCGTTTATGTAAACTGGTTCAGACCTACGTATTTCGGCAAGAAAAAGCCAAAGCCGCAAAGCAAAAAAGATCATAGCTGAAAAAGGATCACAGCATCTGCCTGTCAAGCTCCTTTTTCAGCTTTTTTATTATCTTTTTTTCAAGCCGTGAGATGTAGGACTGGGAAATGCCTATCACGTCTGCCACCTCTTTCTGTGTCATCTCCTTTCCTGTTTTCATGCCAAAGCGCATTTCCATGATTATCCGCTCACGCTGGGGGAGAGAGGCAACAGTTTCACGGAGCACTGCTTTTTCCGCATCGTCCTCAATGCTGCTGTTGACAGTGTCCTCATCTGTTCCGAGAATATCCGATAAAAGCAGCTCGTTCCCGTCCCAGTCGATGTTCAGCGGCTCGTCAATGGAGATATCGTTCCTGTGCTGAGAGCTTTTGCGGAGAAACATAAGTATCTCGTTTTCAATACATCTGGAGGCGTATGTTGCAAGCTTGATGTTCTTTTCGGGCGAAAAGGTGTTCACAGCCTTTATAAGCCCGATGGTTCCGATGGAAACCAGGTCATCAACGCATATTCCCGTTGACTCAAACTTTTTTGCAATATATACCACAAGCCGCAGGTTATGCACGATAAGCTTTTCACGTCCTTTGGGGTCATCGGTCATCAGCATGGCAAATGCCTGTTCCTCCTGCTCTTTGGTAAGGGGAGGGGGCAGCGTTTCAGGGCCGTTTATGTAAAAAACACCGTCAGACAGTCCGAACAGCCGGCTTGCCCATTGTCTGAGTTTCAGTATTATCTGTTCCGAGTTAAACATTTTCATCAAGCCTTTCTTATATTAAAATTTTAGGGTGAAACACTGCATAAGCATTATTGGAGGGAGATGCGCCAAGATATGCGTCTGCCTTTGAAAAGCAGCCTGTTTCATCATTTTTTATACATATCTCTTTTGGAAGTATCACAGGGATAAGTCCCGTACCGGATGCGGTTGACCAGGGGATAAGCCGCCAACGGGTCATTACGGCAATATTTCCCGAGGCGGATATGTCCGTGCCGTCACACTGGGGTATATCTCCGTACAGCTTTGCCAGCTCGCAGGCGGGGCAGACTATCACAGGCTTTCCCGTAAAGCTGTCTTTCAGCAGATTGCCCGTGTCTGATATGGCTTTGAAGCTTACCGTTTTATCGCAGTCGGAAACTATCACGGTATATACCGCTCCCTCCTCCGAGGTGTCCGCAAAGTGCTTATACACCGCAATGCAGGCGTAGGCGGCTATTGAGGTTATCACAAGTGCGGGAAGCGAAAAGTCCGCATATAATATGCCGTTTCTGCTAACAAGCAGCTTTCCGCCCGAGATGTATGCAAGTCCCGTTCCCAGTCCGCCGTATATGAATGCGGTGAGATAGAAGATAAAAAGCCGTTTCAGATATATGCGCCTGTTTTCATATCCGAATGCCGTAAAAACTATCACTGCCGAGGATATAAGCTTTGTAAGCATCATCAGCCACACAGGCAGGCGGGGGAGAAATATCACCAGCGAAAACAGGCTGCCGAGCATTGCTGCGATAATGCCCCGTGAAGTTTTCATGGGACTGTGGGTTATTGTCTTTGCCGATTGTATCAGCAGAAAATCAACATAAATATTGACGATGATAAGCACGTCAGCATAAATAAACATTCCCAATCACCTCACATATGCTATTATACAGCAGCTGTTACAAGGTTTGTGTCGAAAATGAACCGCAGTATATTCGGACAATGGCAGGAAAATTTGTGTAAAAAAAGGTTGGGGCAGTCACATTTGGGCAATATTCGGAATAATATATGTATTATAAAATAAAAATATAGGAGGCTTTTTATGTACGACGAATATAAATACCCCGGGAAATGCCACGATATCAAGTCGGCAGTGCCTGTTGAGGTGCAGCGCATATTTGATTCCTGCTCCGAGCGTGACTGTATCAACGACCTTATGGTAACACTGGACGAGGGCTTTGTTCTCAGCGAGAAGACCACCGTTGTCAAGACACGGTGCGCAGAGGTCTCCAATGTTTGCGTTACCATTGACAGTATCCCGTTCAAAAACGGCTATTATGCGGTGGATATCACCTACACCTTCCGCCTGACTATGGACGCATATGAGTGTTCCTGCACCGATGAATCAGTTCCTCTCTGCGGAACGGCGGTGTGGAACAAGCGTGTTATTCTTTACGGCAGCAAGGCAAATATCAAGACCTTCAGCAGCACGGAAGAAAGTATTGGCGAGACCGACAGCTGCTGCCGCACCATAAATCTTCCCAAGGTAACCGTAAGCGTTGTAGAGCCTATAGCTCTTGAAACAAAGATAGACTGCATAAACACGGGCACCTGCGGAGATATTGCTGTGATCCGAGGCATAACGGTAACGCTGGGGCTGTTCAGCGTGATACGGCTCACAAGACCTGTATGCCTGCTTGTCCCTACATATGACTACTGCATTCCCGATAAGGAGTGCGCATCGCCTGCCGAGTCGCCCTGTGAGGTGTTCGGACGGCTGGATTTTCCCACAGAAGAGTTTTTCCCCTCGTCATGCCCTATGCCAGCGGCAGATAATCCTCCGGTAGGCCAGTATGACACAGATGCCGACTATCCGCCCGACAGTAATAATTTGGATATCTGAGATATTATTTAAAAGCCGTCTGATCTGTTATGAAGGTCAGGCGGCTTTTTCCTGCAAAAAAAGTTTGAAAAATGTAATTTTTTTCAGATGTTTTGAAAAGATACTTGATTTTTGGGGATTTATCTTGTATAATGTAAATGTATGCAGTGCGGTTATCCCGCTGCTGCGATAAACTGAAAGGAGTTTGTAACTAATATGATTTATTCTCATGAGGTTGAAACAATGTGCCCCGTTGCACAGGGCGTTGCACACGGTGCGGCTCCAATCCCCGAGGAAGCAAAATGGGTAAAGGCTAAGGAGATCAAGGACATTTCCGGCTTTACACACGGTGTGGGCTGGTGTGCACCTCAGCAGGGTACATGTAAGCTTACCCTTAACGTTAAGGAAGGTGTTATCCAGGAGGCTCTCGTTGAGACCATCGGATGTTCAGGTATGACTCACTCTGCTGCTATGGCTGCTGAGATCCTTCCCGGCAGAACCATTCTTGAAGCTCTCAACACTGATCTAGTCTGTGATGCTATCAACACCGCTATGAGAGAGCTTTTCCTCCAGATCGTTTACGGTCGTTCCCAGTCCGCATTCTCCGAGGACGGTCTCGTAGTAGGCGCAGGCCTTGAGGATCTCGGTAAGGGCCTTCGTTCTCAGGTTGGTACAATGTACGGTACTCTCGCAAAGGGTCCTCGTTACCTCGAGATGACTGACGGCTATGTAACAGGCATCGCTCTTAACGCTGACGATGAGATCATCGGTTACCAGTTCGTAAACTTCGGTAAGATGATGGACTTCATCAAGGGCGGCGACGATGCAAACACTGCTTTTGAAAAGGCTAAGGGACAGTACGGCCGTGTTGCTGATGCTGTAAGAATCATCGACCCCAGAAAGCAGTAATAGTCGAAGAAAAAAATAAGGAGGATAAACTACAATGGCTTTATTTGAATCTTATGAAAGAAGAGAAAAGCAGATTCTTGAGGTTCTTAACAAGTACGGAATCAGCTCTATCGAAGAGTGCGCAGATATCTGCAAGGCTAAGGGATTTGACCCCTACAAGATCACAGAAGGCATTCAGCCTATCTGCTTTGAGAATGCAAAGTGGGCTTACACTGTAGGCTGCGCTATCGCAATCAAGAAGGGATGTACAAGAGCTGCCGATGCTGCTGCAGCTATCGGTGAGGGACTTCAGTCCTTCTGCATCCCCGGTTCTGTTGCTGACCAGAGAAAGGTTGGTCTCGGCCACGGTAATCTCGGCAAGATGCTTCTTGAGGAAGAAACCAAGTGC
>OHEB01000541.1_pt1 | contig 14698 bp, 15 predicted proteins | sample 1567081 | NCBI WGS metagenome assembly OHEB01 (sample SAMEA3879569, study PRJEB24766) | human gut metagenome | biome: human-associated habitat; feature: feces | place: USA | collected 1985/1987 | reverse complement strand
TTACGAAAGAACGGTGGCCTGTATCTTGTACCAATTACCAACTGTTCCATTTGTGCGTGAATAATTATTTATATAAATATTACCGCTTTGAATATCAGTTATAGTAATACGGTTATTTGGACGCTTTCCTGTAATTTCAAGCCTGTAATATGTTCCCACTTCACTAGGGACACCTATTATATTATTATCTTTTTTGTTTAAATCAATAATTAACGTTTGATAAATATTGACTTTAGACGCTAATTGTTCAATCTTTGCGCTAGGTACTCCATCTGTGACATCTAAACTTTTATAATCTGTTGTTATTGGTGTCATGTTTATCCAGTCTGTAAAAGTTCCGTCTGTATAATAAATTTTTCTGTAAAGATAGTTTGTTTTTCTTACATAAAAATCTATTACCATTGATGACGGTGTCATAGGATAAATATCTAAATAACCTGTTTTTGAATAAGCCCAAAATGGCAAATCATTACTTATAGTTAATGATGATGTTACACCCATTGTTAAAGAATCTTGAAAGTTTAATTTATTTAATACGTCTTGTAAAGTTGCGGTTGATGTTAATCCTAAATTAGCAAGCCCGTTATAAATAGAACCTACTTTATTAGCAAGTGAACGTATTAAAGACATACTAGGAATAGCGAATCTTTCATCTGTTATTTTATCCTTTATATTATATTCGCTTAAATATTGGTGTCTATTCCAAACATCACGCAAAGATGCATAATATCTTATAAACCAAATGTAAACGGCTTTATTCGATATATAAATATTTTCCCATTGTGAATCGGGTACAGGTGACCTTTGTGGTTCGCCTGTTAGTGAATCATTCCACCAATCACCTCTTAATTTGTTATAAGTCCAACCAACCTCGATAGTGAAAGAAAGTGTATAAGGATTTTTATAGTTTATACCTCCCCACGCGGTAAACCCGATAGGTGTTGACTGTTTACCGACATAAGCGGAATAAGGAACTTGCATAAATTCGCAAAGTTTATTACCGCAATCAAAATTTCTGTTATTCTGTAAACCTTCAAGTCTATAATTCCAAATATTTGTAGGACCTTTTTGATGATAATTTAAAAAGTTAAAATAACTATTATCATTTTCAAACGAACGAATATAGTCATAATAAATTTTATTTTCGTCTAAATAAGCCCTTGAACCTTGCGCGCCGTAAATATACGCGTTAGGGTGACCGTGATTAACATTTTCCAATGCTAAATCAACAGTTTTTTTCATGCTATCAGTATACCAATTGTAATGTAAATCTATACCGTTAGCATTTGCTTCCCAAACGTGCAAGTCTTCTTGTCTAAAAACATACGCTTCATAAGATACAGACGGGTCACCGCCTAATGAACGGATATATTCTTCAAGGTTTGCACGTGTTGGAATATCCCAATTAGAGCCGTCTTTTTCATCTTTTGCGTAATTTCTTATATAATCCTCAACGAAACTTGCAATAAATGTTTTTTGTTCTTCTGTCATATTTGGAAAATAATCAAATCCAAAAAGTCCTAGTTGCCATGCATCAGGGTTAGCCATTGGTATAACATGAATACAAGTATCATTATTCAATATTTCATTCCATAAGTTAATACCCCCATAAACTTCATTTTTTACAAGAACTTCTAATTGTGAAAGTGCAATACTAGAAGTCGCTTCATTTCCATGAAAACCATTAAAGACAAATAAGTGTCTTGTTGCGTTTTCTGTTCCGTATTCAAGACACCATAAATTTAAACCTAATACACTTAAACCTAAAGATTTTCGTCTAATTTTTGGATAATTAGTGCAAAGAATATCCATATCTCTAACCATATCGTCATAACTATATGACCTTATAAGTTTTTTAGGTATTTGCGCGTCTGCCAAAGCATTAGTATCATTAAATATAAACGTATTATTATACGTATTATCTTGTTTATAATTTTTTACATAATCATATAATAAACATATTTGTTCTTCATATGAAAGGGCTTCATTATAAACCTCGGGTAAAACTGGGGGAAATACTGATTTTTTGCAATCCATAATTTATAACCTCCTTTAATATATAAGCATAAATAAATCTTTTAATTCTTCAATTATTAGATTATCTATGTTTATAAGACTGTTTCTATATTCTAACAATAATTCAGTTAATGATTTATTACCATTAGAACCGGTTTCAGATTCAATGTTATTTTCGTCTTGTTTTTTTGTCAAATTATTTATTGAATCTTGATTTATATTAGTTTTATTATTTCTGTCTGTTGTGCTTTTATTACTGGTATTTGTACTTTCGTTTTCTGTTCCTGTTTGTTCTTCCTCTGTTAAATCTGTTCCATAATCTAAATTATTATAATTGGCTTGTGGCAAGTCACTTTTTAAACTTTTATTAGACTGATTTTTATTGCCCGTTAATGTGCTTTCACCGTTTCCCGTGAACGTTTCATTTCCGTTGTCGCTTGTTTCTCCTGTAATATTTAACGTTGCCTTTTCTTCGTCATTTTTTGAGCCGTTAAAAACCCTTTTTAAATTAACATTAGTTAAATAATCATAGTCTTTTACAGTTGTAGCGTATAAATTGTTATAATATGGCATTATAAGATTTAATTTTTCTTCTAAATAAAATTTCCATAATGCAACAGTTTCAAACGCTATTTCTTTGTTAAAATAATGCATGATTATTTTCTTTTCTAAAATGGGCTTATAATCTTCACGCCATAAAGGGTAGTCAAAATCAAAAATTTTTGATAAACTTAATTCAATTCTTTTAGTCATTGGCTTATCACAGGCAAAATATGAATACCATTCTACTAAACGTTTTATTTCTACCGTGTATTTACTCATTATATGCAACCCCTTCATTATCTAATGTTTCACGTGAAACATTATCAATATTTACCATTGTGGCAAGATTAGACCTAAAATGAACATCAATTTTAGTGCCAAACATACTATTTATTTTTTTAACCGCTTGTTTACGTGCGTTAAGCATTACATTTCTTTGTGCTTCAATATTACCGTAATTACTTCCAACTTCATCACTAACAAGCCTTTCTTTTTTGTCTTGATTGCTATTTTCAATACCGCAAAACGTCAATGCTTCATTCCATATTTGATGTTTAAGAGTTTCTAATTTATCAGCCACAAAAGGCGCGTCTGTTTTTAAACTTTTTATACCCTCAATGTCCATGTTTTTATCGCCATATATAAAAGGCTCGTTACCGTCATACTGCATATATAAATTTTTCATTGTTAAACGTTGTTGTTCACTTGATAAAATAAGTGTTGGGGTCTTTTGTGCTTTTACATTTACATCAATAGCCCTTTCAATTTCATAAAGCCTACGTGCAAATAATTCAATAGTTAATTGTGTAGGTGTATGAAGATAATTATTAAATATCAAAACACTATCTTTCGCACTACACATTTTGTTATAACCATTTACAGCGTAAGCCCTACGCAATACAGGTATACGGTAAACGTCAAGTTGCCCTCCAATCGTGCAAGTTAACGCAAGGTTGCCTATAATTTCATCATTGAAATACAGACAATAACCCATTTCATACAACGTTAATTCAATAAATCTTTCATCAACGCTAGGAGGTAGGTTTTCCCATTCAAATATGTTTAAGGCTAATTCCATTAACCTATTATAATAATCAATATAGGTTTTATTGTTCAACTCCGCTGAATGCCAACGCTTTTTTAATTTTTTATTCATGCTTTACTACCTCCTTTCTAATTCTTATTATTACGGGTATAGTCGCCAACCCAATCACCATGCCAAAAGGTAACGCCACTATCAAATATTGAACGAATTTTGTTCATATCGTCAAAGGGTACACTACCGATAATTTTACTATCAATAGTTTTCACATAATTCCATGACGGTCGACCTGTTATATTAGGTACTTTTACTTGATGTGTAGCATAACCATACATATCAAAATAATCGTCAATCAATTCAGCATATTCGCGCCTAATAGTCATGTGCATAAAAGCAAAGTCTTTAATACCAACGGCAAAACTAGCACTTGAACCCGCTGAACCGTGAGCCTGTCTTGGTAAACTTGCTGTTTCGCTAATTTTTGCAAGCGTTCCCGCAATGCTTAAAGCCCCGCCCGCTATTGCCATAGGGTTTTGAGTTGCAATTCCTACCGACGTTGTAAATGCACTACCTAAAACGCTAACTGCTGTACTTGCGCCGTTTTGTGCTAACCATGCCTTAAATGAATCTGTTGAGTATGCACATTGAGGATAACCGTCAAGTACCATTTTTTCATTATAGTTAGCGGGAACGCCTTTATAATTAGTAGGGGCTAGAAAAATTTGAGGGTTACACGACATATCACCCGCCATTACAAAGGTACAAGAATTATCACTAAAATATTCATAATGAAATTCTGCGCCGTTTCCGTTAAGGTTTGTTACATACAGAAAATTAAACGGGTGTGTAAATAACTTGTTGTTTCGTGGTGTATAACCGTCAATATCTGAAAAGTTTTTATCTTTGCTAATATCGTAAATTTTTGCGCTGTCCCCTATTTCACCAACCATAGCCGTTGGCATTTGAAAGATTGCCACAATAGCGTCACTTTTATTAGCATTAGTCAACGTTTCAATCATTGCATTGACATCACTATAATCACTAAACACGCTAAAATATAACCCACTATAAATACCGCAATAAGTACCGCCTGTTACTTTTGTACCCCCACTATCTGTTGTAGCAGCTACTACGATTGAAGAACCGCCTAAAATATTCGTACCGTCAAAATCTCTTGCTATATAATCACCTAATTCAAGGTTTTCAGCAATCAAATTATTTCCGATAGCGTCATTGTTTATATGTTCCCTTTCAACAAATGACGGTTTTATCGTTATGTCAAACCACCATGTTTGTATTACATCAAGTTCAATTTCAATTTCACTCATATTCACATTGATAAAATGAATATCTTTGATAAACGCATAAAACCATTTATTAGCAAAATTAGAGTTTTGAAACATGATATAATTACAATCATAAAGTTTATCAGCGTTAACGGGCAACCTCAAAGCGTTTTGAAGTCTTACGGGTGTAAGGTCGGTAAAAGTGTACTTTGCTTTACCTGTAAAATATGATACCTGTGCGGACACGCTAGAAAAATCTAACGTGTCCTTATAAGTAGAATCAAGGGGAACATTTTTACATACCTTTACACTTGTTATAGGTGCCATTGGTATTACATTCATGTTTAACCCTCCTTATTACTGTACTGTTACCGTTGCCGTTCCTTTCTTTGAATTGTCAAACACACTTGTAGCCGTAACTGTTAGTGTTGTGTTCGATTCCGCACCTGATACAGTTAAAAGTCCGTTAACGTCAATAGTGCTTGTAACGTCTTTCGTTCCTGTTACTTTCCAAATAACGTCTTTAGGTGCAAAACCTGTATTTACAACTAACGCGCTAAAATGTGACGTTGCACCTTTAGCAACTGTTACCGTGAAGGGTGAAACTGTTACGCTAGTAATTGCGGGCGTTTCTGTTGTAAATAAAACTGCGTTACTGAACGGGCTAATAGAAAAAGTTTTCCACACATGATAGAAGTAATTCCAATATAATCCCTGTGGGTTGTAAATTTCTGTCATGTTGTAATAGTTATCAAAAATCATAAACCATGATTCATCAACCATTAGTCCAGCAATAGAAGAAAGTGCCGTTTTCTGTTTCTCTGTGAATGGAACATAACTTGTATACGGGTCATCTTTGAAAATCTCGGCAAGTCTTTCCTCATCAATAATACCGAAACCGTCAACGCCAATCTGACGCCCGATAAGTTCAGCCTTATTCATATTGAAAGACAACGCCAAAACTTCAACATCAAAAATACTTTCAATATCCGTTGTTAGAATCATATACAAAAAGTTAGGGTCTGTATATGTTTTGACACCCGCAAGATTGTACTGACTTGACATATACGAAAGTTTTCTTGCCTGTGCTACCATAGCAGTTGTTACACTACGCGCATTATCGGCGGTTACTGCGGGAATATTTACAGGGTAAATTTCACCTTTAAGTGCAACCTGTGCAATCATGTATTTCATCACAAGAAATTCATCATAATTAGCACCCGTATACACTTGCTCAATAATCTTTCCGATAAGGTCAGTAATTCCTTGCCACGAAAGAAACGCCTGTCTTAACTGGTCGTTTGATACTGTTGTAGGGTAAAATTTCTGATAGTTCATACTATGGAAAGACGCACGAACGTCTGGAATCCTACGTTTGAAAACTTCACTTTCCGCTCCGGTAGGGTCATACTGATACGGTTTAGCAAGGTTTACAAAAATTTCTTCAATAGTTTCACCGTATTCAAGCAATCCTTTCTTAAAGCCCGCCCACGGGTTTTCATAAAGTTTACTTGTGATAATTACGCGCCCGATACGATTTACAAGCGCGGATAAAAAAGCATTTTGTAACGGCTGATAAGTCATCATAATTTCACCGATTCCACGCAATGACGCGATAGAATCCGCCTGTGTTGCAATTCTTCCATTTGGCAATGTGTCACCAACTTTTACAACTGCGGGAATTTGGTCGGCATAAGTGCCACCGATTTCAGAGCGCGTAACATTAAGAATATCCGCACTATTCATTTCACTAAGGCTTTTAGTCTTTTTAGGGATTGTAGGCATTTTTATTTCCTCCTTTAAATTTGTTTAGCCCTCAACACGTTCAAGTAGTTCATCATACGTTTGTGGTTCGCCGTCACGTTCTACGTCTTCGCGTGTTTCGTTCATTGTTTCCTCAAAATTTTTGTCATTGTCTATGCCACCAAAAAAGCGGTCAAGATAACGGGCTTTCATTTCCTCGTATTTTGTACGCCATTCTTTAGCGTCCTTTTCTTCCTCTTTTGGTGTGTAAATATCGTCCGTGTCGCGTCCTGTGTATTCGTAATCGTCCGCATCTTCGCCGTCATACGTTTCACCGTATTTTTTTAGAATACTTTCGCGCTCGTCAAAATCATCACGTATACGCTGAATATCTTCTTCCATGTCGGGCGTTAAACCTCCCGTTTCCATGATTCTACGCAAAATTTTATTCATGCCTGTTTTTGTTAAAATTGCCATGTAAATAACTCCTTTCTTATAATAGTCTGCAATATGCCCAAATTGGCAATTTACCTTTTTTATCTGATGGTTTAGGGGGTACTATACTACAATCTAAATAAATAAATCCTTGAAATTGTGTATATGAAGCCCATTCATAAGGCGGGGATAAGGTTTGTGTATAAAAATAAGCACCCCCATATGCACTATTACTAGTAACAACCGTTTCGCCGTCTATTTCTTCAACAATTGCAACATGCCCGCCGTCATTAGCGTGTGAGCCTGTGTATTTCCATACCATTATACTGCCCGCTTTTGGGGTTTGCCCTGTTTTTTGCCCATGAGAAACGGCATAATCAAACCATGTGGCGGCGTTTCCTAAACTTGTATCGGGGGCTTTTCCTGTTATTTCATATCGCCTACCCCATGCATAGCACGTGCAATTAGGTAAACCATAACCCGATTTATAAAAAGGGTTTAAAGAATACCAATAAGGATTGTTTAACATACCATCTGAATTTAAACGAGGTACAACAACGGGGCAAACTTCACCACCTAAAAAATTAAACCATGCTATTGCCTGCTCTGACCTGTTAGGCTGAATTGTTACGGCGGGGTGTTCATAATACCATAAAAAATAATTTGCTAAAGTTCCTACTTCTTCATTAGAGGTGGTAAATTCTTTAAATGAAATAGGAGGGTTTATAATAGGCGCATTTGGATTGGAAAACCATTGTAAAGCATTTTCTGATTCATAAATAATTCTATCAAGTTCCCTGTCACCATTTTCCCAATCAGCCCCCGCCCAATCTATATATTTTGTTGCGGGTGTCCACTGAACTAAACCATAACCACGCGAATAATCAACCGTTAACGATTCCCAAATATTAGGGTTTATTGTGCTTTCGCTTTGCATATTTCCTAATATAGCAGAAACGGCGTTAAGTGACCAACCCTTTGAGCCTAAATAATTCCATATAATAATAGCATTATTTTCCATTTCTGATTGTGAAAGATAACGGTTTCCCCCTATCCATGCCATTTTTTAGACCCTCCTTTTCTTATAATATTTCACGTGAAACATTATAACAAATTATTAACGATTGATTGAATGGTATAATAATCATACCCGCTTGCGGTAAGGAGATTTTTACGATTAGCGCCATTGCCCCAATCACCGCGAATAACTTCACGGGCAATTTCTTCATTGCTTTTCTTGCCAACGTTACCGCTACCATTAAGAATGGCATTAACACGGTTCTGAACTTCTGCATAATTATAACCCGCATTTGTTAGATTGTTTTTTCTGTCTTCACCGTTGCCCCATTTACCCGCAATAACTTCTTTAGCGATTGTATCAATGTTCTGTGTTGGTGTGCTTGTTTCGCCTGTGTATTTAGGTCTGCCATATCCGCGAATATAACGCCCATTAACCGCTATTGTTCTACGGCGAACCGCTGAACTATTGTTACCCTCAATCACCGTAATAACACCATTTGAAACACTTTCAACAATTCCCACATGGTCGGCATATCCTTTGTTATCCCCTACGCCGTTATCATTCCAATCATAAAAAATAACGTCACCCGCTTTAGGTGTAATGCTTTCGTCCTCAATCCATGAGCCTAAAGACTTAAACAATTCAATATGTTTTTCACAACCACATTCAGTAGGAAAGATTAAAGTTGCCCCACATTTGATAGAAACAGCACTTGCAAAAGTTGAACACCATTCATCAGTATATTTTACGGCATAACCACGGGCAAGTGGTTTGTGACTGTTATATACGTCAATTATTTCTTTAAAACTTCCGTCCGCTTCATTTTTACCCAACCACGCGCGGGCTTGATTTACAATATCATTAGCACTAGCCATAATTTCAAACCCCCTTATCTATTTTTTCACATAGTTTTGTTAAGGCTAATGTGTTATTGTCAACAGCCTTAACAATATCAAGCATTTCCTGTTTATGATGTTCGTTTAGTTTGCTGACTTCTTCTCTGTGCTTATCGGTTATGTACTTAACGTAGTAAGCCATTGCCCCGCACATAACAGTAGGAAAACCAAAAGTTGAAACCGCCTGTACTACCACATTCCAATCCATGAACAACCCTCCTTTCTTTCCTATATTATAACATAATTCAAATCAAGATAAAATAATTTTGAAGAAAATTATAAAAAACGCTTGCATTTTCTACAATTATCTGATATAATAAAGACAGTTAAGAAATGCAAGTAAAACATAAAAGTGATTCAGAACAACGGTCGCATGAAAAAACAGCAAAGTCTGACATGTGTATAATGAAAAAGGTTCTTTCACGGATGGATAAGAGTAGAAAGCATGACTTGACAAAATTTGAAAAGACGAGGTAAACAAAATGAAGAAAGTAACAAGAACGATTGAAACACACACAATCAACAGTGTAACCGTAACTATGGAAAACGGCAAAATTGTAACAATCCCATTAGAACCTATTTCTATCAGCAATGTTACAATGAACAACGACAAGGCTTTAAAGTTGGTACGTAAAAAGTACGGAAAAAATGGTAACTATGTTATTACAGGAATTGACACGGAAAAAGTAACTTACGGATTGCCGTTTGAAAAATTCATGGAATTAGCGGAAGTTATCCGCGGAAACGAAAAGGACGAGGACGAAACAGAAGAATAATGCTTCACGTGAAACACTAAAGTCTGACCTAACGGACATATACGGGGAACATTAAAATTTAAGGAGAACAATAAAATGAGCGAATTTGAAAATGTAAAAGGTATGACACCATTTGATAACACACAGGCAGAGGGAAACACAGCACTTGCGGTTATGGACGAAGACGAGCGTTTCATTATGGATTTGACAGCAGAACGCAAAACACAGTTTTGTTCTATGATTCCAAAAAATGAAGACGAAGAAATAGTGTTGTTTAACGCAATGAACAACCCCGAAAAAAGAATTGGCGATTGTATCAATATGACAATCAATGTCAAACACGTATTTTGTGAAGTAGTAACGTGTGTGAATCGTGAAACAGGCGAAACAAATATGTGTCCTAGAATTGTATTGATTGATACGGACGGAATAGGTTATCAGGCGGTTTCTTTAGGCGTGTTTAGCGCACTGAAAAAGATTTTTGCAATCAAAGGAAACCCGACAACATGGAAAAAGCCCGTTAAATTACAGGTTGTTCAGATTACAAAGGGCGATAGAAAGTTACTTACTTTCAATATGGTTAAATAGAATAAGTAAGGAGGAAAGCGGGCGGGCTTATAGTTCGCCCGCTATTTTCAATTATGAGTATGACAAGGAACGGTATTGTTTATGATTTAATAAAATCGCCGTATAAAACTACCTTGAATGGTATAACATTTTATTTTAGTAGTAATAACCACCTTGAAAAGTTTAACGAACAATTCAAGAAAAACAGGGAAACACTAGTCTATTCACTATATAAACGCTTTAAATTGTGGGTATATAATAATGAACTTTATGACCTTGTTTTATATAATAAGATAGAAACGCGCGGTTTTCTAGTGTCTTATAAAGGAGATTTTTATAAATGCCTAAACAATATAATATTAAATGGCGTAAATCTGATAGAGAAAAAATATCTAAAACAGTTAGACGGTTCAACGCCAAAATAACACGAACACTAAAAAAGCACCCCGAATTTGCACCGTATTTACCCGAAAAAATAACGGTTAAAGAATTGATGGGGAACATTGGAACACGTAAAGACTTCAACCGTGAAGTTAATAGTTTTTCACGTTTCTTAAAAAGGGGTGCTGAAAAACCGTATACAAGTAAAAGCGGTATTAAAACTACAGCATGGGAAAGAAGAGAAGTAGGCTATAAAGTTGCACAGATTAACAGACAAAGAACGATTGAAAAGAAAAGGGCTAATGTATCAACGTACAAAGGTACAATGGGAAGTATTCAAGCAAACAACCTAAATCCTAAAAAATATAATATTGATAAAATACGCCCGCAAGAATGGGATAAGTTTATTGAAACAGTAGAAAAACAGGTTAAAAGCAATTATAATTATGAAAAAATGGAAAGATACAAAGAAAATTATATCAAAGGACTTTATAACGTATTTGGTACAAAAGGTAATGATATATTAGGAATTGTAGAAAACATACCCCCCGACGAGTTCACAGACCTTTTTTATAATGACCCTGTTCTACAATTAGATTTTATTTATGACCCAATAGAGGTTGATTTAAAGATTGAATCTATAATAGAACATTTTGAAAGTAACGGCTACGCGTAAAATATAAGAAAGGGGGGCATTAAAATTATGCTTTTTACTGCGGATTTTGAAACAACAACAGACCCCCTAGACTGTCGCGTGTGGGCTTGTGGGATATGTAGTATTGATGAAACGCATAGTTTCAAATACGGTAATAGTTTAGAATGGTTTATTGAATTTGCTAAAAATAACACAGGTTCAACTTTTTATTTTCACAACTTAAAATTTGACGGCGAATTTATATTGTGTTATTTGTTTAAACATGGTTATAAGCATGTTACGGATAGAAAAAAATTAAAAACAAAAACGTTTACAACGCTAATATCTGATAAGGGTCAATTTTATTCGTTAGAAATTTGTTTTAATAAGGACGAAAACAAAACAGAAAAAATAACAATATATGATTCATTAAAGATTCTACCATTTAGCGTTGAAGCAATAGCAAAAGGTTTCAATTTACCTATATCTAAACTAGAAATAGATTATGATGAAAAAAGAGAAATAGGACATATTTTAACACCACAAGAAATAGAGTATTTAAGAAATGACGTTGAAATTGTGTCACGAGCTTTATTGACCTTATTTAATCAAGACTTACGCCAAATGACACAGGGAAGTAACGCTCTATATGATTACAAAAAAATTGTAGGCAAAAAGAACTTTAGTAAATGGTTTCCTATACCCGACTATGATTTTGACGTTAGGCAAAGCTACAAAGGCGGTTTTACATATTGCGACCCTAGAAGACAAGGGCAAGATATAGGCACGGGGATAGTATTAGACGTTAATAGTCTTTATCCGTCTGTTATGTATTATCAACAGTTACCATACGGGGAGGGTATATTTTTTGAGGGTAAATATGAACCCGATAAATTGTATAATTTGTATGTGCAAATGTTTACTTGTCAATTTGAATTGAAAGAAAATCACATACCTACAATACAATTAAAAAATAACCTTTCCTTTATACCTACGGCTTACCTTTCATCTAGTGAAGATGAAGAAGTTACAATGTGTTTAACGTCTGTTGACCTTGAACTATTTTTTGAACATTACCACGTATATAATATAACGTGGCATAGTGGGTGGAAATTCAAAAGCACAACGGGTCTATTTAAAGAATATATAGACAAATGGAATGCGGTAAAAATAGAAAGTACATTGAACGGTAATAAGGCTATGCGTACACTTGCTAAACTTATGCTTAACGCGCTAAGTGGTAAATTTGCTTTAAATCCTAACGTGCGATCAAAAATACCTTACTACGATAACGGTGTAATAAAATACGCATTAGGAGAAAAAGAAACGCGCAACCCGATTTATATACCTGTAGGTACTTTTATAACAGCATGGGCTAGACGCAAAACAATTACTAGCGCACAAAAAGTATATGATAGATTCCTTTATGCTGATACTGATAGTTTACATTTAATTGGTACGGAAATACCAAAAGGGCTTGAGGTTGACCCTGTAAAATTAGGTGCATGGAAACACGAAAGCACATTCACAAGGGCGCGTTTCGTAAGGCAAAAAACCTATATAGAAGAAATTGACGGCGAATTAAATATAACGTGTGCGGGTATGCCGTCACGTTGCTATAAGCACGTCACATGGGATAATTTTATTGCGGGTTCAAGTTTTGAGGGTAAGTTACAATTTACACACGTTCAAGGCGGGGTTGTTTTAAAAGATATTGACTTTACAATAAAGTCATGATATAATAACAAGTGTAAGGCACACATTTGTTAATCTTAACGGCACTAGTGGGAAGTCAACGGGTGAAACCGTCCCGCGGTGAACGGGCTGACACCTACGTTTTGAACAATGTGTGTCTTACTTTATTTTAAGGAGGTTAGAAAAGTGTACGTTTATGATGGTATACATTGGAACATATACGATATATTGCCATACCAAAGAAATTTTAATCTTATTAACGGTGAACGTTCTTTAGGTAAAACATATACTTGTCAAATGTTTACCCTTGATAAGTGCATAGAAAAGGGTTTTGAATTTGTGTATATTGTACGAACACAGGACGAAAAGAAACACGGTGTATTAGAAGAAGCATATCAAAAAGTTATTGCAAACGAGTTTAAAGAATATACTTTCGAGTTTACTAATGAAGATATGTTTTTGTGTATAGAACACCCCGAAAGTGATATAACAGAAAAGAAACAATTAGGTTATTGTATAGCATTGAGTGAAGCGGTCAAAATAAAGAAAAGAAGTTTTCCACGTGTTAAATACATGATTTTTGATGAATATATGCTAGAAGAAAAACAGGCTAATTCATATATTAACGGTTGGAAAGAACCCGATTTATTGCTGTCTATATATCATACAATAGACAGGGAAGAAGACAGGGTTATTGTATTTATGTTAGGGAATAACACAAAATTTCACAATCCCTATCACTTGCACCCCGCTTTTAATATACCACCGATAGAAAAGGGTGGTATTTGGACAAGTGAAAATGTTTTATTTCAATATGCAATAGGTTCTAGCGGTTTGAAAGAAAAGAAAGAAAAATCAAAATTTTTACGAATGTTAAACGGTACAGACTACGGAAAATATGCAAAAGACGGTAACTATGTTTATGATAACTATTCTTTTATAGAAAAAATGCAAACGTCCGCAAGATACAATTTTACTATTGAATATGACAGCAATAACTACGGTGTTTATAGCGATTTTAGAAATGGTGTTATATACATAAGTGATAAAGTTGACCCGTCATGTAAATTAAAATATGCGCTTACGATTGATGACCACAAAGAAAATACTTTGCTTACACGTTCTAAAAATATCACGCAATTAAAGTGGTTAGCCAATAACTACAAAATAGGCAATGTACGTTTTGTAAGCATGGAAGTAAAAATGAAATGTGAAAAAGGTATTGCTTTATTACTTTAGATGTGATATAATGATTATAACATATAAAGGAGGTAACAAAAATGAATTGGTTTGACAATGAATTTTTCAAAGCGTTAGAAACGATAGGACTTGTACAGGCTAATGAAGATTTAAGAAAAATGATGAACGAACCCACAAGCGAAGAACTACCATGTGAAAGACTTGAAAAAGAATGTAACTACTGGAAAGGACTTTTTGAAAAGGAACATGAAGTAAACAAAAAGTTAACGGACACGGTAAACAAATTAACTGATTATCTAGGATAAGTTATCCACATTATCAACACACTTATCCACACTACCAACCACGGGGCGCGGTTTCCTATCTCCTGTACGTGAATGAAAATGAATGTTCGTGAATGTATTCTTAAATACAGTACAGTACACAACATAAAATTTTTGTTCATGTGCACAAAGGGGAAAAATGGGAACCGCGCCCCTCTCAA
>OHEB01000538.1_pt1 | contig 14750 bp, 9 predicted proteins | sample 1567081 | NCBI WGS metagenome assembly OHEB01 (sample SAMEA3879569, study PRJEB24766) | human gut metagenome | biome: human-associated habitat; feature: feces | place: USA | collected 1985/1987 | reverse complement strand
AGGGACGGGGGATGAAGCGGGGGAAAAGAAAAATAATTCTGGGAGAGTTGCCTGTTTATGGGCAACTCTCCCGTTTTTTTGGCATAGGGGCAGAACCGGATCGCAGGAAGGGGGGAGCGCATATGAAAAGAGCAGACGTGAACTGGGGAGAGGTAAGGCGTAAGTATGAGTCAGGAATGTATACCTATCAGCGATTGGCAAGGGAGTACCATGTGTGTACGCAGACGGTGTGGCGACATGCGATCAAGGGGCAGTGGCAGATCGGTCGGGAGGAGGCGGAAAAGCAGATACTCCGGCGATGCCTGATGGCCACGGCAAAGCTGCTGGAGACGGCGGCTGCCGGGGCTACGGAACGGCTGGAAAGCGGAGAGGGCAGCCTGAAGGAGGTCAAGGAGCTGGGAGGTATCCTGCAGGCGCTGGTGGGGACAGCGGCAAAGATGTGTCAGAGCGAAAAGAACAACGACACGGCGGTCAACGAGATACGGGTGATCATGTCGGAGGAGGTAGAGGCGTTGAGCGGATGATATCCATGCCGGACCTGTTTATTTTTGCACAAGCATTCCCGGGAATTCTTGTGGGTTTCGTCAATTTCCCCGCCGGCTGTATTGTGGTAAAATTAACAATTAGAAAATTCAGCCTTCGTCGGAAGGGATAGGAAAGAACAGGGAGGAACAGGACATGGCTTTTGCTGATTTTCAGGCGCTGTACAAGCAGAAACTGACCACCGCGGACGAGGCGGTGAAGGTCATCAAGTCCGGTGATTGGGTGGACTATGGCTTCTGCGCCATTCATCCCCGGGTGCTGGACGAGGCGCTGGCCCGCCGTGCACCGGAGCTGGAGGATGTGAAGGTCCGGGGCGGTATTAGCCTGTGGAAGCCGGCGATCTTCGACATCGAGGATCCGGTGCATCACATCATCTTCAACTCCCACCACATGAGCAGTGTGGAGCGCCATCATATCGCCAGCGGCGCCGGGTTCCACGAGCCCATGCGGTACTCCGAGCTGCCCCGGTACTACTACGACCACATCACGCCGCCGGACGTGGCCATGTTCCAGGTGGCCCCGATGGACAAGCACGGGTACTTCAACTTCGGACTGTCGGCTTCGCATGTGAAGGCGGTGTGCGAGATGGCCAAGGTGGTCATCGTGGAGGTCAACGAGAATATGCCCCGGTGCCTGGGCGGCTTTGACAACTGTATCCACGTCAGCGAGGTGGACATGATCGTGGAGGGGCGCAACGACCCCATGGGCATCCAGCCCAGCGGCACGGCTACGGAGGTGGACCGGGCGGTGGCGAAGCTGATCGTGGAGCAGATACCCGACGGGGCCTGTTTGCAGCTGGGCATCGGCGGTATGCCCAATACCGTGGGCGCCATGCTGTGCGAGTCCGACCTGAAGGATCTGGGCGTACACACGGAGATGTACGTGGACGCCTATGTGGATCTGGCGATGGCGGGGAAGGTCACGTGCATGAAGAAGAACATCGACCGGGGCCGGCAAGTGTTCGCCTTTGCCGCCGGTACCCAGAAGCTGTACGACTATCTGGACGACAACCCGGCGTGCATGGCCGCGCCCATCAGCTACACCAACGACATCCGTACCATCGCGGCCATCGACAACTTTATCTCCATCAACAACGCGGTGGATGTGGACCTGTACGGGCAGGTGAACGGCGAGACGGCGGGCACCAAGCAGATCAGCGGCGCCGGCGGACAGCAGGACTTTGTGCTGGGTGCGTATCTGTCCAAGGGCGGTAAGAGCTTTATCTGTCTCAGCTCCACTCACGCAGACAAGGACGGTACGCTGCATTCCCGCATACGGCCTACCCTGCAGAACGGTTCCGTGGTGACGGATACCCGCGTGAACACCATGTACGTGGTGACGGAGTACGGCTGCGTGTGCCTGAAGGGACTGACGGTGTGGGAGCGCGCGGAGAAGCTGATCTCCATCGCGCACCCGGACTTCCGGGAGGAGCTGATCCGCGAGGCGGAGAAGCAGAAGATCTGGTATCCCCACAACAGAAGATAACGAAAAAGAGCGCCGGGAGGCGCTCTTTTTGCATGAAAGAGGCGGTATCCGCGCAAGCTACGGCAAAAAGGAGGCGCGGATATGAGCAACGACGAAAACCGGGAAAAGAATGAGGAAAAAGCGGCGGTGCCGGTACAGCCGATCATCGACATGGGCAGCACTGTGGTGAAGAACAGCCGAGGGACGATACACTGCCTGACCATCGTGGGGCAGGTGGAGGGACACACGCTGCTGCCGGACAATCTGAAGAGCACGAAGTACGAGCACGTGCTGCCGCTGCTGGCGGCGCTGGAGCAGAACGAACAGGTGGACGGGGTGCTGCTGCTTCTGAACACCGTGGGCGGCGACATCGAGGCGGGACTGGCCATCGCGGAGCTGGCGGCGGGCATGACGAAGACGCTGGTGCTGGGCGGCGGGCACTCCATCGGCGTACCGCTGGCGGTGTGCGGGAAGGAGACGTTCATCGCGCCCACGGCATCCATGACAGTGCATCCGGTGCGGATGTCCGGGACGGTCATTGCCGCGCCGGAGACGTACAGGTATTTTGAACGCCTCCAGGAGCGCATTATTCAGTTCGTGGCGGCCAACAGCCGCGTGACCGCGGAACGGTTCCGGGAGCTGATGCTCTCCAGCGGCGACATGGCCAACGACGTGGGGACGGTGCTGTACGGCGAGCAGGCGGTGGCAGAGGGTATCATCGACCGGATCGGTACACTGGGCGATGCGCTGGAGGCACTGTACGGACAGATCGAACGGCGGCATGGATAGACATTGGCGGAGGGCGGGGGCTCTCCGCTTTTTTCATGCCGGCGCGCGGTTTTTCTTGAAAAACGGGGACTTCCATAGTATACTATCTTAGTTAAGGTATGCCAAAGTATAAGAGGTGACGCAGTTGTACTTAAAAGCACTTGAGATACAGGGGTTCAAGAGTTTCCCCGACAAGACGGTATTGAATTTCGGCGAGGACATCACCGCTATCGTGGGACCAAACGGGTCCGGCAAGTCAAACATCTCCGACGCCATACGCTGGGTCATGGGCGAGCAGAACAGCCGCCAGCTCCGCGGCGCCAAGATGGAGGACGTGATCTTCGGCGGTACGGAGAAGCGGAACCAGATGGGCTTTGCCCAGGTGACGCTGGTCATCGACAACACCGAGCATATCTTCCCCACCCGGGAGGAGGCAGAGGTGGCCGTGACACGGCGGTATTACCGCAGCGGTGAGTCGGAGTACTATATCAATAAGCAGTCCGTGCGGCTGAAGGACGTGAACGAGCTGTTCATGGACACCGGCATGGGCCGGGAGGGCTATTCCATCATCGGTCAGGGCCGCATCGACGAAATACTCTCGCAGAAGAGCGGCGACCGTCGCGAGATCTTTGAAGAGGCGGCGGGCATTTCGCGCTTCCGCTACCGCAAGGAGGAGACGGAACGTAAATTGGAGCGCACGGAAGAAAACTTAGTGCGCATCAACGACAAGATCGCCGAGCTGGAATTGCAGGTCGAACCCCTGCGTGCGCAGGCAGAGACGGCGAAGCAGTATCTTATCTACCGCGACGAACTGCGCCTTTTGGAAATTTCCGTGTGGCTTGAAAATCTGGAAACGCTCAAGACGAACGCCATCAAGCTCGACACCGACCTGTCGCTCGCGCGCGAGGAGCTCAAAAAGGCGAACGCGGACTTAGAGGCGCTGTACGCTGCGTCCGAGCAGTTCTCCGCGCGCATCCACGAGAATGACATCGCGCAGGAGGAAAAGCGCGCGCAGCTCTCGGAGCTCGACGCGCAGGTCAAAGAGCAGGAATCTGCCGTCGCGGTGCTGCAAACGGGCATCGCACACAACGAAGAGAACATCACGCGCGTGGAGGAGGAGCTCAGAAGCCAGTCTGACCGCGTGGGATCGATGGATGCGCAGATCGCGCAGCAGCGCGCGCGCATCGAAGAGCTGGAGAGAAGCAAAAATGAAGTCGAAACGGCGCTTTCTTCGCTGCTCAAGCAGGCGGAGGAGCTGTCGAAAAACGCGGGCGAGGCCGCAAGCGAGGCCGAGACCCTGCGCGGACGCGAGGCGCTTGCCTTGTCCGCCGCGGCGGACAGCCGCGCCGAGGTCGCGGCCCTGCGCTCGACGCTCTCGGAAATGGACGAGCGCGAGAGCGCCATCGCCGCCGAGCAGGAGAGCGGGGAGGCCCAGCTTTCCGACACGCGCAAGAGCGCCGCGGAGAACCGCAAGGCGCTCGAGACCGCGCAGGAGGAGGCCGACGCCATCCGCAACATCATCGCCGGCCACACGATGAAGATGCAGGGGCGCGTCGAGCGCGAGAAGGAGACGAGCGAGCAGCACGTTTCCCTCACGATGGAGATGAACAACTTAGACTCCCGCATCCGATTACTCAGCGAGATGGAAAAGGAGTACGAGGGCTTCAACAAGGCGGTGCGCACGGTCATGCAGGCGTCGGAGCGCAAGGCGCTGCGCGGCGTGCGCGGGCCGGTCGCCAACCTGATGAAGGTCGATAAAAAATATGCTGTCGCGATCGAGATCGCGCTCGGCGCGGGCTTGCAGAACATCGTCGTCGAGCGCGAGGAGGACGCGAAGAGCGCCATCCAACTCTTAAAGCAGCGTGACGGCGGACGCGCGACGTTCCTGCCGCTCTCGTCGATCCGCGGCGAGGCGTTGCGCGATGCGCGCGTGCAGAACGAGTACGGCTACGTCGGCCTTGCGAGCGAGCTGGTGGAATACGACCGCGAATACGACGGCATTTTCAAGAATCTGCTCGGCCGCACGGTCGTGGTCGAGGACCTTGACTGCGGCATCACGATCTCGCGTCGGTTTTCGAACGCGTTCCGCATCGTGACGCTTGACGGCCAGGTTTTGAACCGCGGCGGCTCGATGACGGGCGGTTCGCGCGGGCAGAATGCGGGAATACTCAGCCGCGGCAATGATATCGAACAGCTCAAAAAGACCGTCGCGAAGCTTGAAAAAGACCTCGCCGAGCGGCAGAAGAGATACAAAGAGCTCGCGGGCGAAGTCTCGGCGGCGCAGGCGGAATACGACGGCGTGACGGCGGAGCTTCAGAAAGCGCAGGAAGAAAAAATCCGCCGCGAGGGCGAACTGCGCATGATAGACGACAAGATTGAGACTGCCGAGTCAGCGCTCAATGACCTCGAAGCGGAGAAGCGCAGCTCCGCAGAGCGCACCGCAAAGCTCGAAGAGATTCAGACTCAGGCGCAGAAGAAGATAGATGAATTTACCTCTCAGCTCGACTCTGTTAATGAAAAGATAACCGAAATCGAATCGCGCCGCGATGAACTGCTCAGCACCCGCGAGCAGAACGCGGACAAAGAGAGCAGCATCAACCTCAGCATCCTTGCGTTCAAAAAGGATATTCAGGCGCGAGAGGAAGTTATCGAAACGCTCAAACGCCGCAGAAGCTCCCATGAGGGTCACGCCGATGAGCTTAAATCGGAGATCGACTCCATAACCGAGCAGATGACCGCGACGAACGAGCTGATTGAACAGCTCAAAGGCGAGGCGGCATCGCTTCGCGCCGAAGCTCAGCAGAAGAAAGACGAGATATCCTCGCTCGCTCAGAAGCGAAGCGGAGTCGAGGGCGAGAGCACCAAACTGCGTGCTCAGGAGCGCTCGGTCAGCGACAGGCGCGAGAGGCTGTCCGGTGAGCGGGCAAGGCTCGAAGAACGCCGCGACTCGATGCAGCGTGAGCTCGAAAATGCGCAGAACAAGCTCTATGACGAATATCAGCTCACTCGCCGCGAGGCGGAGGAACTCGGAATAATTATCGAAGATCCGCAGAAAGCGCAGCGCGATCTCAATGATATAAAGAACAAGATAAGAGCCCTCGGCAACGTCAATGTCGGCGCTATCGAGGAATACAAAGAGGTCTCCGAGCGCTACGAGTTCATGAAAACTCAGATAGACGATGTCGAAAGCTCCCGCGCGGAGCTGCTCACGCTCATAGGCGATCTGACCGGCAAGATGTCGGAGCGGTTCAGGGAGCAGTTCGACCGCATAAACACTATCTTCGGTCAGACGTTCTCGGAGCTGTTCGGCGGCGGCAAGGCGGAGCTTATTCTTGAGAATCCGCTCGATGTGCTCGAATGTGCCATTGAGATAAAGGTTCAGCCCCCGGGCAAGAATGTTCAGAACATCGACCTGCTCTCGGGCGGAGAAAAGGGACTTGCGGCAATCGCGCTGCTGTTCTCCATCCTCAAGGTCACTCCCGCGCCGTTCTGCTTCTTCGACGAGGTCGAAGCGGCGCTTGATGATGTCAACGTCACGCGCTACGCACAGTATGCCCGCCGCATGACGAAGAACACGCAGTTCATTCTCATCACGCACAGACGCGGCACGATGGAGGAGGCTGATGTCCTCTACGGAGTCACGATGCAGGAGGACGGAGTCTCCAAACTGCTCGAACTCAAGACCGCCGAAATGGCAAAGAAGCTCGGATTGACACAGTGATACATATGATAAAGCCCCGGAGTTTTCCGGGGCTTCGTTATTGCAGATGTTGCTGATTGGCAAGCGCAATAATATTATAAATCAACACAATATTGCAGGGGCGGATATTATCCGCCCGCGAAATTCGCACGATTTTATTGGCACGCAGCTTGCAGGGTGCGGCGACCCGACGCACCTATGCCGCGTAAGCGGCACGAAATCTTCGCAAAAGTTTATCTTACCGACCGTAGGGGCGAACTTCGTTCGCCTTTAAATTTTCTGTGGTTTTCGGACAACGCACTTCGTATAGACAGCCCTTGCGGCTGTCCGCTATCAGCGATAGCCGATAAATTTTAAATTGATAATAGCTTGTTTTGCTGAAAAAAGGGAGCCGGAAATCCGACTCCCTCGTTTTTTTATTTTTTCTTCGCGTGCTTGGCTTTTTTCTTCGGCTGTTCTTCGCCGAGGTCGATTACGATAAACGCGACGTTCCAGATGAGTATCGCCAAAAACAAAACCGTAATCACCGCCGGCGCCGTGCTCATCGTGACAAGCACTATCTTGCCGAATAGATTCATGAACGACATGTCGGTCAGCGAACCGAGGGTCAGCGCGCCCGCTTTGACCGCCGAAGAGACGGCGGAGAACGCTATCCTCATGCCTATAATGCTCAAAAGACCTGCCGCGCCGAGCGAAGCGGTCGCCTTGCGCGAGTTCGTTGCCGCAGCGACTATAATTGTCGCGAGCGCGACGAGCAGGGCGATGGCAAAGAATACAACAAAGGCGATAAAATTGCCCTTGAATTTCAAAAGTCCGTCCGGGAGCTCGGATGCGCCGCCTTTGACGAGGTCGGCGAAAAGACCGTCTCCCGTGAAAAGCTCGATGATGCGTTTGACGCTCAGATTCTCTACAATATTTGAATCGTAGATAGTCGCGTGCATATAGACGGTTATGAGATCCGTGAAATATGCGACGGGGAACACTGCAATTGCCAGCAGAGCCGTCACAATTCTGTTGAGAGCTTTCATCCCGACCGACCTTTCTTACTTGTTTATTTCTTCTTTTTGTCCCATGAGGAGTTGAGCGCAACGGTGCGGTTTATGATAAGATTGCCCGGAGTGCTGTCCTTGTCGACGCAGAAGTAGCCCTGGCGCATGAACTGGAATGTGTCGCCCGGCTTTGCGTCGCGGAGTCCGCCCTCGAGCAGGCACCCGTCGATAATTTTGAGTGAATCGGGGTTGATGTTCTGAAGATAGTCGCCGTTTCCGTCCTCGCCTGCGGGGTTCTCGGTGTTGAACAGGCGGTCATAGAGGCGCACCTGAGCTTTCACGTTGTCCGCCGCGCTGACCCAGTGCAGGGTGCCGCGAACCTTTCTGCCGTCGGGCGTCTCGCCGCCGCGGCTCTCGGGGTCGTAGGTGCAGTGCAGGCAGGTGACTTCGCCGTTTTCATCGGTATCATATGAGTTGCAGGTCACATAATATGCGCTCTTGAGGCGCACTTCGTTGCCGGGGAAGAGCCTGAAATATTTCTTCACGGGCTCAGCCATGAAGTCCTCGCGCTCAACATAGAGCTCGCGGGAGAATGTGACCTTGCGGCGGCCGAGCTCGGGCTTGTCGGGATTTATCTCGACCTCTATCTCCTCGGTCTTGCCCTCGGGGTAGTTGTCGATAACGAGCTTGAGGGGATTGAGAACCGCCATGGCGCGCGGGGCGTTCTGATTGAGATTGTCTCTGACGCACGCTTCGAGCAGACCGTAGTCAACCACGCTGTACGCTTTTGCAACGCCGACGCGGCTTATGAAATCGCGTATTGCGGCGGCGGGATAGCCCCTGCGGCGCATACCGCAGAGAGTGACCATTCTCGGGTCGTCCCAGCCGTTGACAACGCCGGTCTGAACCATCTCGAGGCACTTTCTTTTGCTCGTCACGCAGTAGTTGAGATTAAGGCGCGCGAACTCTATCTGGCGCGGCGGCTCTTCAAAGCCGATAGCGTCGATGAACCAGTTGTAGAGCGGTCTGTGGTTCTCGAACTCGAGCGAGCACAGGGAATATGTGACCTTCTCCGCAGCGTCGGAGAGGGGATGGGCAAAGTCATACATCGGATAGACGCACCACTTGTCGCCTGTCTGATGGTGGGAGACATGCGCGATTCTGTAGATGACCGGGTCGCGCATATTGATGTTCGGGCTCGCCATGTCTATCTTGGCGCGCAGAACTTTTTCGCCGTTTGCAAATTCGCCCTCGGTCATTCGGCGGAAGAGATCGAGATTCTCTTCAACCGAGCGGTCGCGGTAGGGGCTGTTTTTGCCGGGTTCTGTAAGAGTGCCGCGGTATTCGCGTATTTCCTCGGGCGACAGGTCGCAGACATACGCCTTGCCCTCTTTGATGAGCTTTATCGCGCACTCATAGAGAAAATCGAAATAGCTCGATGCATAGTAGACCTCGTTCCATTTGTAGCCGAGCCACTCAATGTCCTCTTTTATCGCGTCGACATATTCGACATCCTCTTTCGAGGGATTCGTGTCGTCGAGACGGAGATTGCACACTCCGCCGTATTTTTCCGCGATGCTGAAGTCGATGCATATTGCCTTTGCGTGACCGATGTGCAGATAGCCGTTGGGCTCCGGAGGGAATCTCGTCTGCACGCGGGTGTTGACCCCGTTTGCAAGATCCTCGTCTATAAAATCAGTGATAAAATTTGAATTGAGATTGGTGCTGTCCGCCATTTAGTTCTCCTCCTTGTAGTGTGCGAGCGCCGCAGCGAGTCTCGCTCTGACTCTGTCCTCGCCGAGCAGCCTGATTATCGAATGAAGATCGGGCGTGTTGCGGCGCGAAGTCACCGCGATTCTGATAACGGTCGAAAGGTCGCCGACATGACCCTTGAACGCCGTGGGATCTTTCTTGTATTCCTTGACGTTGGGCGTGTAGCCGAGCGGCTCGCACATCGCCTTGATGCGTGCAAACCATGCGTCCTTGTCGTCGTTTATGTCAAACTCGCCGATGTATTTTTGAAGTATCGCCGCCGCATCGCCTGCGCTGATATTCTCGGGCAGGGTGTAGTCGGGGGTGTAGATTTCATCGTAGAAATACGAGACGAAGTCCTTGACCTGCTCCCAGTTTGCGATATCCTTTCGCGGCTTCGGGCAGTCGCGGTCTATCGAGAATATGCCGCGCGCAAAATCGCGGTTAGAGTCGAGAAGCTTGTAGAGCTCCTCGTCATATTCTTTCGCCCAGTTCAGTATATTGCCGAGCACCTCGTCCGCCGTCATGTGCGAAATAATATTCTTGCTCACATCGTTGAGCTTCGCCATGTCGAACAGGCATCCGCTCACGCTCATCTTCTTGAGATTGAACGGGAACTTCCAGCAGTCCTCTGTGGGATTCGCTCTGCGCCAGTCTTCGAAGTTCGAGTTGAGCAGCGTCATGATATATTCGATAACGCTCTCCTTTGGATAGCCCTGCTCGACAAAATAGCTGACCGCCGCCTCGGGATCCTTTCTCTTCGAGAGCTTGCGCTTTGCGCCCGTCTCCTCGTCTATCTTCATGACCTGCGGAGTGTGCGCGTATTTCGGCACTCTGTAGCCGCACGCCTTGAACAGCGCGATGTGCTTCGGGACGGAGGATATCCACTCCTCGCCGCGAATAACGTGTGTCGTGCGCATGAAGTGGTCGTCGCAGACGTGCGCAAAGTGATAGGTCGGCACGCCGTCGCTCTTCAAAAGCACCTCATCGATTATATTTTCCGGCATTTCAATTTTGCCGCGAATCATGTCGTCAAAGACAATTCTCTTGTTCTCGTCGCCCTCGGAGCGGAAGCGGAGAACATAGGGCTCGCCCGCCTCGATGCGTCTCTTCTGCTCGTCAAAGCTCAGGTCGCGGCACTTCGCCCATTTGCCGAAATATCCGGTTATCGTCGCGCCGCCGTTTTCCTGCTCTTCGCGGATAGCGGCGAGCTCGTCCGCCGTGCAGAAGCAGGGGTATGCCTTGCCCTCCTGCACAAGACGCTTGGCGACCGCGTGATAAATCTCAACGCGCTTGCTCTGGGTATAAGGACCGTAAGCGCCCTTCTCCGTGTCGAATCCGGTCACGCCCTCATCAAATTCGAGACCGAAATTTTTGAATCCGTTGATTATCGCGGACACGCCGTCGGCGACCTCGCGCTTCTTGTCCGTGTCCTCGATTCTCAGATAAGTAAGTCCGCCGCTGACTCTCGCCGTAAGAAAATCGACGAGCGCGCCGAACAGGCCGCCTATATGGAGATACCCCGTCGGACTCGGTGAGAATCGGGTCACGCGCGCGCCCTCGGGCAGCTCGCGCGGGGGAAATCTCAGCTCGCAGTCCTCCGGCGTCAGCCCGTTTGAGCCGAACAGGAGATCGGCGAGTCTTTCGTTATCAGTCATTAAACCGCACTCCGTTTCTGTAGGTAAATATATACACTATATTATTGCAGAAAAACGCCCGTCAATCAAGAGCCAAAGAACAATTTCTCAAATCAAAAGAGGTTAATCGATAAAAATTTCATAAATCTTTAATTTTCCATTGATTTTTGCACTCTTTTATTTTATAATGAATACGACCGCGCAAGCAGTGAATTGATTTTTCGTGCTCATTCGCTCGGGAGAGAAAACCGCAAAAAAAGCGCGACTGAATGAAGATTTCATATTCGGAGGTAACAGAAATGACAAAGAAGATCATAGCTCTTGTCCTTGCTCTCTGCTTCGTTTTTGCTTTTGCAGCCTGCAAGAAGGATAAGGACAACGGCGACACAACCACAGGCGAGCCCAACACTTCCGCAAACGGCGAGACGATTGCAAACGACGAGTCCAGCGAAGCTGAGTCCGTCAGCGGCGACGAGTCCACCGAGGCTCAGACCGACGCTTCCGGCAACACCGTAGCTCCCGCGACCGAGAAGAACACTCAGGGCAGCGGCAGCCACGGCAACCATGGCGGCAGCACCACTGCTTCCAAGCCCGCGACAAAGGCTGAGATAGTTGCGTATTTCAACAAGGCCATTAACGGCGTTAAGCCCAGCGCGAAGAGCGTTACAAGAGCTTCTGAGACGAACTACAGAAGCGGCAAAATCACCGGAGTGCCCTCCATCGTCGATAAGCTTGTCGGCGGTATAGACAGCTTTGTTGACGGTCAGCTCAAGAAGAACAGCAAGGGCTCCGAAACATTCTCCAATTCTGCGGCTATAAAGGCTAACTTCCCTGTTGAGAACGAGTCCTGGTCGAGCAAGCTTACTGCGAATGATGTCGCAAGCGCAACTTGCACCATTACTATAAAGACGGTTGCCGACAAGGCTTCCTCCAACGTTCATCACGGCTCGGGTCATGCCCCGAAGGTTTTCAGCGTGGTTCTCCCGTCTGTTATCAACGATCAGTTTAGCAGCGGCGTGCTTAAGTCTGTCGCTAAAGCCTTTAAAATCGGCACCGCTCAGATGGAGTATCCCTCCGGCACAGTTACCGTTAAGGTTGATGCTAAGACCAGCCGCGTTATCAATGCTACATATGATGCCAAATGGACAATTCACCTTCCTCTTGGCGACGAAATGGTAGTGCTTCCTTTCGGCACAAAGACCATTTACAACATCGCTTACTAATTAAACAAAATGACTGTTTTGAGGCAGGAGTTTCCTGCCTCAAAATGCATTTACAAACATATCAAGTGAAAAAGAAGGATATTTAAAATGGAAAAGAAAGTTCTTGTTGAAACTTCCGCACGCCATGTACATGTCACCAGAGAAGCTCTCGATATCCTCTTCGGCGAGGGCTATGAGCTGACCGTCAAGAAGGAGCTCTCTCAGCCCGGCCAGTTCGCGAGCAACGAGCGCGTTGCCGTTGTCGGCCCGAAGGGCAGCTTCCCGGCAGTCTCCATTCTCGGTCCCGTGCGTCCCGAGAATCAGGTTGAGCTTTCACTCACCGATGCCCGTTCCATCGGCGTGACCGCTCCCGTCAGAGAGAGCGGAGATATCGCAGGCAGCGGCGCATGCAAGCTTGTCGGCCCCAAGGGTGAGGTCGAGCTCGAGTGCGGCGTTATCGCAGCGCAGAGACACATCCACGCAACTCCCGAGGATGCCGAGAAATACGGTCTTCAGGACAAGCAGATAGTCAGCGTCAAGATCGACTCGAACGGCCGTTCGCTCGTTTTCGGCGATGTCGTCGTCAGAGTCAGCCCGAAGTATGCGCTGGCAATGCACATCGATACCGATGAGTCCAACGCCGCAGGCGCAACTCCCGGCCTCATGGGCGAGATACTTGCGTAACAAAAAAACCAAATTCAGTCCTCTGCACAATGCGTGCGGAGGGCTTTTCACTTGAGGTCATATAATTTCAATTTTATCGGGACAACCATGGGCTGTCAAAATCAAAACACTTTTCCCCGATGTGTTTCAATAATGACGCATTTACACAATTTGGACTGCCCCCCGTTAAACGAAATTTTATCTTTTGTCTATTGACTGATTGGAACAACGATTATACAATTATATATAAATCAATAAGGAGTGAAATAAGATGAAAAAGATTCTGGCAATAATCCTTGCCGCTGTCCTCGTTCTCTCGTTCGCGGCGTGCAAGAAGAATGACACAAACAACGACACTACTGCCGGTGACGCGCAGACCTCCGGTCAGGCGGCGGATGTTTCCGCTTCCGATGAGACGGCTTCTTCCGAAGAGGCTTCCTCCGAGGTCGAGACCGAGGTAGTCACCGATAAAGAGGGTCACACCGTTATCGAGACTAAGGCTCCTCAGTCCTCCGATACAAAGACCACGACCAAGGGCAACAGCACAACTCCCTCCAAGGGACTCAACACCAACGATGCAGCCGCTTGTGTCAAAGCTTATCAGGAAGCAGTCAAAAAGACTAAGCAGTTCAAGAGCGGCAGGCAGAAGATGAGCCTTGGCAGCGCGATCACTGCAGACGGCGGTCTCGGCTTCGTTCTCAAACTTGTTCAGGGACCCATTGACAATGCTCTGGCCAAGAACTCCAGCGACCGTACCGATATCCCCGGCAACCCCTCCGGTATGCAGGCGAGCCACATGAAGAGCGCCAGCGCGGTGACCAACGGCAACTACACCACTATTACCTTCAACGTCAAGGATCAGACTCAGGGCGCAAAGGCTGATAACCACAGCGGTTCCGTCGGCTGCGCAGTCGGAACTCTTGGCAATGTTGACGCCGCTATCAAGGAGCTCGGATTTGAGGTCGATTATACCAACGGTAAGATCGAGCTGACTTATACCGATTGCAAAGTTGTTGTTAAGATAGACAATACTACCGGCAAGATCGTTGACGGCAGCTGGGGCTATAAGGTCAATGTCTATGCAAACGGCATTAAGGTTGTCGGCTATACCGTCAAGAACCTCAAGGGTGTTGTTAACTTCTCTTACACCGCTAAGGGCTGATATCTGAAAAAAACAAAGCCGTCCGTCTTTTCAGACGGGCGGTTTTTTGTTGGCTTTTGCGGAAAAATGACTGATAAACTGCGGTTTTATTAAAAATTAATTTTTTACCATGTTTTTTTATAAGATTTTTCTTGACCTGTACGCTTTAATAGCTTAAAATATAAACCTAATCAAGTGCAACACTCAGATGAAATCTGTCGGGAGGGAGAAGAATGAACAAAAAGCTCATGAGATTTGCTGCGGCTTTGCTTGCGGCGGCTATGCTCTTTTCCTTTTCGGCGTGCAGAACGAATGATGACGGTTCGGAGTCTTCTACGGACGAATCCTCGGTTACGGATGCCGCCAATGTTTTGGAATCGGCAATCGAAACCACGGAACCTAACACTGCCGAGCCGACGACCGACTCAAGAACCGCGACGCGCTCCAATGTTTCCGACGGAACAAAGACCGAGACTGTCAACGTCTACAAGGGGCTCAACTCCACGAACACTTCGCGGGTGCTCCAGTATTATAAAGCTGCGGCGGCGAATACAAGGATCATTGACGCCACGCAGTATATGTCCATGAAGCGTGTTGATTATACTCCGCGCAACAGTTTCCAGAAAGGTATGCTCACCGTCTTCACGGGAATCGCTTCGGCGGCTCTCGCGGCGGTGGAAGCCGCGGCGGCTTCGGTGGAGGCGGCTTTGGCGGCGGACACCGGTAACACAGTTGAGAAAAGGCGCAGCGGTATGCCGCTGCGCCTTTTGTGTCAATTCTTACGGAGTTTGCGGAATGGAAACACATTATTATTGACAGTCGTAAGACCGACTGCTATAATACGCCCGCCTTTGAAAAAATATTGCTTTTTCGGCGCGGCGGGTATTGCTT
>OHEB01000537.1_pt1 | contig 14769 bp, 9 predicted proteins | sample 1567081 | NCBI WGS metagenome assembly OHEB01 (sample SAMEA3879569, study PRJEB24766) | human gut metagenome | biome: human-associated habitat; feature: feces | place: USA | collected 1985/1987 | reverse complement strand
CATAAAAGAATTATATACATTTAAAAACAATTCATTTATATCATTAACTTAAAAATCAGAGATGAAAAGAGTAATTCTTTTGTTCGTTTCTCTTGCTGTGATGGCGTTCCAATTACTTTTCGCCCAAAGTTTTACGGTGAAAGGTAAAGTCATTGCCGAGGAAGGCAATGAGCCGTTAATTGGAGTAGCCATCATGCAAGAGGGTACTAATAATGGTGTGATTACCGACATAGACGGTAATTATTCCATTGAGATCAAAGGCGTTGCGCAGGCTACTTTGGTGTACTCGTACATTGGTATGCAGCAGCAACAGCACGTAGTGACTCCACAGACACAAAAGCTGGATATCACGTTGAAGAGTGATGCACAGTTGGTGGACGAAGTAGTGGTAGTAGCCTACGGAGTTCGTAAAAAGGGAACGGTAACCGGTTCCGTTTCCACAATAAAGGCAGAGAAAATGGAAAGCGTACCTGCCGCAGGTTTCGACCAAGCCCTGCAGGGACAGACTCCCGGTCTGATGGTGATGTCCAACTCGGGTGAACCCAGCAAGGCAGCGGCTTTTCAAATCCGTGGAACCAACTCCATCACTTCAGGTACCTCTCCCTTGTTCATTTTGGACGGTGTACCCATTTCCAGCAGTGACTTCAACACTATCAGTCCGAGTGACATTGAAAATATTTCCGTACTGAAGGACGCTTCCGCTTCCTCCATTTATGGAACGCGCGCCGCTTTCGGTGTGATTCTAATCAATACCAAGAGCGCAAAGCCTAGCGAAAAGGTTACCATCAATTACAGCAACAATTTTGCATGGGATCAAGCTACTTACCTGCCGGACTATCCCGATGTACCCACACAATTAAAGATGGGTATCGAAGCCAGTATGAACGGTGGTGCCGGTATGCCTGAATTGTTCGGTATGTATTTCGACAAATTGTTACCTTACGCCGAAAAGTGGCAGCAACAGAACGGCGGCAAGACCGGCTACCGTCCTATGAACCTCTACCAAAGCGATAGTAACGTGGGTGACTATATCGTATTGGACGGCACTCCTTTTTATTATGCTGACTGGGATGTACAGGACATCTACTTCAACAAAGCTGCTCCTTCCATGAGCCACAATGTTTCTATACAAGGAACATCTGGTAAGACCAATTACTACCTATCTTTCGGCTACAACGAAAAGCAAGGACAGATGAAGATTCACCCGGACGAACTAAAAAAGTACAATGCCTCAGTCAATGTCACCACTAATGTTTACGACTGGCTACAGGTGGGTGCACGCATCAACTATAGTCGTAAGAACTATAAACGCCCGGACACATGGGCCAACACCTACCAATATTTGTGGCGTTGGGGTTCTTATTTCATTCCTTCGGGCACAATCGACGGCTATGACACACGCGTCATGGCCATGCAGAAGCAAGCTGCCGATCGTGAAGTGACAACAGACCTGACCCGTATGAACACTTTCTTGAAAGCTGAAATCGTTAAAGGACTGACCCTTAATGCAGACTTTACATATGCCATTCAGAATATGAACAGCGGTTCGCAGGACAACTCCGTTTACGGCATCAATTGGAGCGGGAAACCGGTACCCTCTTACATCGTCACTAAAGGCAATAGCGGTATCTGGAGAGACTTTTCCAAACAGAACACATGGACGGCCAACGCATACGTAAACTATACCAAAACATTTGCCAAAAAACACAACCTGAATGTAATGGCAGGTGTCAACGCAGAAGAAGAGGAATACAAATATCTGTATGGCACCCGCAATGTGATGTACGATCAAGAGGGATACCCCGAACTGAATATGGCTGGCAAGGATGGACAAGATTTGAGTTGGAATCATACATCCCGCGCTTCTGCCGGTTATTTCGGCCGTATCAATTATGACTACAAAGGCATTTATTTATTGGAACTGAACGGACGTTACGACGGTTCTTCCCGTTTCCCCCATACCGACCAGTGGGCCTTCTTCCCTTCTGCATCCATCGGCTACCGCTTCTCCGAAGAAGCCTACTTCGCCCCACTGAAACATATTGTCAGCAATGGTAAGTTGCGTGCTTCTTTTGGCGAAATCGGCAACGAGGCTGTAGGCGACTACATGTTCGAACAGCTAATAAGCCAACGGTTAAACGATAAAGATACCGGTTATATCTATTGGATTGAAAACAATAATGCCAACGCTAATCTCCTAACCATGTATAACATGCCAGACCTGGTATCAAGCACCTTAACTTGGGAACGTATCCGTACTCTCAATATAGGTCTCGACCTGGGCCTCCTGAATGACGAACTGACCATAGGCTTCGACTGGTTCCAACGCGAGAACCGCGACATGTTGGCACCGGCACAAGTATTGCCAAACACACTGGGTGCTACCGCTCCATACGAAAACGCCGGCACCTTGCGTACCCGGGGATGGGAACTAAACCTAAATTGGCGTCACACCTTCGGCGACTTCGATGTGTATGCCAACTTCAACATCGGCGATTCCAAAACAAAAGTAACGAAGTGGGACAATGACTCCAAACTGCTCAGTTCCTATTATACCGGCAAGACTTACGGTGACATCTTCGGTTTTGAAACCGACCGTTACTTCGAGGAAAAAGACTTCACCAGCCAAAATGCAGACGGCTCATGGAACTATACAAACGGCATTGCAGACCAGTCAGGGCTGGAATTGGGTAACTTCCATTACGGCCCGGGCGACATCAAGTTCAAGGATTTGGACGGCAATGGCAAGATTGACGGTGGGAAAGGCACTGCAGACGACCACGGCGACTTGAAAGTCATAGGAAACTCCATGCCACGCTATGAATATAGCTTCCATTTAGGTGGAGCATGGAAAGGCATTGACCTCGACCTCTACTTCCAGGGTGTAGGCAAACGTGAGGACTGGACAACTTCTTCCCTAAATCTTCCTGCCATGGTACACGCCGACGTGGCCGTCTACTCCCACCAAACAAGTTACAACAAGACACTGTGGAATTCTGATTATACCGCTATAACCGGCTACGAGATAAACCAAGGCAACCGTTACCCACGCCTCTTCCGCGGTACAAACAATGAATCAGGCACTGTATCCGGTATAGCTAAAGGCCGCAATAACTATTATCCTCAATCCCGTTATTTGACGGACATGTCTTATCTCCGCTTAAAGAACGTAACCATAGGATATACATTCCCGAAAGAATGGACACGCAAAGCCTATATCGAGAAAGCACGTATCTACTTCAGCGGCAGCAACCTCTTCCTGCTCCATAAAGGAAATGATTTGCCGGTAGATCCCGAAATCAGTACGGGTAACGGGCTTACAGCCGGTGGATGGGGACGCATCGCTCCTATTACACGTACATTCTCATTTGGCGTTCAGGTAACATTATAACAACCTCAAAAACTTAAGAACAATGAAGAAATTATTTATATATGGGGTCACAGCGTTGGCAATGCTAACTAGTTGCAACGATTTGCTGGACAAATCCCCCTTGGATACTTTCACAAATACTCCGACCTACTGGAGCAACACTGACAATCTGGATAATCAGTGTAATACTTTCTATAACAACTTCTCTGGTTACGGTCACGGAAGTACTGGAGGATGGTTCTACTTCAAAACCTTAAGCGATGACCAGGTGGATGCAGAAAGCCATAATTGGACTAACACCAACGTAGTCGCCTCTGCTCCGGAATGGTCAGACCCTTTTACAGAAATCCGGCGTGCCAACTACATCATTGCCGGTGTACAGTCCTCCTCCCTCGATGAAGCAACAAAGGGTCACTATGAAGGTCTTGCACGAATGAACCGCGCGTGGGAATACTATCAACTGGTCCGCATGTACGGTGATGTACAGTGGATTGACAAAGTCATCGACCCATCTGACAGTGAAGCCCTCTACGGAGCACGCACCGACCGGGACGAAGTAATGGACAATGTACTGGCCGACCTTGATTATGCATGCCAGCACATTACGGCCAACAGCAATCGCCAACGTTTCAGTAGCGACATGGCATACGCCATGAAGGCAGACATCACATTATATGAAGGTACGTACTGCAAATATCGGACTCAAGCCGAAAACGGCAAAGCCGCTGATGAGAGCCGTGCCAACAAATACTTGAAAGAGTGCGTATCAGCCTGCGAATATCTTATGGCAAAGAATTACTCTCTAAGTGACAGCTACAAAGCCAACTACAATTCCGTCAGTCTGGCAAGCAATCCGGAAATGATTTTCTACAAGCCTTACGCACAAAGCTCGTTAAGACACTCCACTATTGACTTCACAGTCAATACAAGTGGCACGCACGGAATTTCAAAGGATGCATTCGACAGCTTCCTTTTCCTTGACGGCAAGCCTTTGGCAACAACTTCAGAGAACACAAATGATGCAGCCGTATTGGATACAGACGGAAATTACTCTATAAGAGAACTTCTGTCCGTACGAGACAAACGTCTGTCTGAAATTCTAGACCCAGTGCTTTCTTTCAGAGGGCATGCCTACAGCCGTGCCGGTGTAGCAGCCTTCACCACATCAACCGGTTATGGCATCGCCAAATATGATAACCCCGAAGAATTAAGTGTCAGCGACCGAAATAACATCGGCTACCAATATACAGACTGCCCGCTCTATTGGATTTCAGTCATTTATTTGAATTTTGCAGAAGCTAAAGCCGAAATGGGTTCCTTGACGCAAAGTGACCTCGACAATACCATAAATCTGCTGCAAAAACGGGCTGGCCTGCCAGCTATGACAACCACACCAGATGCCGATCCCGCCAACAATATGGGAGTAAGCAATCTGATTTGGGAGATACGCCGCTGCCGCCGTTGCGAACTGATTATGGATAACTGGTACCGATATTGGGATTTAATCCGCTGGCACCAGCTCGACAAGTTGGACTCTACAAAGTACCCGAACATCATGCTGGGAGCTAATGTAAGCAATGTTCCAAACTGTGAAGAAGCTACAAAAAATGGCTACATCGATGCTTCTGACGCCCAAATTCGCACCTATGAAGCCAGACAGTATCTCTACCCGATTCCAACAACACAGTTGACTCTGAATAAAAACATGAAGCAGAATCCGGGTTGGTAATGCTATTCCCATAATAATTCCGATAAGCGAATCGGAAAGCTCTTTTTATTTGGATTTGAAAAAGAGTGCAACGTCTGCCTCGATTGGGCAGACGTTGTTTTTTACCGAAAAAAATAGTTTCCCGCTCAAATGATTAATATATTTGCGGGGGGGAGATTTGTTCTCCTATGATTTGAAGACATGTACTTTGTTATTACATTATCAACAATCTAATTCTACATACAACACCATGATTAATAAACATATATCCCTTATAATAGTGTTCATTATTTGCAATAGTTGCAATAAGGAAGACCAATGCATATTATCAAATGAAGACATAAATTCTGAAGTAACGACTCGCACAAGTTACATTGGAGGAACCATTTCCGGCGAAAAGAGTCCATATGTAGGCGACGGAACATATAGATATACATTAAGTTTCAATAAACAAAGCAATCCTATCGGAATAAAGATATCCGCGGTTGGAGGAGGAGTCAAAATTAAAGACCCATCGACGAATAGATATGGAAACGAATACACTAAAAGTATCCCCAAAGGGACCAGTCAGTACTCATTTGACGTATTATGGACTCAGCCAGAAAGTAGCGCAGTACTAATGATACGTCCAAACAACAGCACCATCGAACTCACTGCAGATTTAAGAGACATTAATGTTAGAATGAAACCTATGTCAATCAATGCCCCCTCAACATTTGAATTAGGAGATACAATCACATTATGGTGTAATTACCCACTAAATAAAGATACATACATAAAGTGGACTTACGATAAAGAGTTATTTTCCGAAGTATCTCAAAGTGCATCTGTAACACAAAGTAAATTCCAAATAGATTTAAAATCGATCCAGTCATCTAAAGAGAGTAATATTGGGGTAGAAATCTCCGATTTCTTTATAAATGCAATAGGTGCCAGAACGTATTTCGTAGTTAGGAGGGGAAGTAGTAAATTGAGCGACATGATTGCTCCACAAATCTCCGGAAGCACATTACTTAAACAGTACAACACATATACTTATACGCTTAGTCTCTCTTCCAATCTTTCAAACATACAATGGACAGACAATGAATACATAAAATGTATACAAAATAAAAATGGATACTCAGTTAAATTAAACCCTATAAAAGCAGGGAATGGCCAAGTTTACGTATCATACAACTATAAAAACAGTACTGAACGATATTACAGTTCAATGCCTATAACGATAGACGCTGTATTCCCTGATATTATAGGCGACAAAAACATCTGCTACAACAACAGTAAAAGTTTCAGCATAAAAGACCAACCTCCCGGTTCGAGTGTACAATGGAGTACTACCGGAGGGACAAACCCACAAAACTACATAGGAGATGTTTATACTTGCAAAAATATTAGTTCTACTATAACAATGCCTAGATTATACGCAACTATAGTCTTACCCTCTGGATTCACAATAGAAAAAGAAAGCTATCTCAGACTTTTCAATCCAAATGCTTCTTTTGAAAAAGGGAATTTAGTTCCAGACCAAATCGATGCTGTCAATGCAAATATCACTGTAAGTTTAATGGGATATCCAAATTGGGCCACTAATTTTACTTGGTCATCGACAAACGTCTCTGGAATTTGCATACAAGGGCAATCATGGACATGTATTTCTTACAACTCTTTTGAAGTATGGGATAATGAAGTAGAGATTAAAGTTGCATATCAATCACCTTGTGGGGACTGGTATGAAGTCAGTGAAATGTTCCCAATCGTTCATTAATGATAATACTATAACATATCGCCCTCACAAGCGAAAAAGCACCCGTCCATTTGCTCGTTACACAAAAGAAGCTTATATTTGCTTACCTAAAAAACAAACAGCTATCATGGTACAGCAAGACATACGATGGATACAGCGTTTTTCCAACTACCGCAAGGCTTTAGCCAAATTAAGCCAAGCCATGGCAATCATGTCCGAACAATTAGCGTTCAACGATGGAGTGGACGAATTATTGCAGGAAGGCATGATACAGCGTTTTGAATATACCCACGAACTGGCTTGGAAAGTGATGAAGGACTATGCCGAGTATCAGGGGTATACCGACATCCGCGGCTCCCGTGATGCCATACGCAAAGCCCTTGAAATGGGATTGATTGATGACAAGCAATGGATGGAGACTATAGAAGCCCGAAATCTGACATCGCACAATTATGACAACGATGTAGTCTCTGAAATCTATGAAAACATCACAAACTTCTATTTCCCCCTATTCTGCAGATTTGAAGAGAAAATGCAATCCTTGAATACACCATCCTTATTCGATTGAGCTATGTACGGATTGACCGACAATGAACTGGAAAAGCTATGCAATCTCTTCCGGAAACATGAAGAAATAGAGCAGGCTGTTTTGTACGGCTCACGAGCCAAAGGAAATTTCAAGCCTTTTTCCGACATAGACATCACGCTGATGGGAGACAGACTTACGTATAATACTTTAAGCAGCCTTTCCGATGAAATAGACGACCTGCTTTTGCCTTACAGCGTAGACCTTTCCATCTATGGCAAATTAAAGAATGCCGACCTTTTGGAACATATACACCGTATGGGAATACCCATATTCAGCCGCCCATCAAACTAAACTAAATTTCACACATCCACCCTCACCACCCTCACCTTTCACACGCATCGCCCTATTCATCGGCATTCAAGAGGTGGGTGAGAGCAAATTTAAAAAGTGAGGGCAAAATTTGCCCTCACCACAAGATTTCTTCGTTCAAAGTTATAAGTCACTCATTCTTACCGTAATATCCTGAAACGGGTACATAAATCGGTTGCAGCATTGTTCCCTCATTCTTCAACTTTCCTTCGGTGCGCAGCCGACGGATATGCCGCATGGCAGTAGTACGCATCATGCCGCAAACGCTTTGAAAGTCATTCCGTGTCATAAAAGGGCGAGTGGCGAAATAGTTGGTCAGCCGACGGTCTATCTCTTTATCCGTCAGTTTAGCCGAATGCTCGTTTGCCTTCAAAGCCTTTGCCTTGATGGTACCAATTTCATTTTTCAGTTTCTGGTCGGCACGAAATTTCACACCCGCCATCTTCACCTTCGTCAACTTACGCTTGGTAGCAGCCACTACCGGTTCGATCGTGGTGAGCGACACGCGAAAGTAGCCGATGCCGTCGAGATGCACCTGCCTTCCTTCGGCAAGTTCCCTGCCCATGACGTGCGACACAGCATCGAGCACAGCCGTCACATCGGTTTCTGTCAATGAGCAACGTGCCTGGATGTCCCGCCGCAATTCATCGGTAGACCTGCTCCCATTCAGGCGGAGACGGGGATGAAGGATTTTATCTTCCGGAGATTTGTCGTACGAGTCCGGATTCTCGTACCAATCAAACAAAATAGCCATAGTTCAAACTGCGTTAAAGGGTTACATTATACGATAAAGCACTGCACGGAACACGTGCGAAGTACGTACGCAGTCTGTTGAAGTACCAAGGTTATATCACAGCCCAGCCCGTGAGCAGAACCGTTCACTGTAGTGAGCTGCTCCGTTCACTAATATGAACAAGAAAGACCACTTTAGTGGACTGTTCATAAACTCTGGTGTAAAAGTAGACAAAACTATGGGGATAAGCAAAGAAACGAACACCTTTTATAAAAGAAACATATAGACATTCCACCCCAAAAAAGAAGCCAATCGGAAAATAATCCTTGAAAAGCTTGTATTCACCCCTTTCCCGGCGTATCTTTACAAGAATATTACATACACGATAAAGAATGAAAATCACACTGATCAGAGAGGAACGCGAAAGCGGAAAAGAGGCCGTCAGCACACAAGAAACGGACATGTTGATGGAAAAGCTGAAAACCGAGAACAAGACCGGATACATTACGGAGCTGCGTAGCATCATCCCGCATTTGAAAGGGACCAACGCCCGATATGAGCATATCGACAGACTGCCGCGTCTCTATCCCGCCGTAGAAATGACCCGCACCAAAGCAGGAGAACACCGGATAAAGACCTACAACGGGCTGGTACTACTGGAAGTAAACAATCTGGCCGGGGTGGCCGAAGCCGAACTGGTGAAACAACAAGCCGCCCTGCTGCCGCAAACCTTTGCCGCCTTCTGTGGCTCCAGCGGACGAAGTGCCAAAATATGGGTACGCTTCACCCTGCCCGACGGAGGGCTTCCAAAGAATGAAGACGATATCGCCTTATTCCACGCCCACGCCTACCGCCTGGCAGTGAAGTGCTACCAACCCCTTCTCCCTTTCCCCATCACCCTCCAGGCTCCTTCACTCCTACAAAGCTGCCGGATGACCGTGGACGAACAGCCCTATTATAGCCCCACCGCCGTGGCCTTCTGCCTGGAACAGCCCTGCGCCCTGCCCTCGGAAGACAACTACCGCCAACGGAAACAGCAGGAAAGCAATCCGTTGCTGAGAATGACTCCCGGCTACGAAGTGGCGGACACATGCAACCTGCTCTTCGAGGCCGCCCTCGACCGCGCCTTCCGCGATTTGGACAACTGGCGACGGGGCGACGACCTACGCCCGCTGCTGTCCCGCCTTGCCGAACATTGCTTCAAAGCCGGCATTCCTGAAGAAGAAGCGGTGCGCCAGACACTGATGCACTACTACCGGGAGGCAGACGAACCCCTTGTACGCCTGACGCTGCATAACCTTTACGGGGAATTGAAAGGCTTCGGCACCCGCAGTAGCCTGAACAAAGACCAGGAAACAGCTTTCCGGCTGGAAGAGTTCATGAAACGCCGCTACGAATTCCGCTACAACACCGTGCTTGGCGACTTGGAATACCGGCAGCGCGACTCCATCCACTTCTACTTCCAGCCTGCCGACCAGCGCGTACGCAGCAGCATCGCCATGAAGGCACTGAAAGAGGGAGTACGTGTGTGGGACCGCGACATCACCCGCTTCCTGTCTTCGGACTACGTGCCGCTATACAACCCCATCGAAGAATATCTCTATAACACCGGACGCTGGGACGGCAAAGACCGCATCCGCGCATTGGCCGACCTCGTGCCCTGCCACAATCCCCACTGGAGGGAACTGTTCTACCGGTGGTTTCTTGGCATGGTGGCACATTGGCGGGGAATCGACAAACAGCACGGCAACAACACCTCGCCCCTGCTCGTAGGTCCGCAAGGTTACCGCAAAAGTACTTTCTGCCGCATCCTATTGCCACCGGAACTGCGTTTCGGCTACACCGACAGTATCGACTTCAAGAGCAAGCAGGAAGCGGAGCGCAGCCTTGGCCGCTTTTTTCTGATTAACATCGACGAATTCGACCAGATAAACGCCAATCAGCAAGGCTTCTTGAAGCACCTCCTGCAAAAACCGGTTGCCAACCTGCGAAAGCCCTACGGTACCACTATTCAGGAAATGCGCCGCTATGCCTCCTTCATCGGGACCAGCAATCTGAAAGACCTGCTGACCGACCCGTCGGGAAGTCGCCGTTTCATCTGCATCGAAGTGACCGGCCCTATCCAGACAAACGTCACTATCAATTATCGCCAGCTCTATGCCCAAGCCATGCACGACATCATGAAGGGTGAACGCTACTGGCTGGACGACACTGACGAAGCAATCGTAAAGGAGTACAACCGGGAATTCGAGCGGGCAGACCCATTGGAAGAACTTTTCCTTTGCCATTTCCGTGGCGCGGAGGAGAGCGAAGAAGGCGAATGGCTCACAGCCATGCAGATTTTCAACGACCTGCAACAGAAAACGAGGGATAAGTTGGTCATCAACCGGATAGCAGCTTTCGGACGCACGCTCCGCAAGCTGGACATCCTCAACAAGAAATCGAACCGGGGAACACTTTATCATCTGGTAAGAATAGAAGAATGAACCGGCACTCCCACCGATTGTACCAAAGTGAGGGCAAACTTGGCCCTCACTCTTTTTATAAAAAGTATTTCCGTACGCAGCTGATGCAGTTCAACCATTATTTAATAAGGTGAACAGTTGACTATTTGCAAATTATGATTGATAATACTAAAAATACCCAAATAAGTGTTTTTGATATTAAAATAAAACGTATCTTTGTTGCAAACAACGTCCTCCTTAATAATACTATTATGAAGAAACTGCTGCTTTTAGCCTTTGTGCTATGTAGTTCTTTACTGTGCCGGGCACAAGAAGAACGAGTTATTTTAGGTGATGAACAGACTTCCGAGTATTTTCCAATCCTAAAAGATAAACGAATTGCCATATTCTCCAATCATACAGGAATGATAGGAGACAAGCATCTGTTGGATATTCTGCTGGAAAACAAGTTCAATGTAGTAGCCATTTTCTCCCCTGAACACGGTTTCAGAGGAGATGCCGACGCAGGCGAACATGTGTCCAGCTCGGTAGACAAGAAGACCGGAGTACCTATCCTCTCGCTGTACGACGGGAAATCCGGGAAACCAAGCGAAGCATCCATGCGCAAGTTCGATATCCTTGTGGTAGACATCCAGGATGTAGGCCTGAGATTCTATACTTATTATGCCTCTATGTGCCGGCTGATGGACGCTTGTGCAGAATACAACCGAAAGGTGCTGATACTGGACCGCCCCAATCCGAACGGACACTACGTGGACGGCCCGATACTGGACATGAAATATAAATCCGGTGTAGGTTGGCTGCCGATTCCCGTGGTGCACGGCATGACGCTGGGCGAACTGGGCCTGATGGTAAACGGCGAACGCTGGTTGCCGGCGTCACGCACTTGCGACCTGACCGTCATTCCCTGCAAGAACTATACGCACCAGACCCTATACAAGCTGCCGATTCCCCCGTCCCCCAATCTGCCGAACATGAAGTCCATCTATCTGTACCCCTCGACCTGCTACTTCGAGGCCACTCCGGTCAGCCTGGGAAGAGGAACCGACCTCCCCTTCCAGGTCTACGGGCATCCCAACATGACGGGCTACAGCTACAGCTTCACCCCACGCAGCATCCCCGGAGCCAAGAATCCGCCCCAGCTGGGCAAACTTTGTCATGGCGTAAACCTGAGCAATATGAGTGATGAAGAAATCTGGAAACGCGGTATTGACCTGAGTTACGTGATAGACGCTTACCGGAATCTGAACATGGACGACCACTTCTTCCGTTCCTTCTTCGAGCTGTTGATAGGCACCGACTACGTGCGCAAAATGATAAAGGAAGGAAAGAGCGCCGAAGAAATCAAGGCAAGATGGAAAGACGACGTGGAGAAATTCAAGGTACAGCGCAAGCCCTATCTGCTCTACGAAGAATAAAGGGATGTACGATTTGACGATTTACGATTTACGATTAAAAAATGAACGTGAATTGGAAGAGAACGTCAGAGCGTACATAGGATAATCAAAGTCGTACATATCATCAAAAGAAGTAATTTCAATCGTAAATCGTAAATCATAAAATCGTAAATAACCTCATGACTCCACTTTCCGTAATCATTACCATCGCTGCCTACTTCGTGATATTGTTCACGGTATCTTATATTGCAGGAAGAAAGGCTGACAACGCAGGATTCTTTGTCGGTAACCGTAAGTCATCCTGGTATGTCGTGGCCTTCGCCATGGTCGGTTCCGCCATTTCGGGTGTGACCTATGTATCCGTACCCGGCATGGTTGCCGCCAGTAACTTCGGCTATCTGCAAATGGTGTTGGGCTTCATTGCCGGACAGCTCATCATAGCCTATCTACTGGTACCGCTATTCTACAAAATGAACCTGGTATCCATCTACGAATATCTGGAGAACCGTTTCGGCATGTCTTCCTACCGTACGGGTGCCTGGTTCTTCTTCATCTCCAAAATGCTCGGTGCCGCTGTCCGTCTGTTCCTCGTATGCCTAACGTTGCAACTGCTGGTATTCGAACCTTTCGGACTGCCTTTCCTGCTGAACGTGGCCATCACGGTGGCACTGGTCTGGTTGTACACTTTCCAGGGTGGCGTAAAGTCTCTTATCTGGACAGACTCTCTGAAGACATTCTGCTTGGTGGTGTCGGTCGTACTCTGCATCTGGTATATCGCTTCCGACCTCAATCTGTCATTTACCGGTATGGTAAGCACCATTGCCGACAGTGACATGTCCCGCATCTTCTTCTTCGACGATGTGAACAGCAAGCAGTACTTTTTCAAGCAGTTCCTCGCCGGCGCCTTCACCATGATTGCCATGACCGGGCTGGACCAGGACATGATGCAGCGCAACCTGAGCTGCAAGAACTTCAAGGACTCACAGAAGAACATGATTACCAGTGTCATTTCGCAGTTCTTCGTCATCCTGCTCTTCCTGATGCTGGGCGTACTGCTCTACATCTTTGCCGCCAACCAGCAGATTGCGGTGGAGAAGAGTGACGAACTATTCCCGCTGATTGCCACCGGCAACTACTTCCCCACCATTGTGGGCATACTGTTCATCATCGGCCTGATTTCTTCTGCCTATTCAGCCGCAGGCTCGGCACTCACCGCGCTGACCACTTCCTTCACCGTAGACATTCTGGGAACGAAAGGCAAGTCGGAAGAGACGGTTGTAAAGATGCGCAAGAAAGTGCACATCGGCATGGCGGTTGTCATGGGAATCACCATTTTCGTATTCAACCTTCTGAACAACACCAGTGTCATCGATGCTGTATATATCCTGGCAAGCTATACCTACGGTCCTATCTTGGGCCTGTTTGCTTTCGGCATCTTCATGAAACAACAAGTGCGTGACAAGTACATCCCGCTGGTTGCCATCGCCTCCCCGGTTCTCTGCTTCATTCTGCAGAAAAATTCCGAAGCCTGGTTCGGAGGTTATCAATTCAGCTACGAGTTGCTGATTTTCAATGCACTGTTCACTTTCATCGGTCTCTGTCTGTTGATTAGGAAAGATAAAAAGAACAATTAACTTAATACATCATCTATGAATGTAAGACGTCAGTTTTTACTTAGTCTGCTTGCCGCCTCCCTCTTCCCCCAATGGGGAGGTGCGCAAGAACTTCCGACGGATGTCCGCCAGGAAATCGGGAAATTCCTGGATACCACCGCACGGAAAGAAGTTTCCGTAGGACGTATCAGCATCGACTCAGTGGCCGTGGAAGGAAATACGCTGCAACTGTTTGCCAACATGAACTGTGCCTATATTCCTTTCCGCGAGGACAATGTAGCCGAAATATACCAGGGCGTAAGTGCCCTGCTACCGGCGGAGTTTACCAAATACAAGCTGCAAATCCGTACCAACAAGCGCAGCATCGAAGAACTGGTTCCCCAAGTCCTACGTAGTAAAAAAGACAAAAAGACGAAGACATTCAATCCCGTCGCTTCCAAGCCTTTAGTTACCGACATTTCCGCCCCCTACACCCCTACCAACGGCTTGCAGAACCGGCACATCGCCCTATGGCAAAGCCACGGCTGGTACTACGAGCCGAAACTCGACCGTTGGGAATGGCAGCGTGCACGTATCTTCCAGACCGTGGAAGACCTCTACACCCAAAGCTACGTATTGCCTTTCCTCGTGCCGATGCTGGAAAATGCCGGTGCCAACGTGCTGCTTCCCCGCGAACGCGATTGCCAGACGGCAGAAGTCATCGTAGACAATGACGGTTGCCTGACCGGCCGTTCCGTCTATACAGAAAATTCCGGTGACAAGCTCTGGAGCCAGGGAGCAGGACAAGGCTTCGCCCACCTGCGCCCCCAATACATAGACTTTGAGAATCCTTTCAAGGAAG
>OHEB01000530.1_pt1 | contig 14825 bp, 10 predicted proteins | sample 1567081 | NCBI WGS metagenome assembly OHEB01 (sample SAMEA3879569, study PRJEB24766) | human gut metagenome | biome: human-associated habitat; feature: feces | place: USA | collected 1985/1987 | reverse complement strand
CTCATTCGGGTTGGGATTTATTCTGCTGATGCTGGAAGATACGCTTTATGATATGTTCTCTTACATTATATATATAGGACTTATTCTCTTGTTGGTTGTCACTATTTTTATCGCTCCTGATACCAAAGGCTCACGGTCTTGGCTGATTTTGGGGCCTGTCAGTCTACAACCGGCTGAATTTGCCAAGTTTGCCACGGCATTGGCGTTGGCCAAGTATATGAGCGCCTATTCGTTCACTATAAAAAGCTGGAAGAGCGCGTTGATGCTGGCTTTCCTTATTCTTCTGCCGATGACGCTGATTATTCTTCAGCGGGAAACGGGGTCTGCATTGGTTTATATGGCTTTCTTCCTGATGCTTTATCGTGAAGGTATGCCCGGAGTAGTGCTTTTCTCCGGTATTTGCGCTGTGGTATATTTTGTGGTGGGTATCCGTTTTGATCAAGTCTTTATTGCAGATACTCCAACACCTATCGGAGAGTTTGTGGTACTGTCGATGATTTTGCTCTTTGCCGGTGGAATGGTATGGGTATATAAGAAGAAATGGGAGCCGGTTCGGAATATCATCGTCGGTTCTTTTATCGTATTACTTGTCGCTTATCTGGTTTCGGAATATATAACCCCTTTTAATCTGGTATGGGTGCAATGGGGATTGTGTGTGGTTGTAACATGTTATTTATTCTTCCTTGCTTTGAGTGAAAGCCATTGGAGTTATTTTCTTATTGGTTTGTTTGCCATAGGTTCGATAGGTTTTCTCTACTCCAGCGACTATTTTTTCAATAAAGTATTGGAACCTCACCAGCAGATTCGCATCAAGGTTCTGTTGGGTATGGAAGAGGACTTGGCAGGAGCGGGATATAACGTAAATCAATCGAAGATTGCTATCGGTTCGGGCGGCCTGACCGGGAAAGGCTTTTTGAACGGTACACAGACCAAACTTAAATATGTTCCCGAACAGGACACGGATTTCATATTCTGTACCGTAGGCGAAGAAGAAGGCTTTATCGGTTCGACGGCTGTATTACTCTTGTTCCTGACTTTGATACTTCGTCTGATAGCGTTGGCAGAGCGGCAGCAGTCCGCATTTGGCAGGGTATACGGGTATTCGGTGCTGAGTATTTTCCTGTTTCATCTTTTCATAAACATCGGGATGGTACTCGGATTGACGCCTGTTATCGGTATTCCGTTGCCTTTCTTCAGCTATGGGGGGTCTTCGTTATGGGGCTTTACGATACTGCTGTTTATATTCCTGCGTATTGATGCGGGGAGAAATAGAAGGTTGGTATAATATTATCGTTGTAATTTGATTCCCACATCATTGATGCCGGGCAGGAGGCTGTCGGGTAATGTATAAGCTACTTTGAAAAGGTAGTCACCGGGTTTCCCTATCTTGATGTTTCCTGCGGGAAATGCAGACTGATATAAACCGCCCCAGCCATCTCCTTTCCATATGCCTTCTTTATCGGCTAAGACGGCTGTCAGTGTATCTGTCTGTAGCTTTTTCAATTCCGGACTGTCATAGCAGACGGATAAGTTGATGTTTTGGTAAGGGTAGGTGCTGCGGTTTCTAATTTCTACTATCAGTTTGTAGTAAGTTTGCGAATCGGGCACAGCGACATTGAAAAGGAGTGTGTCCTGTCGTTTCCAACCCTCTTGCGGAATGGATTGGAATGCATGATATACAGTCTGTTTATCGCAAGCGCCTAATGCGCTTACGATAAACAGCAGTATGATATATCTCAGAGTCTTTGTCTTATTCTTGAGCAGGCTTGTCATTTTGAGCAGGTTTATCTCCCTGAGGTTTGGGCTTGTTGTTGTGAGGACGTTTACGGTTGTTGCTATTCCGTTGTGAACGTCTTTCATTTCCTTGCGGCCGTTTTTCGTCTCCCTGCTGTCTGGGCTGCTCTTGTTGTTGCGGAGCGGCAGACTGTTCTCCGCCTTGCGGTCGGTTATTGGGAGTCTTTTTCTTCTTTTTATTCCGGTTGCCGCCGTTATTTCCATTACCGTTTCCATTGTTGCCGTCTCCGCTGTTCTTGTTCTTGCGGTTACGGTCGAAGCGGGTCAGGCTTTCCTGTTCCAGCAGGTCTACCGGTTTCTTGGGTTCGGTGCGATGTGTTTCTTCCAACAGGCTCTCCGGTTTGATGCCCCTTTTATTCAGGCCGATAACTTCAAAGGCGCGTCTTCCGCTGATAGTAACCAGATTGGCAGGGATACTCTTGTCGGTGGAGTAAGTTATCTGGTTGCTGAGAATGTCGGCTTTGAAGAAATAGAATACGCCGTCTTTGGTTTCCAATTCGATTTCTTTGGAAGGCAGGCGTTTTTGTGCTTCTACGTAACAGTCCACTTCGTAGTTGAGGCAGCATTTCAGTTTGGCGCATTGTCCGGCAAGCTTTTGCGGATTCAGTGAAATATCCTGGTAGCGGGCGGCGCTGGTCGAAACGGAAACAAACGATGTCATCCAGGTAGCGCAACACAACTCACGGCCGCAAGGTCCGATACCGCCGATACGGCCGGCTTCCTGACGTGCACCGATCTGCTTCATTTCGATGCGTACATGGAAAGCGTCGGCAAGCACCTTAATCAGTTGGCGGAAGTCTACGCGTTCATCGGCAATGTAGTAGAAGATTGCTTTGTTGCCGTCTCCCTGATATTCCACATCCCCGATTTTCATATTGAGGTTGAGGTCAAGAGCGATCTGGCGGGCACGTATCATCGTGCTGTGCTCACGCGCTTTCGCCTCGTTATACTTGTCCATATCCACCGGTTTGGCTTTGCGGTAGATGCGCTTGATATCCGCTTCCGACTTGATATTTGCCTTACGCATCTGTAGCGGTACAAGTCGCCCGGTAAGGGTTACTACGCCTATATCATGTCCGGGAGTAGCTTCCACGGCTACTATATCGCCTTTTTCCAAAGGAATTTTGTTGCTGTTGCGGAAATACCCCTTGCGGGTATTTTTGAACTGAACTTCCACCATGTCCGATTCCTCTGCATTGCCGGGAATGTCGGCAAGCCAGTCGTAAGTGTTCAGTTGCTTGTCTTGCCTGCCGCAGCTTTTGCAGCAGAGACTTCCGCTTCCGTTATGTAGTTTAAATTCCATCATCTATTTATTTACTATTTGACTATTTACGATTTGATACTTTGCATTTCATTATTTTGCCACTTTTCATTGTTTCAATAAAACAATCATTTTGAGAGAGAAGTCGAAAAACACCATGCGGGCGTTTACGTTCTGCTCGATGTGGCGTTGCGCTTCACTTAGTTCGTCCATGATACCCATGACGTTCCGTTCGTTGACAAAGGGGGCGAAACGGGTGGCGAAGTTCTGTTCGGGCAGCGTCATGTAGTTCATCTCCTTGCGGTGCAGGTTGTAGATGAAGTTCTCGCGGGTCATGCGCTGGCAGTAGTCCAGGAAGTTCTTCTGCCGTTCGCGTCCCATGGCAGCAAGCTGCTCGCTCCATTGTTTCATTTCCCGTATCTTGCGCTGGTAGGAGAGTCGCATCAGGCTGACAAAGAGGTTGAAGAACAGTTCGTTCTCTTCGTTCAGATGGATGGTCTCCAATGCTTTGATGAAGTCTCCGTTTGCCAGGTGGGCTATCGTCTCGCTGTCGCGGGGCTGCACTCCGTACTTCTGCTGCAGGGCTTCGGCTATGTCGGCTTCTTCAATCTTAGGAATGTTGAAGCGCTGCGTGCGGCTGAGGATGGTGGGCAGTATCATTTCCGGAGCTTCGGAGATGAGGAGGAATATCGTTTTCTCGGGTGGCTCTTCCAGCAGCTTCAGCAGCTTGTTGGCGCAGACTTCGTGCATCTTTTCGGGTAGCCATACGATGGTGACTTTGTAACCTCCTTCACTGGATTTCAGACTCAGCTTGCGGGTTATCTCGTCGCTTTCTTTGGCATAGATAATAGCTTGTCCGTTTTCGGCATCCATCTCGTTCAGCCAGTGGTTCAGCCCGAAGTAGGGGCTGTTCAGCAACAGGTGCCGCCAGTTGGCGATATAGTCGTCGCAGACTTCCTTTTTCCCTTTGGCGCTCTTGACGATAGGGTATACGAAGTGTACGTCCGGGTGCACCAGCTTATTCCATTTTACGCAGGAGGGACAAGTACCGCAGGCATCGGTTTCCGTCCGGTTGGGACAGCAGATGTAGCGGGCATAGGCAAGTGCCAATGGGAGTTTTCCTACTCCGGCAGGGCCACAGAAGAGTTGTGCGTGGGGGATACGTCCTTCCTGCACTTCTTGTATCAGCCTTTGCTTGGCTGCCTCTTGGCCTATTATGTCCTTGAAACTGAACACGGGTTAATTAGTTATAAGTTATTACTTGTGACACTGCCTATTGTCAATTGTCAACTGTTGATTGTCCATTGTTTAGTAGATTTGTTTGGCTACTTCCTTGATGCTGTCTGTAGCTCCTACCGAGTAGAAGTGGAGGCTTGGGACGCCATGGGCTATCAGCTCTTTGCACTGCTGCACGCACCATTCGATACCCACTTGCTGAGCTTCCGCATCGGTGTTGCACTTCAGAACCTCTTGGGTCAGTTCCTCGGGCAAATCTACCTTGAACGTCTTGGGTATCATGCTGAGTTGTGACAACTTCTTGAAGGGCTTGATGCCCGGGATAATCGGGATGGTGACACCGGCTTGACGGGCACGTTCCACGAAGTCGAAATATTTCCGGTTGTCGTAGAAGAGCTGGGTCACGGCATACTCTGCACCCATTTCCATTTTCTTCTTTAGCCAGTAGATGTCTGTATCCATGTTGGGGGCTTCTTCATGCTTTTCCGGATAGCACGCCACACCGTATGAAAACGGGGTATTGGTAACTTTCATCTCGGAGCCGTCCACAAAAATACCTTTATTGAAGTTGTTGATTTGCTCTTGTAGTTCGACGGCGTGGTGGTAACCGTTGCCTACGGGGATAAACGAAGATTCGTGCTTTGCCTTGTCACCGCGAAGCACCAGCAGGTCGGTGATGCCGAGGAATTGCAGGTCGAGCAGCACGTACTCCGTCTCCTCGCGGGTGAAGCCGCTGCAAAGGATGTGCGGCACCATGGTGATGTTGTACTTGTTCTGGATGGCAGCAGCTACGGCTACGGTGCCGGGGCGGCGGCGCAGGCGGTTTCGCTGGAACAATCCGTTACCGAGGTCTTTGTACACGTACTCGCTGCGGTGCGTGGTGATGTTGATGTATTTGGGGTCGAATTCCCGTAACGTATCTATGGTTTGATACAGCTTTTCGATGCCCGTACCTTTCAGTGGTGGCAATATTTCAAAGGAAAAAGCTGTTTTTTCGTTACTGTTTATCAGGTCGATTACTCTCATTTCTCTTTCGTTATCTTTGTCCGATTGGCAAAAATCTTGCACATTGGGAACAAAAATACAAAAAAGAAATGAGAAATGCCGAAATTGCCGGCTATTCTTTTATACAGCGGATGGAAAGAGCTTTATAGTAGGGCTTACCGGTGACATGGGCAGCGCTTGATACAAACTCGTCGCTTTCGCCGAGAAAATAAATGGTGCTTTCCGAAAGGGTATGCTTTGTATGATCCCAACTCCAAAAGGCGGTCATTTTATTGGGGCTGTTGTGTCCTTTGTTGTACCACATTCCTACCGGGAAAGCATTGAACCGGGTATGGTTGTTGACGGGGGCAACTTCACCGGATACCATTGCCTGCCATTCTCCTGCTTTTAGTATGGAGGCATCGTTGCCGGTGTAGTTTTTCAGCTGTTCCCAGTCTGCATCCGATGGAATTTTCCAGCCCTCGGGAGCCAGCTCTCCTGCCAGTATGGATTCTCCATTGTAAAAATAAATGTCATATTTGTCCGGCTTGTAATATCCGGCTTTGTCTGTTCCCAAGTCACTCTGTTTTTTCAAGGGAGCTCCGTCACGGTAGGTGGTGGCATGGAGCTCTTTACCCATCCAGTATTGGGCTCCAATCTTGACAATGGGGTATTCGGTAGACACTCCTTTTCTGATGTCTCGAAGGGTGTAGCATGCCACATTCACTTTGATGGCGTTTTCCGGTTTATCCAGAAGTAGCTTATGGTTATTGTCTATATAGAGCTTGTCTATGCCGGTATATTCCCCTTTAGTGTAGGTAAATCCATAGTCGTCTGTATTCCAGCTTATTCTTCCTCCGCAGATGGTGTCTTTACGGTCTGCAAGCTGTAGGATGACTCCATTGCTCAGGTCGGTCTTTTCATTTTCGCCTATGGGATAGACTATAACGGCTCTGGAAGTCAATGACGCTGATTTGAGATATTCCTTGCAGACTTCTGCAATGGGTATCCCTTCGTGATAAATTCTGTACACATTTGAAAGAGAAAAGGAGAGAGCGGAGATATGTATGGCAGTGTAATCTTCCATATTGTCGGTGTCGATGGGAGGGAGGCTGCTCCATTCCTTGATTTTTCCGGCAAAACTGCTCAGTACGTTGCTGTTGCTCTGCATGGCTGATATGTTAATGATACATTGCGTGCTGCTACTCATTTCCACTTCGGGTATTGCACAACTGTATATACGTCCGCTCCACTCCATAATGAAGGATTGCTTGCCATCATTTATCGTTTGGGGTATGATGATGAATTCCTTGCCGGTAAGTTTGTTGTCTTTGACGCTCCATTCGCCGGAGGCTATGATGTCTTGTGTCCCCGTAAGATTACTGAAAGTCCCGTCTTCCAGATTATAATTGGCCGAGGTCTTGAGCCCGGTTGCGATGATACGCGGATTGGCTTTCAGCAAATCATTGGCAGAGTTGCTTGCGTCGGGTGTCAGAGAGATTGCCAGTTTGGACAGCTTGTGTTGGAACTCCAGGGTTACAGATTTGGTTTTACTGGTGATTCCTTGCGCTTTAGCTACCAAGAAGTCACTTTGTGCGCGGTTTTTCTCATTGCTCTGGTCTATCTGCACAGATACGGGAAGAACGGGTGTACCGGCAGCTACCCCTTCGGTTTGGTAAGGGTGGTAACTGATAAAGTCCAGTGACACATCTCCTTCCGGATAGAATACTGTCTTTTTGGGAACCAGTGTGGAGCCTTCCGTATATTCCAGGGCCAGATTGTCAATATACCGTTTTCCCTTGATGGAGCCGGAGGAAGTGGTTGCAAACAAGCCCATTCTGTCTCCTTTTTCAAAGGCGGTGTTTGTGACCTTGGTACTGGCCTTTTCCATTTTGATAGAGAACGTGATAGGTGTCGTCCCTTCCTCGATTTCCGCTTCTGATTCTTCGTCAATCCGGTTCACACAAGCTGTATTCCCTAAGGACATGCAGCAGAATAAAGAGGCAGCCAAGACTCCTCTTGCAAGAATAAGTTTCTTCATTATATTATTATTGTGGGGCAACGGTTTTTCCGCTTTCCCAATTATACTCAATGAACCTTGTCTTAAAAATATGGATTTAGCAGAGCTATAACCGGTATGGAAAAGTCTTTTACGCTTTTGGATGCTAATTATCAGTATCACGCTTGATGCCGCAGTGCTTTTTAATCTTATTTTTTAATAACTTTTAATAGGTTTCGGGTACAAATGTAATTAAACGTGTTAAATGAAGAGGGATAAATCGATAAAACTTTTATAATTTATTTATCACACTCTGATTTTTTGCCTAACTTTACACGCTAAAATCGTAGACAGTAATAAGTTAAACCATAGATATAAACTCATGCCTTTAAATTTACCCGATAAACTACCCGCTATCGAGTTGCTGAAAGAGGAGAATATATTTGTCATTGACAATTCCCGGGCAACCCAGCAGGATATCCGTCCGCTGCGTATCGTGATTCTGAACTTGATGCCGCTAAAGATTACAACGGAAACGGACCTGGTGCGTCTGCTTTCCAATACTCCGCTTCAGGTGGAAATCTCGTTCATGAAGATAAAAAGCCATACTTCCAAGAACACTCCGATAGAACACATGAAAACATTTTATACGGATTTCGACAAGATGCGCGGTGAAAAGTACGATGGCATGATTATCACCGGTGCTCCGGTAGAGCAGATGGATTTTGAGGAGGTGACTTATTGGGATGAGATTACTGAAATCTTCGACTGGGCGCGTACGCATGTCACCTCTACGCTCTACATCTGCTGGGCGGCGCAGGCAGGGCTCTATCATCATTATGGAGTGCCGAAGTATGCACTGGATAAGAAGATGTTCGGTATCTTTGAACATCGTACCTTGCAACCGTTGCATCCCATTTTCCGTGGATTTGATGATATGTTCTATGTGCCGCATAGCCGCCACACGGAAGTGCGCCGGGAAGATATACAGAAGGTTCCGGAATTGACGCTGCTTTCCGAGTCGGAGGATGCTGGTGTATATATGGCGGTGGCCCGTGGAGGGCGTGAGTTCTTCGTGACCGGCCATTCGGAATACTCCCCGCTGACATTGGATACAGAGTATCGCCGTGACTTGAATAAGGGCCTGCCCATTGAGATACCCCGTAACTACTATGTGGACGATGACCCGGACAAAGGAGTGCTGGTGCGTTGGCGTGCCCATGCCAATCTGTTGTTCTCCAATTGGCTGAATTATTTTGTATATCAGGAGACGCCGTATAATATTAATGAAATAGGGTGAGTTACTCGTAACTAAACGATGATAAAGCAACGTAAAATAGAGCTGCTGGCTCCTGCCAAGAATTTGGAGTGTGGCATAGAAGCAGTGAATCATGGGGCAGATGCGGTATACATCGGTGCACCCAAGTTCGGTGCGCGTGCGGCTGCTGTCAACTCTTTGGAGGATATTGCCGCTTTGGTGGAGCATGCCCATCTGTATAATGCCCGTATCTATGTGACGGTCAATACCATTCTGAAAGAAGAAGAGCTGAAAGAGACGGAGAGGATGATTTGGGAGCTGTACCGCATCGGTGTGGATGCACTGATTGTACAGGATATGGGGATTACGCGGTTGAATTTGCCGCCCATTCCGTTGCATGGCAGTACGCAGATGGATAACCGTACGCCGGAGAAAGTACGTTTCCTTGCCGATGCCGGTTTCCGTCAGGTGGTGTTGGCACGCGAACTTTCTTTGCAGGAGATACGCGGTATCCATGAGGCGTGTCCCGACGTGCCGCTCGAAGTCTTTGTACACGGGGCTCTTTGCGTCAGTTATAGCGGGCAGTGCTATGTCAGCCAGGCTTGTTTCGGACGGAGTGCCAACCGGGGGGAATGTGCGCAATTCTGCCGTTTACCCTTCAGTCTGGTAGATGCCGATGGCAAGACCATTGTGCGTAATAAGCATCTGCTTTCTTTGAAGGACCTCAACCAAAGCGAGGTGTTGGAAGAACTGCTGGATGCCGGAGCCACTTCGCTGAAGATAGAAGGCCGCTTGAAGGATGTGACCTATGTGAAGAATGTGACGGCGGCTTACCGTAGGAAGCTCGATGCCATTTTTGCCCGTCGCAAGGAATATGCCCGTGCTTCTTCGGGCACCTGCCGTTTCGATTTCCAGCCACAGTTGGACAAGAGTTTCAGCCGCGGTTTCACCCATTATTTCCTGCAAGGAAGGGGAGGGGAGATCACTTCGTTCGATACGCCCAAATCTTTGGGAGAGGAGATGGGCACTTTGAAGGAACAGCGCGGGGGATATCTCACGGTGGCAGGCGTAAAGCCTTTCCACAACGGAGACGGTGTCTGTTTTCTTGATGAGCAGGGACGTTTGCAAGGTTTCCGCATCAACCGGGTGGATGGTAACAAACTCTATCCGGCAGGGGAAGTGCCTCGTATCAAACCCCGTACCCGACTTTATCGTAACTTCGACCAGGAGTTTGAACGTATTCTTACCCGCAAATCCTCCGAACGTAAAATCGGTGTTTGTTGGGAGTTGTCAGATACTTCTTTCGGGTTTAGCCTGACGGCTGCGGACGAGGATGATAACCGCGTGACGCTCTCTTTCCCTTATCCGAAAGAGTTGGCACGTACACCGCAGGTGGATAATCTGCGTAATCAGCTGGGTAAGTTGGGGAATACTCCTTTTGAGATAGCAGGATATTTGTCTGAAGATGCTTCGGGCATCAGGCTCAATCTTTCTGCTAACTGGTTCCTTCCTGCTTCTGCGGTGGCGGACTGGCGCCGGCAGGTGATAGATAAGCTGATTGCGGCTCGGCGTGTTACTTATCGTCGTGAGCTGGCTGTTTGGAAACCGACCAGCCATGCTTTCCCGGCTACTTCGCTGACCTATCTGGGTAATGTGATGAACGGTGCTGCCCGGAGTTTCTACCGTGAGCACGGGTTGTCGTCCATAGCACCTGCTTACGAGGCACAAGCGGTTCCGGATGCTGTACTCATGTTCTGCAAACATTGCCTGCGTTTCAGTATGGGATGGTGTCCCACCTATCAGAAAGGACATTCTCCTTATAGGGAACCTTATTATTTGGTTGGGACGGACGGCAAGCGTTTCCGCTTGTCTTTTGATTGCAAGAATTGCCAGATGAAAGTCATTGCTCATGAAGAGCCGCTTTAATGAAGGATGAAGAATGAGGAATTACTAATAAAGACTTGAAAATGAGGAGTGAGGAACGGGCACATAATGAAAGGCTGGCAAATGACCGGTACCGGGAAGCGGGCAGGGACAAACATCCTTTGCGTTCACTGCGTTCCCTCCTATTCTGCATTCTTTATTTTTCATGCTTCATTGCTTTAGTTTCCTGCCATTATTCCCGTCCTAATCTTGAAGATGAACATCTGTCTAAGGAGACGCGTGATTCGCTGGCCTATCTTTTTGAGCGGCATTATACTTGGAATACCAATCTGGAAGTGCTGGCAGATTCTGTGAATTTGGCTTGTCTGCCCGTGAAGGACTGCTATAATATGCTTTATCGGGGAGACCGCGTGGTGGTTGCCGAGTTCGCCATCCATCCTGCCGACAGTGTGGATAGTGTATGGGTGAAGCTTGCCCATTCGCAGGAAGTGCAGGGTTGGTTGCGGGAGTCCGAAATGATGCATGCCTTTGTTCCTACAGACAGCATTTCGCAGGCCATCTACTTGTTCAGTGATACCCATGCCTCTTATTTTATCATTATTTTTGCCTTGTTTGTGGCAGTCTGGCTGTTCCGGGCTTTTCGACGCAAGCAGTTGAGGATGGTGTACTTTAATGATATAGACAGTCTCTATCCGTTGTTGCTATGTCTGCTGATGGCGTTCTGTGCCACTATTTACGAATCTATACAAGTGTTTGCGCCGGAGACGTGGCAACACTTCTATTTTAATCCTACCTTGTCGCCGTTCAAGGTACCGCTTGTGCTTTCTGCTTTTCTGATGGGTATCTGGCTGTTTATAGTGGTGTTGCTGGCGGTACTCGACGATTTGTTTCGCCAGTTAAGTCCGGCGGCGGCCGTATTCTATCTGTTGGGGCTGGCCTCCTGCTGCATCTTCTGTTATTTCTTCTTTATCCTGACTACATCTATCTACGTCGGATACTTGTTTTTGACCGCTTTTGTATGGGTATTCCTCAAAAGGCTTCGCATTTCGCTGCTGGCTTCACGCTATCGTTGCGGCAGATGCGGGCAGAAACTGAGGGAGAAGGGAGTCTGCCCACATTGCGGAGCTATCAATGAATAAAAAAGCTTTGTAACTTTTCCATATTCAGTAGGAAAATGTAACTTTGTAGTTGAACTTTTAAAAGGAGGAATTGATTATGAGTAGTTTGGAGTTGGAAGCCGGAAAATTGGAGTTGATTCGTGAGATAGTCAATATCAATAGCAGTACTGCATTGGAGAGCCTCAGAAAATATATGAAGGAGGTTTTGAATAAGAATAGTCATTCCATTCCGACAGCGGCAGATAGCAAATTGCTGACTAAGCGTATGCTTGCAAAGTATGCCGGTAGTTGGAAGGACAATCGTGATTCTGATGAAATCAATGATGATATATATGCATCACGCCTTTCTCGAAAAGAAGAAAACTTTAGCCCCTTTGACGAATGAAACGATATTTGCTTGATCTAATATTTGTGTTCACTTCATGCGTCAGAAATTTGGAGTAGACGAACATATTGAAAAGGTGGGCTGGGAACATTGTTGCATTTCGGAGGTTACGGTAGCAGAGTTGTTGTTCGGTGCAGAGCGAAGTAATAATGTGGAGAGAAACTTGCAGCTTGTTACTGATTTCTGCCAAGATATCAAGGTAATACCTTTGTCCTCGGCTTTATGTTGTTATGCCCGGAGTAAGGCTGCCTTATATAGTCAAGAAACTCCCATTGAGGATTTGGACTTATTTATAGGATGTACAGCGGTGGCTAACCAAATGATAATGGTTACTGAAAACAAGAAACATCTGGAAAGAATACCTAATATTGAAATTGAAAACTGGGTACATAGAGGATAACTTCTCCTCTGTCAGATAGAAACATAGAAACGGTCGTTCGGGTATGCAATGTGTAAGTACCCGAACGACCGTTTCTATTTTCCTTTACTTTCGGAGGGACAAAGCTCTCCAATCAGAACCTGCACCTCAACTCTATTCCCGCCTGCACAGGCCGTCCTTTCTGCATAAATCCGTTCCCCATACTCTCAAAATAGAACGAAGCATACTCTTTGTCCAGTGCATTGCGCACCCAGAAATCAATCTGCCCATGTCCTTTCTGGAAGCTGATGCGTCCGTTCAGCGTGCCGTAGAAGGCTTGGCTTACGCTGTTCTCTTCGGTCCAGTAGATGCGTCCGGCACCGGTGTAGTTGGCATTCAGCTGGATGCGGTCCAGCCAGTGCCCCGGACGGATGCGGAAGATGTACTGACCGCCCACGTTCATGGTATGCTTGGGAACAAAGGGTACGTACTTGCCGTTGTAGCTGATTTCCTGAAGCTCCCCATTCACTTTCTCGTTGGTGATGTAATCCTTAAAGGTGGCATAGGTATAACCATAACTTGCATTCAGCGTGAAGTCCGTAGCAACGGCAGCCGTCAAGGCAACCTCTGCCCCCTGGCTGCGGCTTTTGCCGGCATTTGCCGTTTCGCGTCCCAGTCCGCTTGGGGCGAAGCGTGAAATCTGCTGGTCGCGGGTTTCCAGCCAGAAGATGGCGGCGTCGGCATGCAGACGTCCGTCCAGCAGATTCAAGTGTGTTCCTATTTCGTAGTTCCAGGTCTGTTCGGGCTTGTAGACGGTGGCGGATTTTGCATCCGGATTCTCTCCCGCATCGGGGAAGTATTTGCCCACCAGCTCTTTGTAGGCATCCGGCACGTTGGGCATAATCGCCTCTTTGCTTTGCCGCATCATGTCATTCTTCAAACTGGATTGCAGCAGGTCGGAGAACATCTGCACATTGTAACCTCCCGAACGGTAACCTTTGCTGACCGTTGCATACACATTCCCTCTGTTTCGCGCAAAGTCATACTGCAAAGCAAACTTGGGCAACAGCTGAAGATAATCCTTATCAATGTTTCCTTGGTAGCGCGACTCTACTGTCAGTGCCGTCTCCGGCATCATCTCTATTTCGCGGATGACGACGTCGCCCCGCTTCATTTCTCCCTTGATGCCCACCTTGTAGTCCAGGCTGGTGCCGGAGTTGTAATCCATCTTCATACGCTCATAATCCAGGCGTAACCCGGCAGTGAACGATACTCCTTTCAGCCCGAATAAATCTCTGAAGGTGGATTGATGAAAGAGTGCCCCATTCAGCAGCGGAGTGTTGAAACTGCCCCCGATGGGCATGGTCTGGCTGCTGATGCCCAGTGAGGGCAGGATATTCATACTCATGGATGGTCCCATCTCTACTTGTATTTGCGATGGGATGACACTGCCCAACATCTGGTTCAGCATCCCCATTCCGGCTTCCCTGAAAGTGACGGGAGCTTCCGTATTCAGCCATTGGTAGAAGCCGAAGGCGCCGGTGGTCCATTGCCAGCGGCTGCCGCTTTTACTCTTCAAGATGATTTCCTCGCTCAGTGCGTGGGAGCGTTGTTTCTGTTGCAGGGTATAGATGTCGTTGGCGGTGAAGTCTTGGTCTATGTCCATGCAGTCCTTTAGAAACTGGTAGCCGGTGACCATGCTCAACGTGAAGTGCTGTGCCTGGTATTCCAGGTTCAGACCCGTGTTCAGCAGGTTGCGGTAGTAGTTGCTACGGGCGTTATTGGAGATTTTTCCGATGTAGGGCTTCAGCGGCTCGCTCTGTGCTTCGGGGGCCAGGCTGCCTTGGTAGAAATACGGGTAGCCACCCTGGTCGCTGTATTCGTAGTTGATGTTTAGGTCCACCTTCCAGTTGTCCGAGGGGAGGTAGATGGCGCGGATGCGTCCGCCTGCCGATTGCCCCTTGTCCGCTTTCTCGTCCCTCACCGTGTTGCGGAAGAATCCTCCTTGATAATCGTAAAAACCTCCGGTGGAAAAGGCGAACCGTTCCGAAAGGCGGTGATAGTGGGTCAGCGAGGTATTATAGGCATTGTACGTACCTGCCCCCATGCGGAAGTCCGTCCCCTGGTAGGAGAAGGGCGATTTGGTGTGCACCTTAATCAATCCGCCCATGGCATTGCGCCCGTAGAGCGTGCCCTGCGGACCGCGTAGCACGTCGATGCGCTCTACGTCGGCATAGCTGAAGTCGAAGGCTGACTTGTCTATATAAGGTATATTGTCTACATAAAGTCCTACGGAGGGAGTGTTGATGCGCGAGCCGATGCCGCGGATGTAAACGGCAGAGGTCAGGCGCGAACCGTAATCGGGAATAAAGATATTGGGTACAAGTGCGCTTAGGTTCTTGATTGAGTTCACTTGTGCGGCTTGCATGTCCTGTTGAGAAAGCAAGGTGACGGCATTTGGCAACTCGCGCAACTTGCGGTTCTCTTTGGGAGCTGCAATGATAAGTACTTCTTCAACATCCACGATTTTCAGGGTATCCACTTCCTC
>OHEB01000529.1_pt1 | contig 14843 bp, 13 predicted proteins | sample 1567081 | NCBI WGS metagenome assembly OHEB01 (sample SAMEA3879569, study PRJEB24766) | human gut metagenome | biome: human-associated habitat; feature: feces | place: USA | collected 1985/1987 | reverse complement strand
TATTGAGATAATTGCAGGCATTGGCAGTAGGACAGGGCTTCAGCCCATGAGCCCTGGCTTATGCACACTCTCTCTCGTGAGCTACGCTACGCAGCAAGATACTGTAGGAATGATGCATTATAGCTTTACGATGCCAATCTACTTGAAGGAGATGAAGGACTTGTAGATCTGGATTAGCATTTACCACATTGGGTCAGGCACCAATGTGGTCAAAATAGCGTCAACTTAAGCAAAAATAAGGCATAATCATGGCGCACATAATTTGATATTCAACAGGGAAATTTATCAGAAACCATATCGAAATTTTTGTTTGAGCTGTCTGCAGTTATTCCAATCTCATCATCAGCCTGATTTTTAATCAATGATGATAGGTTGGAGAGGAGCCAGCGGTAGAAATATAATTCGCTGAACATTTTCTGTGTAATTGACTTATCAAAAAGGTTCGTTGCAAGATATTCTTTCTTGCCATCAGGAAGTGTAATTTCAATAACACGGGTATCAATGTCTTTTGTACCATCCTTGGATTGTTCGTGAAGAATTGTACAAATATCACCGGAACACTTTTTAGCAATATTATAGTTATTTTTTAGTCTCATGAGACATGTGTGTCCATGCTCCACGCAGTATCGAAACAGCTTTTCAGAGTAATATCCGCGGTCAAAAATAATGACACTGTTCTGGTAAATATTCAGAGCTTCAAGGCTTTTAAGATGCTCAATGGCGAAAATATGATAACCATTCCACTTTTTGCGTGAGGTGAGGGAATTAAGTTGTAAAATTGATCAACTGAAAGATAAAAAAGTTCTTTAAAAAGATCAGGACTGATAAACTGCCGGGCTTTAGAAACAGGCACCCCCCACAACAGTAATATAATGGTACCTGACACCGGCAATTTTTTGTAGCGAAAATTGTGATACTGAGAGAACAGAATGTAAAGACAGTGAGAATAATATGACACCTGAAGTAATAGCCGTGATGAAAATGACGATGCTTAAGGCTGGTCTTTCCATGGTATTTATGAGCTCGCTTGTCAATATAGGCTCGCTGACACTGCAGACCGCCATAAACTGACTGGGACAGGATATTATAGTAGCTCACACAGCTGCCAGAAAGATATCGGAGATATTCATGGTCATGTTTACCGTGTTTGGACAGACAAATCATAAAATACATTGATTTTCCTAATGACAAAAGAATATCCCTATGTTACAATTTACTCAAAGCATTATATTTCTGTAAGCGGCACCACATGACAGTTTTTTATAGGTGCACACCACTTTGAAGAGGGCAGACCACTTCGCATTATTCTACAAAGGACATGGAAGTTTTCGATGCTTTAATTACCAATCAACAGCAGGAAAATTGAAATGCCGTATGTAGACAGAATGCAGAAAATGTAGTAAGAAATAGATAAATGCAGTCAAAACAGGCAGATGAAATGTATACAGAGTGTAAACATAAAGAAGGACAGCACATGTATACTTCATAAATGGTACCATTGTACGCTCATTGGCACCAAATTTTCCTGCTCACACAAGAGAACAGGAGGAGAAGGATTGAGCGCAAAGGACTCAATGGCAAAGGAATACTTTGCAGACAATGCCAGGTTTGCGGATCTGTGCAACAATATACTGTATGGAGGAAGAGAGGTCATACTGCCGGAAAACCTTAAGGAAAGGGACACCACGGAGGTACTGACCGCACTTGGACTTGACAAAAAGACCATAGCGATGCAGAAGCTGAGGGATATCTTCAAAAATGCCAGCATCAAATATACTGGCAAATCATATGTCGTACTGATAGGAGTAGAAAATCAGTCGGATATACACTATGCCATACCTGTAAAAAACATGTTTTATGATGTGATGGCATATGGCAATCAGGTAAAGGAAACAGCAAAAAAGCACCGAAAGGATAAGGATACTACAACATCAGATGAATTTCTCTCGGGATTTACGAAAGAGGATAAGCTGATTCCTGTAATTACGATTACAGTGTATCTCGGAACAAAAGAATGGGATGGTCCAAGGAAGCTGTCAGATATGTTTGGTGATGTGGATGAGGAGCTTCGGCCATTCATACCGGATTACAGGATTAATCTGCTGGCACCGAGGGAGATAACAGATTTTACAGGATTCAGGACATCCATCAGGCAGCTTTTCGAGGTACTGAAGAATGCGTATGATAAGGAAAAAATGCAGGAAGTGCTGCAGAATGACGAAAAGTTTAGTAGGGTGGACAGAGAGACAGTCGAGGCAATCAACCTGTTTGCAGGAACGGATATAGACATAGATGAGAAAGAAGAGGTGATTGATATGTGTAAGGCGTGGGAAGAACAGAAAAATGAAGGCAGAGAGTTAGGCAGAGAAGAAGGTCGAGAAGAAGGCAGAGAGTTAGGCAGAGAAGAAGGCAGAATTCGTCAGGCAAAAGTAACTGCTTTAAAACTTCAGAAAAAAGGTCACTCAATAGAAGATATAGCTGAATGTGTGGATTTTGATGAGGAAACTGTAAAAAAATGGCTTGTGAGCTAATATTGTAGTGAAATGTAAATTAGAGGAAGCAATCTTTGGGCGAGAACTCGGAGGCTGCTTCCTCTTTTATTGAGATAATTGCAGGCATTGGCAGTAGGACGGGGCTTTAGCCCATGAGCTTGTATGGTCTCTGTTTTTTTACTGTTTCTTTATATTTTTTTTATTGAATTATCCGCACTTATTGATAAAATAGATAGTATGCGCACGATTGCGGATATTTTTGCATTCGTGCATGGGGATAAATTAACCGGAAAGAAAGGAAACGTTTATGAGTAAAATTTTCAAAAATCTGATTCCATACTGGCGATGGATCATATTAATATTTGTTTTTCTCATTGCTCAGGCATACTGTGACCTGGCTCTGCCTGCGTACACATCTGATATCATCGATGTGGGTATCCAGGATCATGGCATTGAGCATATCCTGCCAGAGGAGATTACCTCGGAGGATTATCAGATGGCACAGACATTTATGCTGTCCGATGAGAAAGAGAAATTTACGGATTGTTACGATACAGCAGATACCGAGAACACAAGTGACGGCGATAGTGTGACAAAATACAAGCTGACAGCTGATTCGGACACACTTGATAAGCTGGATGAGGAGCTTTTGGTTCCTCTTGTCATGGCATATCAGGCTTTTCAGTCGGGTGAGCAGATGGATGTGGATGCATCGGCTATCCCGCAGGGAGTAGCGCTCGATGATAACATGATAAAGCAGATAAGAAGCAAGGTGCAGGAAAAAATCGATGCGGTGGGTTCAGCTACTTTAAAGTCCATGGGTGTAACTTTTGCGACAAAGTGTGATGAGAATGCAGGAATCGACGTGGATGCCAATCAGGTTGCTTATCTGTGGAAGGCAGGCGCCAAGATGGCAGCCTTTGCAGCTATTATGCTTATAGCAGCATGTGTTGTAGGTTTTGCGGCTTCAAAGGTCGGTGCCGCTGTCGGCAGGGATTTGAGGGAGAAGACCTTTTCAAAGGTTGTAGGTTTTTCAAATGCCGAGATTAACAAATTCTCTACGGCATCACTGATTACGAGAAGCACGAACGATATACAGCAGATTCAGATGGTTACTACTATGATGCTTCGTATGGTGCTTTACGCGCCAATCGTTGGTATCGGTGGTATCATCAAGGTGGCACAGACCAAATCCGGCATGGAGTGGGTGATTGCCATTGCGGTTGCTGCCATCATGGTTTTTATTTTCACACTGGTTGGCATTGCGATGCCAAAGTTCAAGATTATGCAGAGTCTTGTAGACAAGGTAAACCTTGTTTCTCGTGAGATTCTTACAGGTCTTTCCGTTATCAGGGCTTTCGGCCGTGAGAAGGAGGAGGAAAAGAGGTTTGATGAGGCTAACCGTGAGCTTACACGCACACAGCTGTTTACAAACCGTGTCATGACCTTTATGATGCCGGGTATGTCCATGATCATGTACTGCATCACACTTGGTATCGTGTGGGTTGCAGCAGGCAGAATAGACAATGGCTCCATGCAGGTAGGTACCATGACTGCGTTTATTACATATGCCATGATGATTGTTATGTCATTCCTCATGCTTTCAGCCATGTCCATCATGCTTCCGAGAGCAGGTGTTGCGGCAGAGCGTATTGACGAGGTCATAAGGACAAACAGCACTGTAAATGATCCAAAGGCGCCTGTTACTGAGGCAGACCACAGGGGTGTTATCCGCTTCAATCATGTGGATTTCAGATATCCGGGAGCAAAGGAGGATGTGCTTTCAGATATTGATTTCGTGGCAGAGCCGGGAAAGGTTACAGCTATTATAGGAAGCACGGGTTGTGGAAAGTCGACACTTGTAAACCTGATTCCGCGTTTCTATGATGTGACGAAAGGCTCAATAGAGCTTGACGGACACGATATCAGAGACTACACACTAAGCGAGCTTCGCGAGTCGATAGGCTTTGTTCCGCAGAAGGGTATTCTTTTCTCAGGAACCATCGCCTCAAACCTGCGTTTTGGTAAAGCGGATGCGAGTGATGAGCAGATAAAAAAGGCAGCAGATATTGCACAGGCTTCTGAGTTTATCGAGACAAAGAATGACGGATATGAAAGCTCAATCGCACAGGGCGGCTCCAATGTGTCGGGAGGTCAGAAGCAGAGGCTTGCCATCGCAAGAGCAATCGCAAAAGATCCTCATATCTATGTGTTTGATGACAGCTTTTCAGCACTCGATATGAAGACTGACGCGCGCCTTCGTGCAGCCTTAGCTGAGGTTACAGAGAGTGCTTCCGTTATTATCGTGGCACAGCGTATCAGCACGATTATTCATGCTGACCAGATTCTCGTGCTCGATGACGGTAAAATCGTAGGAAAAGGCACCCACGAGGAGCTTCTTAAAAATTGCGATGTATATATGCAGATTGCACAGTCACAGCTTTCAGCCAGGGAACTTGGAATTGATGATAACAAAAAGGAGGGCATGTAAGATGAGTGAGAATAATAACGAACAGTTTAAGATGCCTCCTAAGAGGCCAAGAGGGCCAATGGGACGTGGCCCCGGAATGGTCACAGAAAAGGCCAGGGATTTCAAGGGCTCTACAAAGAAACTCATAAAGTATCTCGGCAGATACTGGGCTGCTATCATTGCAGTTATGATTTTTGCAGCAGTTTCGACTGTCTTCTCCGTTGCAGGACCGAAGGTCATGGGTAAAGCCACCACTGCGCTTGCCGAGGGACTCATGAACAAGATTGCAGGAACAGGCGGCATAGATTTTGATTATATTGCAAAGGTTCTTTTGTTTACGCTGGCTTTATATGTGGTGAGTGCCATCTTTATGTTTGCCCAGGGACTTATCATGACAGGCATCACGCAGAAGACCTGCTACAGGATGCGTAAGGACATCACGAGCAAAATCAACCGTATGCCGATGAAGTATTTCGAGTCAAGGACATATGGTGAGGTACTTTCGCGTATCACAAACGATGTGGACACACTCGGACAGAGCTTGAACCAGAGTATCACACAGATTATTACATCTGTTGCCACTTTGGTCGGTACACTGGTCATGATGCTGTCTATTTCACCGCTCATGACGCTGATTTCACTCGTTATCCTGCCAGTTTCGATGATACTTATTTCGTTTGTCATAAAGCATTCACAGAAATACTTCAGACAGCAGCAGGAGTATCTGGGACACATAAACGGACAGGTCGAGGAGGTGTACGGAGGCCACCTCGTCATAAAGGCATATAATAAAGAGGCAGAGACTGTAAAGACCTTTAAGGAGGCCAACAATGTGCTCTACAAATCCGCATGGAAATCACAGTTCCTTTCAGGACTTATGATGCCTATCATGCAGTTTGTAGGAAACTTAGGATATGCGGGAGTAGCCATCTCAGGTGGTATACTTGCCATAAAGAATGTCATCACAATCGGTGATATCCAGGCATTTATACAGTATGTGAAGAATTTCACACAGCCAATCCAGCAGATAGCGCAGGTGGCAAACCAGCTTCAGTCGATGGCGGCTGCATCTGAGCGTGTATTTGAGTTCCTCGATGAGGAGGAAGAGGATATAACAGTGGAAAATCCTGTAAAGCCAGACCATATCGAGGGAAGTGTAGAGTTTTCGCATGTACACTTTGGTTATAATCCTGACCAGATCATCATCAATGATTTTTCTGCAAAGGTAAAGCCGGGACAGCAGGTTGCTATCGTTGGACCGACAGGAGCGGGAAAGACTACCATGGTCAAGCTTCTTATGAGATTTTATGATGTAAGCTCAGGTGCCATTCTTGTAGACGGACATGATATCAGGGATTACAACAGAGCCGATCTGCGAGATGCATTCGGCATGGTATTGCAGGACACATGGCTCTTTAAGGGCACTATTATGGAAAATATCCGCTACGGCCGTCTGGATGCCACAGATGAGGAGGTCATCGCGGCAGCAAAGGCAGCACATGCGCATCACTTTATCCAGACATTGCCGGGTGGCTACGATATGGAGCTCAACGAGGATGCATCCAATGTGTCACAGGGACAAAAGCAGCTTTTGACAATAGCAAGAGCCATTCTTGCAGACAATCCAATCCTTATCCTTGATGAGGCCACATCCTCTGTCGATACACGTACAGAAATCCGTATCCAGAAGGCACTCGACAATCTGATGAAGGGCAGAACAAGCTTTGTCATCGCCCACAGGCTGTCTACTATCAAGAATGCCGATATGATTCTTGTCATGAAGGACGGAGACATTATCGAGCAGGGTACACACGATGAGCTTCTTGCAAAGAACGGATTTTACGCAGAGCTGTATAACTCTCAGTTTGAAGAATAGAGAAAGCACGGGTATCGTGCAGTTTTGCGAATATGCGTGGGCTGAATGGTTACATAAAATTAAAAAAAAATACGCTCTCGACAAAATTCGACAAAATGTGTTATCATAAAAGCATACAATTTGTTTTGACATGACAGTAATTGGCGGCATAGGAGAGTTTGATGAGCACTTTAAATGTCGCAGTAGCAGACGAAAAGAAAAACATGCAGAGTTTATTAAAGGGCATGGAGTTTTTAGGAACAGCAAGAAGTAGTGATGAAGCATACAACATGATAAACGGTAATGCCGGTTCTGATGTGGTACTTGTGTATGTAAAGAGAGCATCCGGTGACACTGAGCCACTTGATGATACATATATGGAGAAAAAATCCCTTGAGACACAGGTGACGGATATCATTCATGAGATAGGTGTTCCGGCTCATATAAAGGGATATCAGTATCTTAGGACTGCGATAGTGATGTGCGTTGAGGATATGGAAATGCTTAGCTCTATCACAAAGCTTTTGTATCCCACTATTGCAAAGAAGTACAAGACTACCTCAAGCAGGGTGGAGAGAGCCATAAGGCATGCTATCGAGGTGGCATGGAGCAGAGGCAGGATGGATACGATAGACTCCATGTTTGGATACACTGTAAACTATGGTAAGGGCAAGCCTACCAATTCGGAGTTTATTGCCCTGATTACAGACAAAATACGTCTAGGGATGTAAAAATCGTCATTATAGACAAATAAAACCACGTTTTGATAAATTTACTAGGCAAAATGTACTCCCGCGTGATATAATATAGTATACATTCTATTGGTTTCAGGATGTATACTATATTTTTTATCAGATTAATCGTTGTTTAAATAACTGTAATCTGGGGGAGGTTTCAGCATGGACAAAATGAAAATATTAATGGCCGCATCAGAGGCAATACCTTATATGAAGACAGGTGGACTAGCTGACGTAGTGGGATCTTTACCGAAATATTTTGACAAGGACAGATATGACGTGAGAGTTATACTTCCGAAGTACAAATGTATGGATGATAAATTACTGCCACAGCTTAAGTTCGTCTGTCATTTTTATGTCAATCTCAACTGGCGCAGGCAGTATGTGGGGATTTTTACATCGCAGTATGATGGTGTGACATATTATTTTGTCGACAATGAGTTTTACTTTGCAGGAGATAAGCCATACAACAATATATACGAGGATGTGGAGAAGTTTGCTTTCTTTTCAAAGGCGGTGCTTGAGGCTTTGCCGGTTATAGATTTTGCCCCGGATGTGATACATTGTAATGACTGGCAGACAGGACTCTTGCCGGTTTTCCTAAAGACAGTGTACGGCTCAGACAATTTCTATGCAGGTATCAAGACAGTCTTTACCATTCACAATATGAAGTTTCAAGGGCGTTGGAAGATTAAAGAGGTGGCTGATGTTACAGGACTTCCGGAGCATATTTTTAATTCAGGGGAGCTGGAGTTCTATGGTGAGGCTAATTATTTAAAGGGCGGCATAGTATATGCAGATGAGATTACGACTGTCAGTCCGACATATGCAGATGAAATCTGTACACCTGAGGGCGGAGAGGGTCTGGATGGCCTGATGCTTGAGCGGCGCAGGCATTTGAGAGGCATTGTAAACGGTATAGATTATGATGTCTTTAATCCTATGAAGGATACATATCTGGATAAGCATTTTTCTGTAAGGGAATTGAGTGGAAAGGTCGTTAATAAGCGTCAGTTGCAGGAGAAGTATGGTCTGGCTGTGGATAATGATGTCATGCTGATTGGAATAGTTTCGCGTCTGACAAATCAGAAGGGCTTTGATCTGGTGGCATATGTGATGGAGGAGATGCTTTCCACCATGAATGTACAGTTTATAGTGCAGGGTACAGGAGAGCAGCAGTACGAGGAGATGTTTAATTATTTCCATGGAAGGTATCCGCAGAAGCTTGGAGTATATATCGGCTACTCGGAGGAAAATGCACATGAGATATATGCAGGCTGTGACGCATTTCTCATGCCGTCTCTTTTTGAGCCGTGCGGCTTGAGCCAGCTCATGTCTATGCGATATGGTACGCTGCCTATAGTCAGGGAGACCGGTGGTCTTAAGGACACTGTAGTGCCGTACAATGAGTACGAGAATACGGGCGATGGCTTTTCCTTTGCTAATTATAATGCGCATGATATGCTGCATGTTATCAAATATGCTCTTGATGTGTTTGAAAACCATAAGGACAGATGGCAGGAGATGATGCAGCGCGCCATGAGGCATGATTTCTCATGGAAGGCATCTGCGAAAGAGTATGAGAAGCTTTACGACATGCTGCTTGGCAACTAGTACATCATTCTGAAAATAACAGGCCAATAATTTTCATGAATTTCCAACTATGTTCTTAGAAAGTAAAATACCGGATACATATCTATGATATGATATCCGGTATTTTGTGTTATCGGGTTATATGATTATCAGTAGACAGTGTCTGTTTTACTATCGTATATGTAGTACCTCTCGCCGAGTACTTCCTCGTCGCGTACCTCTGTAGAGTTTACCTCACAGATGAATTCGCTTAGGTTGCAGACATCTATATCGCTATCCAGCGGCATTACCAGAAATTCATGGATACTGCTTGGTATGAGCAGCATATTGCCGCCGAGCTTTTTTGCCAGCGAGCTTAGCACACCCGGGTAGAGTATGGCGGATGCGCCGTTTGTCTGCCTGCTGTTTGTAAGGATATACATAGGCAGGCTGTCAAAATCACAGACTGCGCGCATCTGATTGGCATAGCCCGGACATTTTTTGGCAAGAAACTCTGCCATGTTGATTATTGAGCATGGAAGTATCCTTGGTGTATTTTGCATTGAGGCGCGGATTAGTGTTTCTGTATCTATGCCCCAGCGTGACAGAAGCGCATCTGTGACTGTAATGGTGCCAAATTCAGGCAGTTGCGCTCCTACATATACTTCAAATATGATGGCAAAATCCAGATATTTGATATAGGGCACGTCCTTTAGCTGCTTTTGGTTTTTGTCGTAGCTTATGAGCTGGAAAATTATTTTCTCCTTTACCTTGGAAAAATCATCACAGAAGCTTATGTCAAAATCTTCAGTTGGCTTGAAATCATTGTAGGTGGATAAAATTGCATCGAGAATAGAATCAATGGATACACCATCAAGATACCAATGGTAGTAAGGATTGAGATAAATAGTCGGTGCTATATTGAATTTGGGATTGATAATTACCAATCCGTCGTAGATCATCCCGTTGTTCTTTTTGACAGGATGGATGGTAAGCTTGAAATTATTGTCAAGTCTTGCGGTTATTTCTGTTTCTATAGTATGTAAAAACTCCGTGTATTTCATGAATCTCCTTGCGAGGCATAAAAATATCGGATCTCGTGGAAAAGTAAAACCCACGAAGCAGGGCGCTTCGTGGGTTTTACTCTATCATTGTTTGTTTAAGTTTGCAATATGTATTTTTGTACAATTTTTAAACTTCATTTTTGTGACATCATACAAAATATAGCTGCGCAATCCATTTTTAATCCGATTTGAGCCTCTGCCACAGTGTGTTGTAAAGAGTTGCGTCATCATCATTTAAAGCTCTGTATACTTCACAGTTTTTGAGCATATCGGAAGGAGGATTAATCGCCTCATTTTCCTTCGTTTCCGCATCCTGGTTGTCGATGACAGACTGGATAGGTGATGCATAGTATACATATTCAAAGTTGAGCTGTGCCGGCTCATCACTGCAGATATAGTTCAAAAATTCCTGTGCGCCCTCTTTATTCTTGCATGTCTTTGGAATAAACCATGAGTCAATCCAGAGGTTTGAGCCCTCCTTTGGCACGATATAGTCCAGGTTATCGTTTTCAGCCATGGCTGCAGCTGCCTCACCGGAGTAGCACACTGCGATTGCCGCATTTTCAGCAACCATCTCATCACAGGTTTCATCCACGTAGTAGGCGAGCACATCACTGCTTTGTTTGTTCAGTATATCAAATGCTTCATCGAGCTTTGCTGTGTCTGTCTCGTTTATCGAGTAGTCAAGTGTGCGAAGGGCGGGAGTAAAGGCATCACGGACAGAATTAATCATAATCATGTTGTCCTTGTATTTGCCGTTCCACAGGCAGTCCCAGGTATTTAGGTCTGATGCATTAGCCATCTTTTTATTGTATAGTATGCCGAGTGTGCCGTAGAAATAAGGCACAGTATACTCATGTGTCGGGTCAAAGGATGCGGACATGTCGATTATATCCTGATTTACATTTTGATAGTTTGGCATTGAGCTGTAGTCTATCTTGTTGACCTCACCCTCACTTATGAGCTTCTCGATGATGTAGTCAGAGGTGCAGATGACATCGTAATCGATGGCACCGGACTTGTACTTTGTGTACATCTCCTCAGGCTCCTCGTATTCCTCGTATTTAATGGTGATTCCGGTTTCCTGCTCGAAGCTGTCGATTACTGATTCATCGATGTATTTACCGTAGTTTAGCACTGTTATGGCATTGTCATTGTTCGTGCCTCCGGCGCTTATGGTAAATACCGAAAAGCAGCCGATTACGAGTACTGCAACAATTGCGATGCTCACACTACGCTTTACGATGCGCAGCTTTTTAGCCCTTGCAGGCTTCTTTGAGGCGCTGACAGGTATCTGGTTTGAGTTGATGTTTACCACAACCAAAAGCAACAGCACTGTGAAGAAAAGTATGGTTGACAGAGCATACAGCTCCGGCTTTACACCCTTTTTCAGCTCTGTGTAGAGCATGGTTGAGAGTGTGTTTACTCCGGCACCCTTCGTAAAGTAGGTGATGGAGAAGTCATCGAGTGACATTGTGACCGCCATCATAAAGCCGGAGAACACTCCGGGGCTTATTTCAGGCCAGGTGACCTTGAAAAATGCATATAGAGGTGATGCGCCCAGGTCAAGTGCGGCCTCATAGGTGTATTTGTTGGTCTGCTTGAGCTTTGGAAGCACATTGAGTATCACATAAGGGATATTGAACGTGATGTGTGCGATAAGCACTGTCACAAAGCCCAGATTCATGAATTTTACAAACAAAAGCATCATTGAGATACCGGTCACGATATCTGCATTGAGCATCGGGATGTTTGTAGCGCCCAGATAGATTGTCTGGTTACGTTTCTTCATGGCGCTTATACCCATGGCTGCGAGAGTTCCTATTATTGTAGAAATCACAGCTGCAAGCAGCGTAATCTGCAGTGTTGTAGAAAATGCCGACATAATCCGCTCACTCTGAAAGCACTTTATGTACCAGTCGAGCGTGAAGCCTCCCCATTTAACCTTGGATTTGGAGTTGTTGAAGGAGAGTACTATTAATACAAGGATAGGTAGATACAGAAACAAAAAAATCAGTCCCATATATACCCTTGATGCTATTTTTTTTACCATAATGCGCTCTGGTCTCCTTCCTTATCAAACAGATTGACGAGTGCCATGCTGATTAATACGAATACCATGAGCACGAGTGAGAGACCGCTTCCTGCGCCCCACTGCGAACCATGGACGAAATCCTGTTCTATGATATTTCCGATGAGCAGTACCTTGCCGCCTCCGAGTATCTGTGAGATGGCAAAGGATGTGAGTGATGGCACGAAAACCATTACGATTCCGCTTATGACACCGGAAACTGTAAGTGGCAGTATAATCTTGAAAAGTATTGTGACTTTGTTTGCACCGAGGTCAAGAGCCGCCTCAATCCAGTCGTTTTTGATTCTGGTCATGGAGTTGTATATAGGCAGCAGCATGAATGGCAGAAAGTCATAGACCATGCCAAGCACGACTGCTCCGGAGGTATTCATGATGTTGAAGCCCGGCAGTCCGAGAGTGGTGAGTATCGAGTTGATGACACCGTTTTTGGACAAAAGCTGCTTCCATGCGAGTATTCGAAGCATAAAGTTCATCCACATAGGAAGCATGAAAACAAATACCACAAAGCTTTGGTTTTTAATCTTTAAGCCGTTTAAAATCATCGCAAGCGGATAGGACAGCACCAGGCATATTATGGTGCATATGATTCCAAGCCGTAGGGATAAAAACAGTGCCTTGATATTGGTGTGCTGTGCTATTGCAGCCACATATTCAAATGTGAAGCCTCCGTCAGAGCTTTTAAATGCATAGTACACAATCATGAAAAGCGGAAGTATGATAAATCCGATAATCCATATGAGGTACGGCCCTGCGAGCAGCTGTTTCTTTATTTTAGACATCTATCTCCACCGCCTTTTCATCTGAGGACTCAGGCTTGTGCATTACCTGGATATTAAATGGAATCACCTTGATACCCACATGACTGCCGACCTCTACATATTTGGTGGTGTGCACCATCCAGTCGTAGCCGTTAGCCTTTACCTCAAGCTCATAGTGCACTCCCTTGAAGATATTTGACACGACATCGCCCTGCATGTAGCCGTCCTCCGCAGGCACCAGCTCCACATCCTCCGGGCGGATGACTATATCGACAGGCGTGTTTTCACCAAAGCCCTCGTCCACACAAGGCATCTTTACACCGAGTATCTCGACAAGCTTATCCTTTATCATAACACCGTCGATGATATTACTGTGCCCGATAAAGTCGGCGACAAAGGCATTTTCAGGCTCATTGTAAATGTCCTCTGGTGTGCCAATCTGCTGGATATAGCCCTGATTCATGACTACGATGGTGTCAGACATGGTAAGCGCTTCCTCCTGGTCGTGTGTGACGTAGACGAAGGTGATACCGAGCTCATTTTTGAAGCGGATAAGCTCATACTGCATGCTCTGGCGCAGCTTTAAGTCGAGAGCGCCAAGCGGCTCGTCTAACAGCAGTACTTTAGGCTCGTTTACAATAGCTCTTGCAATAGCGATACGCTGCTGCTGGCCTCCGCTAAGAGAATCCACAGAGCGGTTTTCAAAGCCGTCGAGATTGACGAGCTTTAATGCATATTTTATTTTGTCATCAATGTAAGCCTTGCTTTTTTTCTTTATTTTAAGACCAAACGCGATGTTTTCAGCTATTGTCATATGAGGGAAAAGAGAGTATTTCTGGAAAACAGTGTTTAGATTTCTCTCGTTTGCAGGCACATTTGTGATGTCCTTTGAATTAAACATGATTTTTCCCTTGTCCGGTGTCTCAAAGCCACCGAGCATGCGAAGTGTGGTGGTCTTTCCGCAGCCTGATGGTCCAAGCAGCGTCAGAAACTCATTCTCCCTGATGTATAGATTTAAATCGTCGAGTACAACATTGCCGTTGTATGACTTTGTGATATCGATAAAATCAATTAATTTCTTTCCCATGGTGTAAACCTTTCTCATGTAATTATAGTACTGGTAGGACCTGTATGTTTATAATTTGCTGCTGTACACACTAAAAATGTGGCCGGCAGTAATTACAGCCCTATAAAAGAGCTTCTGCAGGGGAAGCGTCAGAAGCTTGGAGGATTGCTGACCCATATGAGCATGGCATCCTTTGAAGACTTATTTTCAATAAAATGCTTCTTACCGGCTTTAAAATAAAAGGACTCACCTGCCTTTACGGTGTGCACCTTGCCACCATAGCAAAGCTTCACTGTGCCCTTTATCACATATCCAAACTCCTCACACTCCTGAGGCAGATATATTTCAGAACTGCCGCCCGGATGAAGAGTGAGCCTGACAGGCTCCATGGAGCGGGTCTGTGCGTTTGGAATGATCCATTCCACCTTGCTGTTTTTTTCCTCGTCAATTTTCTCGAAATAGTCGTTTGTCTTGTATACAATCTGCTCAGGTTCCGAATCTGTAAAAAACTCAGCCGGTGTCATACCCAGGCACTGGATGATATCAAGCAGGGTGCCGACTGACGGTGAATTCTGATTTCGCTCAAGCTGGGAGATAAATCCCTTCGTCAGCTCAGCTCTGTCAGCAAGCTCCTGCTGGGTAAGTCCGTACTGGATACGAAGCTCCTTCATACGATGTCCGATATCCATGTTTACTTCCTTTTCTAATACATTTTATGTTATATTTACTGTAGGTTT
>OHEB01000515.1_pt1 | contig 15141 bp, 9 predicted proteins | sample 1567081 | NCBI WGS metagenome assembly OHEB01 (sample SAMEA3879569, study PRJEB24766) | human gut metagenome | biome: human-associated habitat; feature: feces | place: USA | collected 1985/1987 | reverse complement strand
TGGGAAGGTGTGATGTCGCTTAAGAATGTGAAGAATGTGCCTTTGTTTGTTCTTTACACTTTACTTATTTGGCTATGCTATTTCTATCATTTCTATATAACTTTCTATTGCTTCCAGTTTACGGAGCACCTTAGTTTCCTTGCCGGGCTGGTGATGTTTGTCGGCGGAACGTTTGCAGTCATTGTTCCCACGCCCAACGGGGCAGGACCCTGGCACTTTGCTGTCATCACTATGATGATGCTTTATGGGGTAAATGCTACGGATGCGGGTATATTTGCTCTGATAGTGCATGGCATACAGACGTTGCTGGTGATAGTGTTAGGCATCTACGGGTCGTTGCACCTGGCATTGGCGAATAGGGCAAAGAAATAGACGTTTCTTGTGGTGGGTTCCTATATTGTCACTTCTTGTGTTAGAGGACAGAGACAGTACTTATAGAGAGTACTCCTTTAAAAGTACTGTAATACTTCTTTGCAAGTACTTCAGTACTTCCTTATAAGTACTGAAGCCTAAAGGTTGTTGGAAGATTGGTTTCTTTAAACGATATTGTTGCTTGGATATAGAAGTGGGAGAAATTCCTAAATATGGTAGCTATATTAGGTGCAGATGTTCTATCGCAATATGTGAAGATGTAAAAGCCATGTTTAAGATAGCTGATGATTTAGTACTTTAGAAAAATCCCGGTTTATTGTACTTTCCGGGAATAAACCGTTATATTTGCGAAAACTAACTTTTTAGAATTATGAGTACAATCTTACAGTTAGCTCCACAGAATGTATGGAAGCACTTTTATTCACTGACCCAGATTCCCCGTCCGTCAGGACATATGGAGAAGATTACCAAATTCCTTATTGATTTTGGAAAAGGCTTGGGGTTGGAATCATTTGTCGACGAGGTCGGCAATGTTATTATTCGTAAGCCTGCCACTCCGGGTATGGAAAATCGCAAAGGCATCATCCTTCAGGCGCATATGGACATGGTGCCTCAGAAGAACAACGATACTATTCACGATTTTACAACAGATCCCATTGAAACCTATGTTGAGGGTGATTGGGTGAAAGCCAAAGGAACCACGCTGGGAGCAGATAATGGTTTGGGTGTAGCTGCTATTATGGCCGTGTTGGAAGCAAAAGACCTGAAACACGGTCCTTTGGAAGCTCTTATCACGAAAGACGAAGAAACCGGTATGTATGGTGCATTCGGCTTGAAACCGGGAACTATGCAAGGGGAAATTCTGCTGAACCTTGATTCTGAGGACGAAGGCGAACTCTATATCGGCTGTGCCGGTGGTCTTGATATTACTGCTACTTTGGAATATAAGGAGGAGACGCCTATGGCCGATTTCGTTGCTCGTAAGATTACGCTGAAAGGTTTGCGTGGCGGTCACTCCGGTTTGGAAATCAATGAAGGGCGCGGTAATGCCAATAAATTGCTGGCACGCATCGTACATGATTTGCTGATTGAGTTTGACTCCCAGCTGGCAAGTTTTGAAGGTGGTAATATGCGTAATGCTATCCCTCGCGAAGCACATGCAGTATTGGTGTTCAATCTTGAGGATATGGACGGTTTGGAAGATTATATGAAGGAATACGAGGCACAACTGAATGACGAATATGCTCCGATTGAAAGTGGTATTACCCTGAGTATAGAAGAGGTAACTCTACCCACTGCCGTTGTTCCTTCAGAAATCCAGGATAATATGATTAACGTGTTGATGGCTTGCCAGAATGGTGTGATGCGTATGATTCCTACTGTTCCCGATACTGTAGAAACTTCCTCCAATTTGGCTATCGTAATCATTGCAGACGGTAAGGCCGAAGTTCGTATTTTGGCGCGTAGTTCTTGCGATACGATGAAGGATTTCCTGGCAGACAGCCTGACAGCTTGTTTCGCTATGGCAGGTATGAAGGTGGAATTGAGTGGTGGCTATTCCGGATGGCAGCCTAATGTGGATTCTCCTATACTGCATGCCATGAAGCTGTCCTATAAGCAGCAGTTTGGTGTGGAACCTGCCGTGAAGGTTATTCACGCAGGTCTGGAATGCGGTATTATTGGTGCCAATTGTCCAGGACTCGATATGATTTCTTTCGGTCCCACTTTGCGTTCTCCGCATTCACCGGACGAGCGTGCGTTAATTCCTACTGTTTCCAAGTTCTATGATTTCTTGGTGGCTACATTGGAGCAGACTCCTGAAAAGTAGAGAATACTTTATGTAATGAATAGGGGCAGGGTGCTTTATTAAGTATCCTGCCTTTTTTGTCTGTGACAGTTTGTCCCCTTTCTGCCAGAATGTCCCAGACTTATTACAATGGTATGTCAATATCCTTGCACTTTCTCCCTAAAAATTGACCTAAGTCAAGAAATGTGTTATAAAACATGTTTTCTATCCGTTTTTTGCTTGTTATCTTGAACAAAGGCTCTATTTTTGTGTTGTAAAACATGAAAACAATAGAAAACTAGTAGATTTTTTAAGGATAACAAGATTGATTTTAGGAGGATAACAAAATGAAAATGTTAAAGAGTTTTTTTAAGCATGTCGGCGAAGCCGATAAGAACATTTGGGGTTACGTAATGCTTTAAGCATTCCCCCCCTTTCGTGAAGTATTGAATTTTAGTTTTCAGGTATTAGTTTAATTTTTTAAGATTATGAAAAAGAAGATTGCAAATTCATTTAAGCACATTCTTACCGCAGCTGGTAAGAATTGGATGGAGGCAATGAGATATTATAGCCTCCAAATGTGAGTACACTAGCATTTAAGTATAGCACAAGGGATATGTTTGCAAACATATCCCTTGTTTTTTTGTAGGAGTAGAATAAGATTTTTTATGTCCAAAAGTACATTTGTTTGAACTTTATTCACTTCCTTTGTTATTAATACAAAGACTAACAAACGAATAATTATGAGAGTAATTCAAAGAATTTGTAGCATATTGTTGCTGCTGGTTACATTTGGGGCTTCGGCATTGTATGCGCAGACGTACGATAAGTTGTGGAAGCAGGTGGAGCAGGCTCAAAAGAAAAGCCTGCCTCAAACAGTGATAAAACTGGCTGATGAAATCTATCGGAAAGGTCGGCAAGAGCAGAATGCTCCGCAAATGTTGAAAGCCTACATTTGTAGGGAGACTTATCAAGAGGGGCTGACTCCGGACAGCCTTTACTCCAGTCTGAAATATATGGAATCTTGGGCACAATCGGAGAGGAATCCGGTGAACAAGGCTATTCTACATTCTTTGTTGGCATATGAATATGCTGACTTGATGCGGAAGAATCGCCGTGTCTTGCTGTCACGTACTTTACTGACTGTTGACGAGGTTCCAGAAGATATCCGTGAGTGGAGTATCAGCCAGTTTGTGGATAAAATAGATAGGTGTAACCGTGCATCCTTGCAGGATTCCATCCGCTTGCTCAATACATCTGCAGAACAATATGTGCCTTTTGTGGTGTTGGAAGACGGTAGCCGGTTCTATGGGCACGATATGTACCATCTATTGGTAAGCCGTGCTGTTGATGCTTATCGGCAGCTGGATGGTTTCAGCGTGGATTCTTTGGTACAGACCCGTATCGAAAGGATTTATCTGGATATGATGAATGCTTATCGCCATCGTGCCGGTTCGGAAGATGCTATGTTGCTCTGTTCTCTTGATTATTGGAACTGGAAGTTGACCGGTGGTATCAGCCAGCAGCCTTATCCTACTTTCCGAATGCGTCAGGAAAAGGCTAATCGGGAATATCTTGAGGTTTTGGATAAATTGATAAAGGAATACGGTTCACGAGAGGTTTGTGCCGAGGTTTACATTCATAAAGCCAACCACCTGCGCCGTTTGGAACCGAAACGCGCTGATGAGGCTCTAAAAGTCTGTGAAGAAGGCTTGAAGCGCTATCCTGCGTATAAGCGTATCAATGAGTTGAAAAATATCCGTGAACAGATTTTACAGCCTGAACTCATTCTGACTATGAATGAAAGCGGTTATCCCGGCGATTCGGTGAATATGAGGCTGCATTATCGTAATGTCGAGGGCTTCACTCTCAACTTATATACCACTACTTTAAGTGAAGTACCTTGGATGGACCATGGTATAAATAAAGATACTTATAGAAAGTATGCCCGGAAGTTTTCTTCCACGCATTTTGGCTTAAAGCCGTTGCCAGGCAAGGATAAATTGCCTGAAGATGTCCCTTATCTTGCCTCGGACACTGTATTTAAGTTCATGATTCCTCGGGAAACGGGAGTCTATATTCTTCAAATAGTACCTGATACTGAAACGGCCCGTACAGATGATAAATTTCTGGTATCTACCCGCTTCAAGGTGCTGACATTGGATTTGGGTGACAACCGTATGGAAGTGGCTACATTGGATGCCCGTAGTGGACAGCCGATTGCTGGTGCCAAGGTGAGTTTCTACTCTTCTTATGATGAGAAGAATAGAAAAGCGATGGCAGAGGTACTGACTGATGCCGGGGGGAAAGCTGTATTACCCTGGCAGAGTGAAATCCGAAGTTATGTGGCGCGTAAAGGCAGAGACACAGCCATGATGCCGCAGAACGTTTATATGAATCATCCTTATTACGGTATTAAGGATACAGATTGGAGGCAGATGGCATTGCTGACAGACCGTTCGCTTTATCGTCCCGGGCAGACCGTTCATGTAAAAGGGATAGCTTACAAGCAGAATAGTGATAGCGCCCAGGTACTACAAGGAGTTGATTATGAGCTTGTCTTGTTGGATGCCAACCGCAAGGAACTTGCCACCAGGAAGGGGCGGACCAATGATTTCGGCTCTTTTGCTACGGAGTTTGTACTTCCGGCAGCTTGCCTGAATGGCATGTTCAGCATACGAACCAAAGAGACTCAATCTACCGTCACTTTTAGGGTAGAGGAGTACAAGCGACCTACGTTCGAGATTGCCTTCACTCCGGTTTCGGAAGCTTATCGGCTGGGTGACAAGGTTGTGTTGAAAGGAAATGTCAAGGCCTTCAATGGCATGATGGTGCAGGATGTGCCATTGGCATATACGGTGACTCGCCGGAATCCGAGACCTGGTTATTGGAGCAATGCTGATAAACCATTATTGTCTGACACCATACAATTGGATACCAACGGGGATTTTTCCATACCCTTGACTTTGGAAGCTCCGGCTGTAGATACAGACGGGTATGGGAGTGTGTATACTTATCATGTGGAGGCGGTGGTGACGGATGAGGCCGGTGAAACGCAATCCGCTTCGTATAACTTGTTGGCAGGTCCTAAGGCTTATTCCTTTGATATTCGCTTGCCTCAATATGTTTGTAAGGAAGACAGTATGCTTTTCACTTTTGGAGTGAATAATGTAATGAATATTCCTCAGCACATTGAAGGTTCCTATTGCCTTTATCCATTTGCAGAACAAAATGGGGCAAGGAATATTGCAGGTTCTGAACCCTTGGATGATGTTGTATTGGAGGGTACCTTCACAGCCAATCGGCTCCAGGATTTTTCGGCTTGGAACAAGCTTCCTTCAGGTAACTATCGCTTGAAACTTTCTGTACGTGATAGTTTGGGACGTGAAGAGAATAACGGGGCATATGGCAGTGACAGTTTCATGCTCTTTTCAAAGAGTGACAAGCGTCCGGCTACGTTTACAGATTTCTTTTATTATAAAGAAAATGAGGAATTTGATGTACAGTACCCTGCCGCTTTTCTTTTGGGGACTTCTTATCGGGATGCATATGTGCTGATGGATGTCTTTTGTGACAGAAAACGCATTGAAAGCCGTGTGTTGCAGTTGAATGATACTATTATTCGTATGGAATTCCCTTATAAGGAAGCATATGGCAAGGGAATCACCATTCTTTTCAGTTTTGTGAAAGCTGGCGAGATGTACAGTCATCAGGTTGAACTGAAGAAGCGGGAGCCGGAACGTGCTCTCGACATGAAATGGGAAGTGTTCCGTGACCGTTTGCGTCCCGGACAGGAAGAAGAGTGGAAGCTCGTCATAAAGACGCCTCAAGGTATGCCTGCTGCGGCTGAGATGTTGGCTACGATGTACGACGCTTCACTGGATAAGATTTATAAGAGTAACCAGATACTACGGGTTTTCTATCCGGATAATCTGTATGGGGCATTCCGTGGTGCGAGCCGTTATAATAGCAATTACTTCTCCGTTTATTTCCCGTTGAAGGCTTGGAGGGTTCCGGTGTGGTCGTTTGACTACTTCTGTTCTCCTTATATGGATGGAAGGATGCGGATAGTGATGGTAGAAGACAATGCGCTTTTGGAAGAAGTAAGTGTTGTGGGGTATGGGACTACCCGGAATAGCTCTTTGACCGGTAATCTTAGAATACGTGGTGCCAACCAGCCGATGCTTGCTTCCAAAGCAGAATCCGGGAATGCCGTTGAAGTGAAATATGTTCCTGCACAAGTAGCGGAAGACGCGGTGGAAGATGTTGTTTTTGAATCGGAAACGATACCGGTTGGCGAGGCCTTGCAACCTATTGAGGGGCTTCGCACCAACTTTGCCGAAACAGCCTTTTTTTATCCTCAACTTCGTACAAACGAACAAGGGGAGCTTGCGTTTTCTTTTACGATGCCGCAGAGCTTGACTCGTTGGAATTTCCGTGGTTACTCACATACTAAGGATATGCTGACTGGGATATTGGATGCTTCCGTTGTAACTGCCAAGGAGTTTATGCTAACTCCGAATATGCCTCGGTTTGTCCGCGTTGGAGATAAAACACAGATAGCCGGAACAATAGCCAATCTGACGGGTAAAGCGGTGAAAGGAACAGCAGTATTCACACTGTTCGACCCTATGACGGAGAAAGTTATTGCTACTCAACGTCAGAAATTCTTGGTAGAAGCAGGAAGAAATACTGCTGTCAACTTCCATTTCGAAGTGTCCGACCGCTATGATTTGCTTGGTATTCGTATGGTTGCCGATGGAGGTACGTTTAGCGATGGCGAGCAGCATCTGTTGCCCGTATTAAGTAATAAGGAGTATATTACGGAAACGCTTGCTATGCCTATCCGTGGCGAGGAGACCCGTACGTTCTCATTAGACAGCCTTTTCAACCGTAATAGCCGTACAGCGACAGACCGTCGTCTGACTGTAGAATTTACCGGGAATCCAGCTTGGTATGCTGTACAAGCGTTGCCGGCATTGAGCCTGCCTGCCAATGATAATGCCATTTCTTGGGCTACAGCTTGGTATGCCAATAGTCTGGCAGGCTTCATTGCCAACAGCCAGCCCCGCATTAAGACTGTATTTGACAGTTGGAAGGCTGCCGGTGGCACGAAAGAAACCTTCCTCAGCCAGTTGGAGAAGAATCAGGATGTGAAGAATATCCTGCTCAGCGAGTCTCCGTGGGTACTGGAAGCTACTACTGAAGCCGAACAGCAGGCACGTATTGCCACGCTGTTTGATATCAACCAACTGAATAACCGCAATCTTTCCGCTTTTACCAAATTGAAAGAATTGCAGGGTGAAGACGGTGGATGGAGCTGGTATAAGGGAATGTCCGGTAGCCGCTATATAACTGGCTATATTACAGAATTACTTGTTCGTCTTCCTCTGCTGACGAAAAATGAACTGCCTGAAGAAGTTGCCGCCATGCGGCAGAAAGCTTTCGGCTATTTGAATCGGCAGGCTTTGGAAGAGTATCGCAATATCCGTAAAGCCGAAAAAAATGGCACCAGAATTACTGCCAACTCCGAATCGGCAATGACATATCTATATCTGATAGCCCTTAGCGGCGAACAAGTGCCGGCAGACAATCAAGCGGCTTACCGCTATTTCCTATCAAAAGTAGGTGCCAATCTTAAAGATGGAACCATGAGCAGCAAGGCGCAGTCTGCCATCATCCTGAATGCAGTAGGGCGTACAGCCGAGGCGAATGAATTCATCGCTTCCCTCAAGGAACATCTGGTACAGACGGATGAACTGGGTGCATACTTTGCTTTCCAAGCAAATCCGTATAACTGGGGTATGCTGCCCATCCCTGCCCATGTGGAAGTAATGGAAGCCCTGCGTATGGCAGGTGGCAACGATGCTTTGGTGGAGGAAATGAAACTCTGGCTGCTGAAACAGAAGCAGACTACCAGTTGGAATTCTCCGGTTGCAACGGCTGATGCTGTTTATGCATTGCTTTGTCAAGGTACTAATCTGCTGGAAAGTCGGGGAGACGTACGTATCACGTTAGGTAACAAAGTTTTGGAAACATTGTCGCCTACAAAGACCATAATCCCGGGTTTGGGTTATGTCAAGGAAACCTTCGCTCAAGGAAGTCCGGAGCTGAAAGCTAAAACCGTCACCGTAGAGAAACGGGATGCAGGCATTGCCTGGGGAGCTGTTTATGCCCAGTATCTGTCACCCATATCTGATGTAAAGCAGCAGGGGGGTGAATTGAATGTAGAGAAGAAACTTTATGTAGAGCGTATATCGGCCGGTGGTAGCAAGTCCTTGCAACCGGTTACGGAAGGGACCGTATTATCCGTCGGTGATAAAATAGTGGCCCGTTTGACTATCCGCTTGGACCGTACTATGGATTTTGTTCAGTTGAAAGACCAGCGGGGTGCCTGCTTTGAACCTATAGGCTCGCTTTCCGGTTATCGTTGGAGTAATGGCCTCGGTTATTATGCAGAAGTGGAAGATGCCGCAACCAATTTCTTCTTCGACCATTTGGGCAAAGGCGTTTATGTCTTAGAGCACAGTTATCGCATAGCCCGTGGCGGAACATACGAAACGGGGCTGGCCACGATACAGTGTGCGTATGCTTCGGAGTATGCTTCGCATTCGGCGGGAGGGATAATTGTAATAAAGTAACAATAGAGTATGGAGCGGAGCGCAATTTGTACAAATTGCGCTCCGCTATTTTAGGTACTCTCGCTAAAAACACCTATTTTTGTCCGACTAATATTGAATGAGAGTGGCAGAATTAGGAAATCTTGATATTAAGAAAAATAGATGAAGCGGATATTGATAACTTTATATGTGCTTGCAAGTGTGGTATTGACTGCTGTAGCGCAAGCTCGTTTTACCTCGAATACAGAGATGTACAGTTTCGGCCAGATAGAATGGAAGCATCCCGTGACTGTGCAATATACCATCACCAATACGGGTGACCAGCCTTTAGTGCTTACAGAAGTAGAGCCGGATTGCGCCTGCTCTGTGGCCCAGTGGACAAAAACGCCTATTGCTCCGGGGGCAAAAGGAACAGTAAATGTGACTTTTGACGCCAAGGCATTGGGACATTTCCAGAAATCTGTGGCTATTTACAGCAATGCGCAACCCAATCTGGTCTATTTGAAGTTCAATGGTGAAGTAGTACAGGAAATCAAGGACTTTACCAAGACGCATCCCTATCTTATCGGTCAGATACGTATTGACAAGAACAGCCTCGACTTCCCCGATATTCAGCATGGTGAGCAGCCGGTGATTCATATCGGCGTGGTCAATCTTTCCGACCGTCCTTATGAACCGGTACTGATGCATCTGCCCCCTTATTTGCAGACAAAAGTAGAACCTAACGTGCTGCAAAAGGGAGAAAAAGGAGTGATTACACTTACATTGAATTCGGAAAGACTGACTGACCTCGGACTGACTCAAGCGTCGGTCTATCTTTCTCGCTTCTCCGGTGACAAGGTGGGCGATGAAAACGAAATTCCCGTTTCTGCCATTCTTTTACCGGATTTCTCCGGAATGACGGAAGTGGAGAAGGCAAATGCTCCTGTCATCAGCCTTTCTACCAAAGAAGTTGATATGAGTGCGATATTGGCCAAGAAGTCAAAAGCACGTCAAGATATTACCATTACCAATACCGGGCGTTCTCCTTTACAGATAAACAAGCTCCAGGTATTCCACCCGGCAGTGGGAGTTAACCTCAAGAAGAGTGTATTGCAACCCGGTGAAAGCACTCGCCTGCGGGTAACGGTAGTGAAGAAGAATATAGGCAAGAAGCGCCGTCATCTGCGTCTGCTGATGATTACCAATGACCCGATGCAGCCGAAAGTTGAAATCAACATTAAAGCAAAACAATAAGAAGTCGTAAAGTCCTTCATAACTCATAACTTATAACTCACAAATAGCCATGGAACATCCCGAAAATAATGAAGCATATAAAGGCTTGGTTGTCAATGCAGGCATTGAGCAACCTTCATCGGTCAATCCTTACTTGAAGAACCGTCCCAGGCGGAAGAAACGCGAGCTTTCCGTATCAGACTATGTGGAGGGTATAGTGAAAGGTGATGTTACGGTACTCAGCCAGGCTGTAACACTGGTGGAAAGTGTGAAACCGGAGCACCAGGCTGTGGCGCAGGAGGTGATAGAGAAGTGTTTGCCCTATTCGGGCAACTCCGTCCGTGTGGGTATCAGTGGTGTGCCCGGTGCCGGTAAAAGTACCTCTATTGATGTATTTGGCTTGCATGTACTGGAGGAACACGGCGGCAAGTTGGCCGTTCTTGCCATTGACCCGAGCAGCGAACGCAGCAAAGGCAGTATTCTCGGTGATAAGACGCGTATGGAGAAGCTCTCCGTTCATCCCAAGTCCTTTATACGTCCCAGTCCCTCTGCCGGTTCGCTGGGTGGCGTGGCACGCAAGACGCGTGAAACGATTGTGCTTTGTGAGGCTGCCGGTTTCGACAAGATATTTGTAGAGACGGTAGGGGTGGGGCAGAGTGAGACTGCCGTACATTCTATGGTAGACTTCTTCCTGCTGATACAGCTGGCGGGTACGGGCGATGAGTTGCAAGGCATCAAACGCGGCATCATGGAAATGGCCGATGGCATTATTATTAATAAGGCTGATGGCGACAATCTGGAGCGGGCCAGACTGGCAGCAACGCAGTTCCGTAATGCGCTGCACCTCTTCCCGGCTCCGGAGAGCGGTTGGACACCCCAAGTGCTGACTTATTCCGGTTTCTATAATCTTGGTGTAAAAGAAGTGTGGGATATGGTCTACAAATACATTGACTTTGTGAAAGATAACGGCTATTTTGAATACCGCCGCAATGAGCAAAGCAAATACTGGATGTACGAGACCATTAACGAACAGCTGCGCGACAGCTTTTACCACAATCCGCAGATTGAAGCGATGCTGACTGGTAAGGAAAACCAAGTGCTGCAAGGTAACTTGACTTCTTTTGTGGCTGCCAAGAACTTGCTGGACACCTATTTTGCAGAACTGAAGAAATAAGGGCATATCCCTTTTCCTATATCGATGACTAAGGAAAACAACATGGAAGTGGCGCGGCGGTTTACCCTTCTGAGGAGCTGGAGCTCATTGCCGGTTTGTTTGTACGCCGTGAGGTGCACAAAGGAGAACTGTTGATTAGTGAGAAAGATATAGCCAGGGATATTGTTTTTGTAGAGAAAGGACTGCTTCGCCAGTTCTATTTCAAAGAAGGCCGGGACATTACAGAGAACTTTGCCTGCGACGGTGACGGCGCTATGTGTATCGTCAGCCTTTTCACCGGACGCCGTAATTGCCTTCAGCTGGAATCCCTGGAGGAAGGCGTCATCTGGAGCATTTCGTATGCAGGACTGGTCGAACTCTCTGAGCGTTATCTGCATATAGCCCGTCTGCTTCGCCATTTATTGGAGGGGTCTTTAATGCTTTCCCAATATAAAGCAGACTCTTGGCGTTTCGAAACCTCACGCGAGCGGTATGCGCGCTTCGTCAGGGATTATCCGGAGATAGCCCGGCGTGCCTCAGTCAACCACATAGCATCTTATCTGTTAATGACTCCCGAGTCTCTGAGCCGGGTACGTGCCGGAGTACTGTGACGGTGGAACGGCTGTTTTATACGGCTTTCCCTTCTTTCTCGAAATCCTTGCGTGACTTGCTTTGTGTCACGATGTACACTCCCAGGAATACCAGGGCTATGGCTATTCCCTTTTCCAAATTGAACACTCCCAATCCTAAGATGATGGCAACGGTTGAGGCCACGATGGGCTGCATGTAGTTGTACATGCTCACCACAGTGGGGCGCAACAGCCTCTGCGCACTCATTATGAAGATATAGGCAAGGAAGCTTCCTCCCACAACCACATATCCCACTTGCAGCAGGGCGGCTGTAGATATTTCGCTCCACTGTATGGCAGCCACGTCGTGGTAAGAGAACGGGATGTAGCACATGGAGGCATAGACAAACATCCATTTGTTCAGGGTGATGGGAGAGTATTTCTGCGACAACCCCTTGAATACGGTCAGATAAATGGAGAAGCTGATTTGGGCGAGCAGGCAAAGAAGGTCTCCGATGAGGCTGCCATTGCCGGCACCGGTGGTCTGGCTGCTCATGATGAGTATGAATGCTCCCATAGCCCCTACAAAGATGCCCAGCACTTTCTTGTTGGTGACCGGTTCTTTCAGATAGATTGCAGCCACTATCATGGTGACGATAGGCAGCGTGGTTGTAACGATGGAGGCGTCTATGGGCGAAGTCATGGAGAGTCCGAAGATATAGACACCCTGATTGAATACCAGTGCGAAGAGTGCGGCGAAGAATATCTTCAGCATGTCCCGGTGGTCCACCTGTTCGCGTTTGCAGAATAAGGAGAGGAGCCAGAAGCAGGCGGCTGCGCCTACCATGCGGAATGTGGTTACTGACAACGCGGAAAACTCTACCAGAGCTGACTTGCCTATAGGTGCCATCAAGCCCCATAAGATATTTGCGGTAAGGGCGAACAGATGCCCTTGAATGTTCTTGTTCATACTCTTTTGTTCTTTGCGGGTGCAAAAGAACAACTATTTTCTGAAAAGAGAAAATCTTTCATTATATGATTTTTCTGGTTCATGGGCGTAGAAATAAGAGATTATCGTGTATATTTGCTTCTAATTAAAGCAAGAAACCATGGAAGTACAAGCCAATTACATCAAGCGTATCGAAATACACGGATTGTGGCATCGGTACGATATTGCCTGGGACCTGCGTCCTGACGTCAATATACTTTCCGGCATCAACGGAGTGGGGAAAACCACTATCCTGAACCGTTCGGTCAACTATCTGGAACAGACATCGGGTGAAGTGAAGAGTGACGAGAAGAACGGGGTACACGTCTACTTCGACAATTCTGCAGCCACCTTTATCCCCTATGATGTAATCCGCAGCTACGACCGCCCCCTCATCATGGGCGACTTTACGGCACGCATGGCCGATGCCAACGTGAAGTCGGAACTGGACTGGCAGCTCTATCTACTCCAGCGCCGTTATCTGGACTATCAGGTGAACATCGGCAACAAGATGATAGAACTGCTCAGCGGTGATGAAGAGCAGCGTAGCCTGGCTCCCTCCCTTTCCCTCCCCAAGCGGAAGTTCCAGGATATGATTGACGAGCTTTTCAGCTATACCCATAAGACGATAGACCGCAAAAGCAACGACATCGTTTTCTATCAGAACGGTGAACGCCTGCTGCCCTACAAACTGTCTTCGGGCGAGAAGCAGATGCTGGTCATCCTGCTGACCGTGCTGGTGCGTGACGATGACCACTGCGTACTCTTCATGGACGAGCCGGAAGCCTCCCTGCACATCGAATGGCAGCAGAAGCTTATCGGCATGATACGCAATCTGAATCCCAATGTGCAGCTTATCCTCACCACCCATTCGCCCGCAGTCATCATGGAAGGCTGGCTGGATGCCGTCACCGAAGTCAGCGAAATCTCATCCCTAATCCCTAATCCTTAATCCTTAATCCCTACCCAAGTGTCCACTTCCCTAAGACATAACCTTACTTCCGCCTATCTGGATGCCGCCCGCAAGTTGTCCCCCAAGAGAGCACGCAGGCGCATAGTGGCGTATGTGGAGAGCTATGACGACATCGCTTTCTGGCGGACGCTGCTGTCCGAGTTCGAGAATGAGGAACGTTATTTTCAAGTGATGCTTCCCTCGGCCACCTCTCTGGCAAAGGGCAAGAAGATGGTGCTGATGAATACGTTGAACACATCGGAGCTGGGCCGCAGCCTGATAGCTTGTGTAGACAGCGACTACGACTTCCTGCTGCAAGGTGCCACCAAGGTGTCGCATAAGATAAACAAGAATCCCTATATCTTCCAGACTTATGGCTATGCCATCGAGAACTTCCACTGCTTTGCCGACAGTCTGCATGAAGTCTGTGTGCAGGCCACGCTGAACGACCGGCATATCCTGGACTTCCCCGCTTTTCTGAAGCGTTATTCTCAGATTGCCTATCCGCTGTTTCTGTGGAATGTCTGGTTCTACCGCCAGCACGACACACACACTTTCCCGATGTACGACTTCAACGCCTGCGTGCGTTTGCAAGAGATAAACCTGCGTCATCCTTACCGTAGTCTGGACGAGATGCAAAAGACGGTGTCGGCAAAGCTGTCCGAACTGCAAGCCCGTTTCCCCCGCTACATCGACCGGGTGGAGCAGCTGGGCACGGAGTTGGAACGTTTGGGACTGACTCCGGACAATACCTATCTTTATATCCAAGGACACCATATCATGGATTGTGTAGTGCTGAAAATCCTTATCCCGGTATGTACGGTGCTGCGTCGTGAACGCGAGCAGGAGATAAAGCGCCTGGCAGAGCATAACGAACAGTTCCGCAACGAACTGACGGGGTATGAGAACAGTCAGGTCAATGTGTCCGTGATGCTGAAAAAAAACAGCGGCTACAAGAACCTTTATCTTTATCAGTGGTTGAAAGAAGACATTATGGAGTTCCTCGAGCGGGAGGAACAGTCGCGTAGATAAGATTGCCGTTATGATAAACATACGATTATGGAGATATTGAAGAAGATAGACGACCTTTTAATCGGGTGGGGCATATCCCCTTCCCGGGCTGATATGCTCGACCAATTCATTGCCTTCGCACTGATACTTGCCGTTGCTTTCCTGGCGGATGCCCTATGCCGGAAAATCCTGCTGAAGGTAGTGGCACAACTGGTGAAGAAGACCAAGGCTACGTGGGACGACATCGTATTCGACCGTAAAGTGATGGTGCACCTCAGCCGCATGGTGGCTCCCGTCATCATCTATCTGTTTGTCCCATTGGCATTTGTCGAAGTCGGTTCATCGGCAATGGATTTTATCCGGCGTATCTGCCTTATTTACATTATCATTACTTTCCTGAGCTTCGTCAACTCCTTCCTGAAAGCCGTTTATAGCGTATACAGCGAGAGGGAGCAGTTCCGCGACCGCCCTTTAA
>OHEB01000510.1_pt1 | contig 15194 bp, 6 predicted proteins | sample 1567081 | NCBI WGS metagenome assembly OHEB01 (sample SAMEA3879569, study PRJEB24766) | human gut metagenome | biome: human-associated habitat; feature: feces | place: USA | collected 1985/1987 | reverse complement strand
CGTCAATTCTATTCTCAGGTATATTCTGTGACATACTATACCGCTCGCTTACCCCTACAATGGAATATCCCACATTAACCCACGGCATTTCCAAAACTGCAGATACATTCCCGCTATGCTTAGGGGTGTAAGGCAGCTGATCTTTATAACTTTTAGAAGTGGCATCGGTCAAGTCTATAGCTTTCTGCCAAGTATACCCACCCGACACAACAAGCACCATATTTTTACCTAATGAAGCTGCCGCCGCCAATGTAGCATCCATTCCCGTAACATGAACTTTTCCATAATTAGCCATCTTCCAGGCATAGGTGGTAGGGAATGCAACGATCTTATCAGTCACATCATTATAATAACCGTCAACAGTGACTGATAGATAATTTAAAAAAGAAGAAAAGGACCTGCTCCATGTTATGCCCATATTATACTCATTAGCCTTTTCCGGACGCAGACTTCTGTTGCCCAGCCGATAATAATACAGGTCATTGAATGTAGGCATACGGAAAGTACTTTTATACATTAACCGCAAAAAGAGCAATTGTTCTTGCCAGGGCTGTAAACTAACCGTAAAAGAAGGAGCCAGACGTTGAAAGTCAGCAGGTGCATCACCTATTTTCACATGTTCGGTTACATTGGTATAGACCAACGAACCTGTAGCTGTTATCCTACCCTGCCGATAACGAGCGTTAAAAGCTGTCAAAGAAGTATATCTTATAGGAAAAGAACAGTCCGGTAAATTACTGCGCAATTTATTGATAATTCCGTCTTGCGCCAAAGATAAAGACAAAACATTCCATGGACGATATAATGCAGTTGCCGACAAATAATATTCATCCTGCCGATGCACAGCACGGTACAACCCGTCTGCATACTCATTGCCTTTATCTTCGTATTTATTCCATCCATGATTATATTTGGCTTGTGCCTGTAAAGACCATTTCTGTGAAAAATCCTTCTTGTAACGAGTTTGTATAAAAACATTCTCATCCCAAAGAGTTTCATCTGAAATAGGATTATAAAGTGTCACCGAACCGGGCAACCCCCGTTTTGAATAAAAGTAATAGGCCTTCAATTCCAAATTACTACTATCTTTGAAAGTATGAAATAAGGTAGGCTCTATCTGATAAGTATAGATTGCCGAATTATTACGCTTTTCTTCCGTCACATATTTTCCGTTCACTAACGTGAATGGATAATTACCATCAGCCCGCATATAATTTCCATTCAACGAAAAGGAAGTACGGCTACCTGCTTTCTGCCACCACCGGATTGAAGGACTGACGTAGCCAAAAGAACCGCCTCTCATCTGCACCCGAAATGCGGAATTGCGTTCATTTTCAAAATGCGGTTTTTCCGTTTCAATACTCAACACCCCTGCCGATGCATACATACGTGCCGATTGCAACAAGTCTTCCGGTTGCCCGATATTCAGGGAAAGCACAGAGACATTATCCAACGAAAAACGACCAATATCTATTTGTCCCGCCTGGCAGTTGCTCACAACAACCCCATCATAACTGACAGCCGTATGTGCCGCTCCCATATTACGGACGGAAACGGTTTTCAACCCACCTATTCCTCCATAGTCCTTTACATTAGCACCGGCAAAACGCCGTACGGCATCTGCCATATTCTGTATGCCCAATTGGCTAATATCCTGTTGCGACAAAGTTTGGATGGGAACTGATGAAGTTACTTTATTGGGTAATCTACGGGCTGTCACTGTCACCTTCTCTATTTGGTGCACTTTTCCTGTAATTGTATCCCTGACCACTTCTTGTGCAGAAAGGGAAACTGCACACAAAAAACCGATAGCACAGACTATCCGTACTTTAGTTCTTCTCGCCATACAAAGTAAGCAAAGATTATCTTAAAACCACTTACACACTGTCCGCTTTCCTCGAACGGACAATTTTTTGACTTCGTTTTGCAGGTCTTCTGACTTATTCCTGATGTATCACCTTCCCATTCTTCAAGAACAGTGGCATAAGTATTAATACATCTTTTACGGAACTTACAGCAGCGGGACTGTCCGGGACTTTCACCCGATTCCCTTTTCATCCGCCTCCTGAACAAGAGTGCAGAACAAAACGCCGGCAAAGATAGGAATATATATAATAAGTCTATAAATCTTACAACAGTTTCTTCAAAAAAACATTCATTATTTTATAAGAAGCATAACTTACCCCCTTTCTGCGAGAAGGTAACCGATGAAAGGAAAAACGGGCACATATACAAGAACATAATGCTCCCATAAAGAACAGAAATCCGGCAGAACTTCTGATATCTCCCATCCCGACCAAAGGTGACACGATACCTCCAAATGCAAAACCTATTGCCCCTAAAAGAGCCGAAGCTACTCCGGCATTCCTACGTTCACAGTCCATAGCCAAAGTGTTGGAAGCAGTAAAAGCCATTCCTACCATTGAAAGCAAACAAAAGACCAACACTTCATAAACCCAGAAATTACAATTCAGAAAGAATGCAACGGAAAGTAGTACGGAAATAAACAACATCCCATGATTTCCTATATGTAAGGCATGTTCCATGGTAGAACAACGCACAGACAATGCAGAAGATATTACCATTGCAACCGCATTAACCCCGAAGCAAACACTGAACAGCATGGGTGAAAGACCATAATGTTGTTGCATAATAAAAGGAGCGGAAGCAATATTGGTGAACAGAACACCCATTGTAAAACCGTATTGCAAAATGTAACGCACATATCGGCGGTTACGTAATACGGCACCAAAACGGTGATACATATCTACACATCTTATATTTTGCCTTTGTCCAATTGGCAGAGACTCCTTAAAACGTACACTTCCGATAACCAGAAGAACGCCCAATGCAAACAAAAACCAGAAAATGCCATGCCAACCTCCAAAGTCAGCCAATGCCCCACCGCCTATCGGAGCAACTACCGTAGCTATTCCATTGACAGCGCCAATAGTAGCCAACATGCCAGCAAGCTCATGAGCAGAATATTTATCGGCAGCAATAGAACGGGATATCACAACTCCTCCCGCTCCGGCAACTCCCTGCACAAAACGCCACAACACAAACTGTGATATGTCCCGGGAGAAGATACAGCCTACAGTAGAAATCAGAAATAGACCCATAGCTACCAACAAGGGAGAACGGCGACCGTACTTATCACTTAACGGACCAAAAACCAATTGTCCTATCGCCAGCCCCACCATACTCGTAGTAAGCCCTAACTGCACTTTTGAAGATGTAGTTTGGAAGAAATCCGACATTGCCGGTAAAGTAGGAAGATACATGTCCATAACAAATGGACCAAAAGCGCTCAACATCCCCAAAAACACCAATATGAAACCTTTTGAATTTTGTTTACCTGTCATTATCTTTCCCTCTTTTAAAATCGGCGGCAAAATTATCCCATATTTTCCAAACAGCCTATGGCTTATCTTGTACAAAACATTTCATTTTCGGAACAATATACAGTATTATCATTGAATATATCTATATTTGTTGCGTAAAACAGAACTTTATTCACATGTACGAACAAATATCTCCAGACACTTCCCATATCAGATATGAAGAAACCGACTTGTCGTATCTGAAACTACGTCCATACCGTTTTAAATGTGGCATATACTTAATCTGCATACAGGGTAAAAGCATTATTTCGACAGGAGTGCAACAATATGCTTTTGATGAACAAACCGAATTAATTTTCCTTACAGGCAGCCTCATCCAGATAATACAGGCCTCTGCCGATTTTAAAGTACGGATACTTCTATTTCCCAAAGACGTTTTCCTAAAAGCAATACTACCGATTGATACCCCCTACTTCAATTACGTACATGAACACCCGCATTATCATCACACGGCAGATGAAAGGAGTCAGAATACGTGGCGGGAAATTGTATTATGGATGGACGTTGCCCAAATGCTTTTCAAGAACAACAACACACTCCTGTTCAGAAAACAACAAGAACTTAATTTCCTTCAAAGCATATTAATGTGGCTTTTCAATACTATTCCGGAAAAACTGGCTGCCAATAAGCAATATAGCAGAAAACAGATGCTCTGCCACCAGTTCATGCAACTGATACGCGAACACAGTACTTGCGAACATCAAGTTCCGTTTTATACGGAACAGCTCTGCATAACTCCTCGTTACCTATACGAAATCACCACTCAATACATGAATGGAAAAACGCCTAAACAACTGATAGATGAGCAACTGATAGCGGAGGCCAAAGTTCTTTTAAACGAACCGTGCTTATCTGTTACCGAAATTGCCGAACTGCTGAACTTTGCCGACCAATCTTATCTGAGCCGTTTTTTCAAAAAGAACACCGGCATGTCTCCTAAAGAATTCAGGTTACAAAAGCTATTATAATCAGTTTCGTCAAAATAATTTAAAATCGGTTGTTTTAACCGCCATTTTATTAACTTTGTTAGCATAACCAAAACCAAGCTGCCATGAAATACAAATTATTAGTTCTTGACGTAGACGGGACACTTCTCAACGATGCCAAGGAAATCAGTAAACGGACTCTTGCTTCCTTACTTAAAGTGCAGCAAATGGGTATACGTGTCGCATTGGCTTCCGGAAGACCTACATACGGCCTTATGCCATTAGCCAAAACTCTTGAATTAGGCAACTATGGGGGCTTCATCATCTCCTATAACGGTGGCCAGATAATCAATGCGCAAAATGGGGAAATTCTGTTTGAACGGCGAATCAATCCGGAAATGCTACCTTATTTGGAGAAAAAAGCACGCAAAAATAATTTTGCCATATTTACTTACCATGATGATACCATACTGACAGATAGTTCCGATAATGAACATGTCCATGCCGAAGCCAATCTGAATAATCTGAAAATCATTCAGGAAGAAGAATTTTCCACAGCAATAGATTTTGCACCATGCAAATGCATATTAGTCAGTAATGATGAAGAAGCATTGAAAGATTTGGAAGAGCATTGGAAAAAACGCTTGGACGGAACGCTGGATGTTTTTTGCTCGGAGCCTTACTTTCTGGAAGTCGTGCCCTGCGGAATTGATAAAGCAAACACCTTAGGCGTCCTATTGTCATATTTGAACATCGCCCGTGAGGAAGTAATCGCCATTGGAGACGGTGTATGCGATGTCAATATGCTCCAAGTTGCCGGTCTGGGCATAGCCATGGGGCATGCGCAAGACTCCGTAAAAGTTTGTGCCGACTATGTAACAGCTTCCAATGAAGAAGACGGTGTTGCCCAATCTGTAGAAAAATTGATTCTGGCTGAAGTGCATGCTGCTGAAATACCTCTTGACCTGCTAAACGAACGGGCACGCCATGCATTAATGGGCAACTTGGGTATCCAATACACCTATGCCTCGGAAGAACGCATAGAAGCAACCATGCCCGTAGACCACCGTACCCGCCAGCCCTTTGGCATTCTACACGGCGGTGCAACTCTTGCGCTTGCCGAAACCGTTGCCGGACTCGGCTCTATGATAACCTGCCAGCCCGATGAAATTGTGGTAGGCATGCAAGTCAGCGGAAACCATATTTCGTCCGCACACGAAGGAGATACCGTACGTGCGGTAGCGACTATCGTGCATAAAGGACGTTCATCTCATGTGTGGAACGTAGATGTATTTACTTCTACCAATAAGCTGGTTTCTTCTGTCAGAGTTGTTAACAGTGTTTTGAAGAAAAGATAAGTTGAGATATGCCAATATGGAGTAGACTCATAAACATCAGATATGCCATAGTAGATGTCGAAGTCGGCTTGAAAAATCATAAAATCCATGATATCGGAGCACTCCGCCATGATGGTGCAACATACCACAAAGCTTCAAAAAAGGAGTTATTTGAATTTCTCAGCGGCACGGATTATATATGCGGACATAACATCATTCACCATGATGCCAAATATCTATTCACAGACAAAACATGCCAATGGATTTTGGTCGACACGCTTTACATATCTCCTTTGCTGTTTCCGGAACGTCCTTACCATAAACTTGTGAAAGATGACAAACTGATAAGTGATCAGATGAATAATCCGGTAAATGATTGCGAAAAAGCAAAAGCACTGCTATTGGACGAGATAGCACGCTGGCATTCGTTACCGGATGCAAAGCGCCGGTTATTTGCATCTTTATTAAAGGATAGGAAAGAGTTCGAAGGTTTTCTCAGCATGGTAGGTGCTGTGTATGCCAACAAAGGAATATCCGAACTGATTAGCAACCTCTATGTGAATAAAATATGCCAGCATGCAGAGCTTGACATGCTTATCAAACAATATCCGTGCGAACTGGCATACGCATTAGCCCTGATTGACACAATCGACCATCATTCCATTACTCCGGGATGGGTACTTTACAATTATCCCAGAGTGGAATTTGTTATAAAACTTCTACGACACAACAGATGCAACGAAGGTTGTGTTTACTGCAACACCCAACTGGATGTACTACATAACTTAAAAATATTTTTTGGATACGAACAATTCCGCACCTATGAGGGTGAGGCTCTTCAAGAACAAGCCGTTCAAGTAGCGGTAAAAGGCAAATCGTTACTGGCAATATTCCCTACCGGCGGTGGAAAATCGCTGACTTTTCAGCTACCGGCACTCATGTCCGGTCATTCGGTACATGGTCTTACGGTCGTTATCTCACCATTGCAGTCACTGATGAAAGACCAGGTAGATAATCTTGCCGACCGGGGAATTACTGATGCTGTAACCATTAATGGCCTATTAGACCCTATTACACGGGCACTATCAATACAAAGAGTACAAAATGGAGAAGCTTCCCTCTTATATATAGCCCCCGAAATGCTTCGTTCAAAAACCATTGAGAAAATTCTGATGGCGCGCCATGTAGTAAGATTTGTGATAGATGAAGCACATTGTTTCTCTTCATGGGGACAGGATTTTAGAGTCGACTACCTTTATATTGGGAAATTCATCAGAAAATATCAACAGAAAAAAGGATGCAAAGAACCAATACCTGTGTCTTGTTTCACTGCCACGGCAAAACAGAAAGTTGTGCAAGACATTCGCGATTATTTCAAACAGACATTAAATTTAAATCTGGAATTGTATGCATCAACAGCCTCAAGAACAAACCTTCGCTATTCTGTCATACACGCTGAAACTGATGATGATAAATATTTAAAATTAAGAAGACTTATAGCTGAGTCCGATAGTCCTACCATTGTTTACGTATCGCGCACTAAACGTACTAAAGAACTTGCTGTAAAACTGACTCGTGACGGTTATAAAGCATTACCTTTCAATGGTAAGATGGAATCAGAAGAAAAGATTGCCAACCAAGATGCATTTATGAATGACCAAGTACGCATCATTGTAGCAACATCAGCCTTCGGTATGGGAGTCGATAAAAAAGATGTCGGACTTGTAGTACATTATGACATATCCGATTCACTGGAAAACTATGTTCAGGAAGCAGGAAGAGCCGGTCGCGATCCTAAACTCAGTGCACGTTGTTATGTACTTTACAGCGACAATGACTTGGACAAGCATTTTATACTGCTGAATCAAACCAAATTAAGTATCAGCGAAATACAACAAGTATGGAAGGCCATAAAGGACCTTACCAGACAACGTATGAGAGTCAATTGTTCTGCATTGGAAATAGCACGGCAGGCAGGTTGGGACGACTCCGTATCCGATATTGAAACCCGTGTTCGGACGGCATTGGCTACTTTGGAACAAAGCGGATACCTGATAAGAGGAAATAACGTACCCCATGTGTATGCTACGGGTATCACTGTAAAAAATATAGATGAAGCAAGAATGCGCATATCGGCATCATTGTTATTTGGCAGTGATGAAATAGAAAAGGCTGTTCGAATCATCAAATCACTGATTTCACAGAAATACATTACCAAAGCTCAAGACTCAGAGGCCGAATCACGAATTGATTATCTGGCAGATATATTAGGAATCAGTAAAAAAGAAATAATATCTGTTGTAGAACGCATGCGTCAAGAAGGCATATTGGCAGATAACAAAGATATATCCGCCTATTTACTGGATACCGGAGACTCGGAACGAAAATCGCAGACTCTCCTCGAACGCTTTGCAAAACTCGAACGATATATTCTTAACCACATTCCTGACGAATCTTTACAAACATCATATAAGCAACTAAATGATAATGCCACAAACTGCGGAATCAATACATCCAAAGAAAAGGATATTCGGACATTGCTCTATTTTCTCTGTGTCAAAGGATACGTCAAAAAAGAAGAAGACGCTTCCCATAATATAACAATCAGTCGCCAGACAGATTTCGATTCAACCATCAATCTGTTTGAAAAACGACTGGAAATAAGCCATTTCACCATAGAATGGCTATACAAGTTAGTTGCCGATACGGAAAAAGAATGCTCACAAAACAAAACGGTCCAATTTTCCGTAGTAGAACTTCTAAATCAAATAAAGTCAAATCCCCAATCTCTTTTCAGCGAACCCGACAAACTACAGTTGGAAGATGTAGAAGAAGCCCTTCTTTATCTATCAAAAATCGGAGCATTAAAGCTTGAAGGCGGTTTCCTTATTCTTTATAATGCTATGAATATTCAAAGAATAAAGGATAACAAATCAAGATATAAACAAGACGACTACCGGATGCTTAACGAATTCTACAAGCAAAAAATCCAGCAAGTACATATTGTAGGGGAATACGCCAATTTGATGGTAAAGGATTATAATGCAGCATTGCAGTATGTCCAAGACTACTTCCAGATGGACTACAAAAAGTTTGTCGCAAAATATTTTAAAGGAGAAAGAGTAAGTGAAATACAGCGCAACCTGACTCCTCAGAAATACAAGCAATTGTTCGGTCAACTATCCAAACGTCAAATGGAAATTATTTCCGACAAGGAATCGCGCTGCATCGTTGTTGCAGCAGGTCCCGGCAGTGGAAAAACACGCGTACTGGTCCATAAACTTGCATCACTCCTATTACTTGAAGATGTAAAGCATGAACAGCTCCTAATGCTGACATTTTCAAGAGCGGCTGCCACGGAATTCAAACAGAGGCTTATGGAGCTGATAGGAAATGCTGCCCATTTTATTGAGATAAAAACATTTCATTCCTATTGTTTTGACCTTTTAGGAAGAATAGGAAACCTTGAGGATGCCAAAGACATCGTCTCGAAAGCTGCCAAAATGATTAATCAAGGGGAAGTGGAACCAACCAAGATCGGTAAGACAGTACTTGTCATAGACGAGGCTCAGGACATGGGAAAAGAAGAATACGACCTTGTGAATGCCTTGATAGCCAATAATGAAGAGATGCGTGTTATAGCAGTGGGCGACGATGACCAAAACATTTATGAATTCCGCGGTTCGAATTCCCGATATATGTACCAACTGATACAAAATCCTGAAAGTAAGTTCATTGAGATGACTGAAAATTATCGCAGTACACATCATTTGGTAAATTTTGCCAATGAATTCGCTAAGAATATAGGCAAAAGAATGAAAAGTACCCCAATCATTTCAATGCGAAAAGAGAACGGATGGGTTGGAGTAACATATCATCAATCAAAGTATATGTATCAGCCACTGGTTGAAGAGCTGCTTCATCAACGAGGAAGCGGGACCTCATGTGTGCTTACCCAAACAAACGAAGAAGCAGTCATTTTAACGGCTCTTTTGCGAAAGCATGCCATAAACAGCAAATTGATACAATCCATGGATGGCTTCCTTTTCTGGAATATGGCCGAGATGAGATATTTTTTGAGATATATAGAGAAACGGATAAAAACACCTTTAATTCAGGAAGAGTTATGGGAAAAAGCAAAGCATGTAACCTACACCACTTATGAAAAAAGTAAAAGCTTGACATATGTAAAGCGTTGCATAGAACTATTTGAGCAAACCAATAAAGTAAAATACCATAGTGACTTCAAAGAATTTGTATTTGAGTCATCAGTAGAAGATTTCTGTGACATTTCGGGGACAGATGTTGTAGTATCAACCATCCATAAAGCCAAAGGAAGAGAATTCGATAATGTGTATATGCTCATATCCGATAATTACTCAAAAGACGACCATCTTATGCGTCGATATTATGTAGGAATGACCCGTGCTAAAAATCAACTGTTTATACATACGAATGGCAACTGCTTCAACCATATAAGCGCTGACAGACATTGTATCGACCGAAAAGAATATGCGATGCCCGAAGAAATAGTTCTGCAACTCTCCCACAAAGATGTCTTTCTGAAATTTTTTAAAGGACGCAAACAAGAGATATTAGCATTAAGAAGTGGAGATTCTCTGATTTACAAAGACTCTGTTTTATATACAGCCTCAACCAATAAAGCGGTAGCAAAATTATCACAGAATATGCAAGCCACAATGTGTGAGTGGGAAAAAAAGGGTTATAAAGTGAGAGCTGCGTATGTCCGATTTATTGTAGCATGGAAATCTAAAGACTCCCCAAAAGATGAACCGGAAACAGCCGTCTTATTAGCAGATTTACTACTTTCATTATAACCTAAGATACATAATCCTCAATCCAAACAAATAAGGAAAACCATGCGGATAATAAGAAAGAGGTTGTGTCAAAACGCTGACACAGCCTTTTTTTATGCGCAAAGCCCAGACTTTCTCAAGCCCGGGCTTTGTTATTACCCAAAGTTTTCGTATCTTTAGGCATAAAGTTTTTCGTTATGGCAAAGTTACATTTTCGTCCTTACATTCCCAACCAAACCGTTCTTTTTCCACAAAGAATTGATGAAAACATAGCTGCGACCGACCCGGTCCGCATCGTGAATGCTGTTATTGACAACCTCAATCTTGAGAGTTTCAAGAAGCTTTATAAGGAAACGGGCCGTTGTCCTTATCATCCTAAAATGATGCTTAAGGTGATAATCTACGCCTACATGAATAATATCTATTCTTGCCGTAAAATAGAGAAGCACCTCCTTCGTGACATTCATTATATTTGGCTTGCCGGTAATGAGCATCCGGATTTTATCACGATCAACCGTTTTCGTAACCGTGTAAAGGAGGAAATAAATAATGTATTTACCCAGTTGGTTCTTGTCCTTGCCGATAAAGGTTTCATCAGCCTTGATGTGGAGTATATCGACGGCACCAAGATTGAATCCAAAGCCAACAAATATACTTTTGTCTGGCGCAAGACAGTCGAACGGAACCGTACGAGACTAATGGATAAAATCCGTATTCTCTTGGAGCAGGTGGATGAAGCCATTGCACAGGAGAACTCTATAAAAGACACATCCGTGGAGTTTACTCCCTGCAGGCTCTCTGACATAGTGGATGAACTTAAAGAAGCCCTGGAACGCCAGCCTGCAACAAAGGATAAGGAAGAAAAGAAAGCCCTGCGCAAAAAGAAGAAGCAGGTCAGGGAACTTGAAGGGTATCGTGACAAGCTGATAGAATATGACAATCACCTTGATACCCTTGGAGAACGTAACTCCTATTCCAAGACCGATCCTGGTGCCACATTCATGCGCATGAAAGAAGATGCCATGAAGAACGGGCAGACCAAACCCGGATATAATCTGCAAATAGGTACTGAAAACCAATTTATCACAGACTTCCGTCTGTTTCCCAACCCTACCGATACACTGACCCTCATACCTTTTTTCCACTCTTTCCAGTACCGCTATAACCGTTTACCGAATATCTGCGTGGCAGACTCCGGTTACGGTTCGGAAGAAAATTACCGGTTCATGCAGGAGAATGGGATAGAAGCCTTCATCAAGTACAATTACTTCCATAAAGAACAGCGTCCCCGTTATACTCCCAACCCGTTCCATGCCGAAAGTCTCCATTACAATGAGGGGGAGGATTATTACGTTTGTCCTATGGGACAGCACATGAACCGTATAGGAACCAAACGTGACAAGACAGCGAGCGGATACATCACCGAAAGTGCCCGGTATAAAGCAAAAAGATGCGAAGGTTGCCCTTTGCGTGGCAGTTGTTTTAAAGCTCGGGGGAACCGTATTATAGAAGTCAACCACCGGTTAAATCAATACAAACGGCAGGCACGGGAAAGGTTGCTCTCAGAAGAAGGTATCAAGCATAGAGGCAGGAGGTGTATAGAACCAGAGGCTGTGTTTGGACAAATGAAATACAACATGGCATACAGAAGATTCCGGCATGTGGGAGAAGACAAGGTTACAATGGACTTTGCTTTCTTTGCTATAGCCTTTAATATCAAAAAAATGTGTGCTAAACTGATAAAAGAAGGAAAGGGGCTCATTACAGTTGCCAAATATATGTTTATGGGACTATTTATAACCCGATATAATTGGAATATAGCAACTTGTTGCCAAATGCATGAGGAAAAAGCAGCATAGCCAAAAGAAAATATAGCAGAACTGTAAAATATAAAAGAGGTTGTGCCAACGTTTTGACACAACCTCTTGTTCTTTTCTATTTATCTGTTAGTTAGCAGACTTCACTAATACCACACGGTTCAGAATCGGTTGTCCGAACTTGTCGACACCACCATCGGCAGAAATTTTCAAGCGGTTGGCAGGGATACCATAATCCTTTACCAAAACATCCACTACAGCCTGTGCACGTTTCAAGCTCAGCTCTTTGTTGAATTCAGGAGTACCTGTTGCAGAGTCGGCATAGCCGTTTACGGTGTAGGTAGTGTTCGGGAACTCTTGCATCTGTTTGGCCAGATAAGAAATATTCATCACCTCACGCGGAGATACTTCGGCAGAACCAATCTTGAAGAATACGGTACGCGGTGCGATATTCGGATCGGTAACGACAACTTCAGTTTCAGTAACTTCCACCGGTTTGTTCTGTGCAGCGGTCAGAGCCGACTCCAACTGTTGGTTGGCAGCAGCCATTTCAGCTATCTGCTGTTGCATGGCAGACAGCTCAAGAGCGGAAATCAATTGTGGCGTCGGACGGTTGAAACCACGTTTCGGGAAGTGGTAAGTCAAACCAAGCGTTGCACTGAACACACCATCATACCCCTTACCGGCAACTGTTCCGTCAAATTTATCTTCGGCTCCCATTGCACTAAGTTCCAGATTAATATCTATTGCATTTGAAATGCGAAAGCGGTTGATGATACCGGCATTCAGAGCAAGTGCCTGACGGTGAGGCTTCGTATAGTTATGAGTGAGACCGGCACCCAGATAAGGAATGATTTCATATACACGGTCTTCGTTGTATCCGCCAAACAAGGCATTCAGGTTGAACATTACATCACCGTGGAAATTCATGTAATCAAAACGTTGCTTGTACGAGCCATTCGCACGCTGAGTACCCTTTACATAATCAGCAAAGGGATCCATGGTAAAGCCTTTTGCCTGAAGGCCGCTATACTGCAAACGTAATCCGAGTCCCGGAGTAAACCATTTACCCACAGAAATATTCATCGTGGGACTAATGCGCTTTCCGAAATCACCCAACTGCTGGTCGTTATCTCCATACATTACCGATGCACCGCCACCGATAGAGAAAAACCAGTTGCTCCAGAATGGATTTGTGATTACCTGGTACTTATCCTGTACCTGAATAATGTCAACCTGCTCTACAACAACAGGTTTTTGTTGTGCCATAGTGGCAGCAGATACGCCGGCCAAAGCCAGCAACATTAGAATCTTTTTCATATACCTTAAAATAGTTAAGTTGGTTAATTAAATTCTTTATCATTCAAACTGATTAATTAACGCCGACAAGAGTAAAAGGTTCTGAAAAAAAGATTTTTTTTAATTGTTATGGATAAATAATGTACAAATCATCATTTCTGGAACAACTTTTCAATATCCTCTTCCCTGATAGTGGAAAGCACCGTACGGCCATCAGGCGTATAGCTGGGCGTGGAACAGGCAAAAAGGCTGTCTACCAAATTGGACATCTCATCATTGCTCAGCACCTGTCCGTAAACGATAGCTGCTGCACGCGCCAGTGTCAGCGCAAGGATTGTCCGGACTTCTTCCTTGACGTCACTGCCTTTCTCCATGGAGGTATGTACCATATTGCGCACCAGTTCCACCGGATTCAACCCCTCGATGCCGGAAGGAATACCATTGATAGCGTAACTGCCGCCACCTAAAGGACTGAGGTCGAAACCGACTGCCGCCAAATCGTCCGACAGACTTTCCAACACCGCAGCTTCGGAAACCGGCAATTGAATCAATTCCGGAAATAACACACCCTGAGATACTCCCTGCCTTTGGCGAATTTGAGTCATGTACCGGTCGAACAGCACACGGACATGCGCACGGTGCTGATCTATCAACATCAGACCGGATTTTACGGAAGTAAGGATAAAACGTCCTTTGAATTGCAAATGCTGTGCCCCCTTCTCCATGGAAGAAGAATCACCGGAATACAAAGAAGAAGCTTGGGAAGCGGGCTCAACGGCTTCCGTTACAGCGGAAACCGCCTCCTCGAAAGCAAGCGGTTCTTCCTCGACAGGCTCATTCATTCTACTTGCTTTCTCCAAACCGGAATACAGCCCTTCCCACTCTACGCTTTGGCGCGGATAACTTCCTCCGCTGCTATAAGAAGAGGCAGAGGAAGTCTTGAAAGGATTGAAGTCCGCATTATAATGCACCTTAGGCGGTTCGATGGGACGGCTCTGCTCAAATGCCGGAATGTCAGGCATGCCCTCTGTATCAAAGTCTATGGACGGTACAGCATTGAATTTTCCAAGCGATTCCTTCACAGCCGCTGAAAGTATCTGCCAAATAGCCTGCTCGTTCTCAAACTTGATTTCCGTCTTTGTAGGATGAATGTTTACATCTATATTCGCAGGATCTACCTCGAAATAGATGAAATAGGATATCTGTTCGCCGGCAGGAATCAGTTGCTCATAGGCATCCATAACTGCCTTATGAAAATATGGATGGCGCATATAACGGCCGTTCACAAAAAAATACTGGTGCGCACCTTTCTTACGGGACGCTTCCGGCTTTGCCACAAAACCGGAAACTTTTATCATCGTCGTGTCTACATCCACCGAAAGCAACTGCTGGTTCAACTTCTTACCGAATATGGCGAGAATGCGCTGGCGCAACGGCATGACAGGCAAATTGAACAACTCCGCATCATTACTATACAGATAGAAAGCAACATCCGGATGCACCAAGGCTATGCGCTCAAACTCGGCAAGAATATTGCTTAATTCCGTTGAATTTGCTTTCAGAAACTTACGGCGGGCAGGAATATTGAAGAATA
>OHEB01000493.1_pt1 | contig 15453 bp, 10 predicted proteins | sample 1567081 | NCBI WGS metagenome assembly OHEB01 (sample SAMEA3879569, study PRJEB24766) | human gut metagenome | biome: human-associated habitat; feature: feces | place: USA | collected 1985/1987 | reverse complement strand
TAGCTGGAATTTGGGTACCAGTTTCATCATTCGTAGAATCTGTCCTTGCCTTTTCTTTATGTAAGGGGAGGGGTGTGCTGAGTCGAAGCGTATGGGGTTGGGCAATGTTGCCGCTATTAGTGCGCACTGTCCGGCAGAGAGCTTGGCTGCTGTAGTCTTGAACTTGTATTTGGCGGCAGCTTGTGCGCCATAGATGCCTTTTCCCATTTCGATGGAGTTGAGATAGACCTCCATGATACGTTCTTTGGACCAGAAGAACTCTATCAGTACGGTGAAGTAGACTTCCAGTCCTTTACGTACCCAGGAAGACTGGGGCCATAGGAATACATTCTTTGCCGTCTGCTGGCTGATGGTGCTTGCGCCCCGTTTCCGTTTTCTTGTTTCATTCTCCTTTATCGCTTTCTGTATCTCGATGAAATCGAATCCGTTGTGTGTGGCAAACCGGTTGTCTTCCGAGGCAATGACGGCCATAGGCAGGTGAGGGGATATCTTGTCGGAAGATACCCAAGTGTGGTGCCAGCATGGACTTTCACCCTTAAAGACCTGTTGCACGCTGCGAATAACCATCAGTGGCGTGATGTAGACGGGTACAAAACGATAAGCCACTACCGCTAGGATAGTGGAAATAAAGAAGAATAATATGATGTTGCGGAGGAACCGCAAAGGCTTCGGGAGTTTCATGGAGAGAGTGCCAATGTGATTAATGTGTTAATGTGCCAATATGCATATTGGCACATTAACACATTAATCACTTTACCATATTAATTAGCTGCCTCCGCATTCTTAATCATCTGCTCGCTGGCATACATGAATATTACCACACGGCGATTTTCGCTCGCCGACAGGCTTTCGTCGTATTCATTGTAGCCCACACCTTCCACTTGCTTGAACTGAGAGGGAGATACGCCGCAATCCTGCAGATAATTCTCTACGGCATAGGCACGGTTCTTGGACACCTTCATGTTGGCTTCGTACGTACCGACCTTGTCCGTATGGCCTATGATGGCGATGTCCGTAGTTGTGTCTTCCTTCAGAATCTTGGCGAGGTCGCGCAAGGAAGCTTTCGCATCGTTGCTCAGCGTAGAGGAGTTGAAAGCAAACAGAATACCGGAGTCGAACGTCACCTTGACGGCATCCAGGTTATTGGCATCTTTCACCATTTCCACCTGTGCGCCTTCAATCTTGGCAGCTTCGGCAGCCTTCTTGTCCATCTTGTGTCCGATGGCAACGCCGGCACCCGTACCTACTGCAGCACCTACCGCAGCTCCAATGGCTGCCCCCTTGCCTTTACCTATCAGTCCGCCGATAATGGCACCTGCTGCTGCACCGGAGCCACCGCCGATTATTCCACCTTTGGCCTTGTTGTTCATTGTGCCGCAACTGCCCAGCAGCAATGCGCCGCACAAAAGCAATACTGTAAATTTCATCTTCTTCATAACTCTTTTTCTTTAAAAGTTGACTTTATCTTTAATGTTGCAAATTTATGTATATAATAACCATATTCTTCTTTCTAAAGTTCGCCAGTTCTGTCCTTTTTTAGAGAATTTTCCTTTTGATGAGGACGAACCAGGCTGTCAGTATAAGACCTTTGGCAATGGTCGTTCCACTTACTGCCCACCAGATGGCATCCACTCCCATACCCATGTGCACCAGCAGTAACGCCACCGGAATACGCATGTAATTGCATCCGATGCTGACAATGGCAGGCGGCACTGTCCGTCCCAGTCCGTAGAACACGCCCTGCATGGTAATTTCCATCATCATGAACATTTGCGAATAGCCGTCGATGCGGAGGAAATCTCCGCCCACACGGTAGGCTTCGGCCTCGGGTACGAAGATAGAGAACACCTCGCTGCCGAAGAAGATGAACAGTAGTGAGCAGAGGCTTCCGAATACGCCCGTCATCCACATGGTGGTGCGCCATGCCTGCTTCACGCGCGACTTCTGCCCCGCGGCATAGTTCTGGGCGATGAACGTGCTCAGCCCCGTGGAGAATCCTTGCGAAGTATTCCAGGTGATGGCCTCGATTTGTCCGCCGGTGGTGAATGCCATCAGTCCGATGTGTCCTCCCTGCTCCGAGGCGGTGCGCGAGAGGAACATATTGACGAAGGCAAATAGCGTGTTCAGCGTAGCCACGGGCAGCCCGAGCTTGAAGATGCGCCGGGTGTACTTCTTTTTCAGCGGAACGATAAAGGAGAAACCTCCGAGCACGGCGCTTTTCCCCCGGAGCTTGTAGACGAAGATGCCGAATACTGTAGCTTCGGAAAGCCATGTGGCAAGTGCCGCGCCCACTGTTCCCCAACCGAAGCCGAAGATGAACAGAGGGTCGAGGAGGATATTCATAATCAGTCCCGTTCCGCTGATGTAGAACGGAATCTTGCTTCGTCCTGCCGCGTTGTAGATGCCCGTGAAGGCAGCGGAGAGAAAGACAAACGGCAGTCCCGTCGACACGATGCGCAGATAAGTCACGGCGGCGTCCGTGATATGCTGTTTCAGCTCGAAGATGTTCAGAATGGGGCGGGCGAAAAGGAAGAGCAGACCTCCCCAGCAGACGGAGATGAGCAGGGCAATCGTAATGTTGTGCGAAGCAAAGCTGCGTGCATCCTCTTCGCTGCGTGCACCGATGGACTGGCCTACGCTGACTTCGGCGCCCACTTTATTGAGCAAGGCGATGGAGCCGGACATCCACGTCAGTATGCCTACCGCACCTACTGCAGCCATGGACTCACTGCCCAGACGCCCTACCCATGCCATGTCCGTCAGGCTGTAGGCCATCTGGATGAACGAGGTGGCCATGATGGGCATTGCCAGCGTGAAAAGCTGGCGGTTGATGGGGCCTTGTGTCAGATTCTTTGTTCCTTGCACGTTGACGGGTTTTTAGGTAAACAATGTGTTGTTCATCCCCTTTTCCGCTTTCTGCGGAGACGGTGGCGGCGTTTCTGCTTGTACTTTCGTATCTTGGCATATACCAGCCAGATGAAGAGCAGACCGAAAACGGCGAAGATGAGCAGCACAATGCCTGTGTTGAGATTGTCACCTTTCACGCGGCTCCACATCTCGAGCACCAGTTCCGTGCGGTCGCCGAAGTCGCGTATCATGGCGCAGCGTTCCACCACTTTTCTGTCGGGATATTGCACGGGGTTTATCTGCAGGCTGTCCGCACCCACACCTTCACCGAAGAAATAGCTGAGGTCGGAACGTGTCGCGATGGCGGTGTCCCGTTTGGCTTCCATGATTTCAGGGGTGGCAACGGCGCTGACGTAGCCTATGGCGTCCATATTGCGCAGGGCGATGTCGGGCCGGCAGAGGTTGTTGATGAAGTAAGCGGCAGCTTTGGGATTGCCTGCATATTTGGGGATTACCCAGCCGTCATACCAGATGTTGCTGCCTTCGCGCGGCACTTCGTAGGCAAGGTCCACGCCCACGGCACGGGCTTCTTCGATGGCCCATACGGCGTCGCCGCTCCAGGTGAGGTTGAGCCAGGTCTTGTTCTTGGTCATCATCTCCTTGCCGAAGTCGGCTTCCCAGCCTGCGATGTTGGGCTTCATGGCTTTCAGATACTTCTCGGCAAGGGCTATGGCTTCGGGAGAGTTATCGTTCATCAGTTGCTCCACGGTGACGGTGCTGTCGGCAAGCTGGCGGGCATGGGCGTAGATGATGGCGGTTCCGTAGGCATCGCGGTAACTGTCTTTCATCAGGATTTTGCCTTTGTTCCTGGGGTTCCAGAGGCAGTGCCAACTGCCGGCTTCGTCGGGGGTGATGAAGTTGCGGTTGTAGAGGATGCCGGCTGTGCCCCACATGTAGGGTACGGCATAGTCGGTAGTGGTGCGTCCCGGCTGGCTGGTCTTGTTCAGTTCCCGGCGGATGTAGGGGGAGATGTTGGGCAGATAGTCCGGGGTCTTGCCGAAGTTGCGGTCGATGGGCAGGAGAAGGTCTTTCTTCAGCATCCGCTCGATGATGTACTCCGAGGGGCATACCACGTCAAAATCCTCGTGGCCGCGCTCTATCTTGGTGAGCATGATTTCGTTGATGTCGAACACCTGGTAGATGAGGCGGATGTCCTCGCCCGTCTGCTGCTTGTACCAGGCGGGAAATTCGGCCAGTACATCTTCGTCGATGTAGTCGGCCCAGTTGTAGACTTTCAGTACGTGGCTGCGCTCTTCGCCCGAATCCTTGCACGAGACGGCTGCGAGGACGAGGCAAAGGAGAAGGAATATGTCTGTTAATCTTTTCATTTTTTATTCAGCAGGTTTATCTTGACTATGCTTTCGTTTTTCGGCTTACGGGATGAATCTCTCCGTGCTGCGGGACGAATACTCTTATCTTGCGAGACGCAGGCGGACTTATTTCTTCCGTGCACGTTCCGCACGCTTGTTGATGACAATCAGCAGCACCAGCACCGTAATGAAAATAAGGGTGGACAGAGGACGCAACTCCGGTGTCAGTCCGCCTTTACGCGCATCGGCGTAGATGTAGGTGGAGAGCGTTTCCAGTCCTTCGTTTCCAATGGTGAATATGGTTACTGCGAAGTCGTCGATAGAGAGCGTGAAGGCAAGGATGAAGCCGCTGATCATGCCCGGAAGTATCTCCGGCAGAATTACCTTGCGCAATGCCTGAAAGGGAGTGGCGCCAAGGTCGAGGGCGGCTTCGTACACGTTCTGGTTCATCTTCTTCAAGCGGGGCATTACGCTCAGCACTACATAAGGGGTGCAGAATGTGATGTGTGCCAGTACCACGGTTGTGAATCCCTGCGAGATACCGCAACTGACGAACAGCAGGAACAGCGACACGCCCGTAATGATGTCCGCATTCATCATCGGAATGGCATTGGCGAAGTTCATTACCCGGCGCGTGCGTGTGCGCAGGTTGAAGATACCGATGGCCGCGATGCTGCCCAACGCCGTACTGGCGGTGGCTGCTAACATGGCAATGGCAAAGGTGTTCCAGATGGCGCTCGTCAGCGAGTGGTGCATGCCGCCTGTGAAGAGGGAGCTGTACAGCTTGGTGGAGAACCCCGTCCAGTTGCCCAGCACCTTTGCCTCGGTGAAGGAGAATATCATGATTATCAGGATAGGCGAGTAGAGTAACGCCAGCAGCAGCCACAAGTAGCCGCGGGTCAAGATTCGTGTCATCATATCACACCTCCGCTTTCATTGGATGCGCCGTCCTCTTCGTTCGTAAAGAGGATGGTGACGCCTATCAGCAACAGCATGATGAGCGACAGGGCTGCACCGTAGTTCCACATTCCGTTGTATATGTTCTCCTGCACGGTTGTTCCGAAGAGTTTGATGTTGTTCATCGTCAGCAGTTCGGCTATGGCAAAGGTGCTTACCGTAGGCATGAATACCATTACGATGCCGCTCATGATGCCCGGCATGGAGAGGGGCAGGATTACTTTGCCGAATACCTGCAAGGGGGTGGCTCCGAGGTCTTGGGCGGCTTCTATGAGGCTGCGGTCCATTTTCTGCAGAGTGTTGTAGATGGGGTATATCATGAACGGCAGGAAGTTGTAGACCATGCCGAACACAAGTGCGCCTTCGCCCAAGGGCAGGTTCAGAAAGTCGAACAGCGCCACTGTAGCGAGTGTGCGTATCAGTATGTTCACCCACATGGGCAGGATGAACAGCACCACCATGGTGCGTGAGGTGTTGAATTGTTTCTGGCTCAGGATATACGCCGCCGGATAGCCCAGCAGCAGGCAGACCAGCGTGGTGATGACGGCTATTCCGATGGAGTAGACAAACGTGTTCATCGCTTCGGGGTGCATCATGAACTTGCGGAAGTTGGCAAAGGTGAAAGCTCCGTCGGCATCCGTAAAGGCGTACAGCACAATCAGCAGTAGCGGCACTATCGCAAATATCAGCAGGAACAGTGCGTAGGGCAGTGTCCAGTTGCGTCGCCGCAGGAAGAAATGGGATAACTTATCAAGCATTACTCTATTATATCTTATATCAAGCGCTACTCTATTTAATCAAGTATTGCTTTATTATATTAGGATTATGGACGGTAAGATGACGGGATGATATCTTTTATCACTCTGATGTTTTCGGGCGCTATCCGTATGCCCACGCGGTCTCCGTCGTCCCAAACGTCGTTGGTGTCTACGAAGATGTTCTCGTCCCAGTCGGTAAACACGGTGAGGTGATAATGGTTTCCTTTGTAGAGGATGAATTTCACTTCACCCGTCAGACGGCCGTCCTCTTCGTTGTCCTCGAGGATGACGTACTGGAAGTCCACTTCCACTTGTACGCTACTGCCCGGTTCGATGCCTTGCACGGGCAGGCACTCGAAGTTGCAGCCTAGGAACTCTACATGTGTCTCGTCCACCAGCTTTCCTTCGAAGGTGTTGCAGGTGCGTTCCTTCTTCATCACATGGATGTCGAAGGGCTTCACCAGCAGACCGACTTCGCGTCCTGCCTCGAAGGCATGGTAGTCCTGCACCATCAGCTCGTAGCCTTCGCGCGTCTGCACCAGCATTTCGTAGTGCACACCCTTGAAGATGCAGCTGGTTACGGTCCCCGTCAGCTGTGCGGCGTCGGATACATCGAAGATGTAGATGTCTTCGGGGCGAATCACTACGTCTACCTGCATCTGCTCGCCAAATCCCGTGTCCACGCATTCAAATTCGTGTCCGCAGAAGGTGACGGCTTTATCCTTTATCATAACTCCGTTCAAGATGTTGCTTTCACCAATGAAGTCTGCTACGAAGGAGTTGATGGGTTCATTGTAGATGTCCGTCGGCACGCCTATTTGCTGGATGCGTCCTTCGCTCATCACGACGATGGTATCGCTCAAGGTCAGTGCCTCTTCCTGGTCGTGGGTCACATATACGAAGGTGATGCCCAGCTTCTGGTGCATCTCCTTTAGCTCCATCTGCATGTCCTTGCGCATTTTTAGGTCCAGGGCGGCAAGGGGTTCGTCCAGTAGCAGCACTTCGGGTTCGTTGACGATGGCTCGGGCAATGGCTACGCGCTGTTGCTGCCCGCCGGAGAGGGAGTCTACGTCGCGGTCCTCATAGTCCGTCATGCCCACCATGCGCAGGGCTTGCTTTACCTTCTTCTCGATGGTGGCACCGGGCAGCTTCTTCAGCTTCAACCCGAAAGCAATGTTGTTGAACACGTTGAGGTGGGGGAAGAGGGCGTACTTCTGGAACACGGTGTTCACCGGACGCTTGTGCGGCGGTGTCTGTGTGATGTCCTTTCCGGCAATGGTTATCACTCCTTCCGAGGCTGTCTGAAAGCCTGCAATGAGGCGCAACAGTGTTGTCTTTCCGCAGCCGGACGGTCCCAGTATTGTTACAAACTCGCCCTTACGGACAGACAAATTCACATCATTCAGCACGGCCTTATCTCCGAAAAATTTCGATACGTGCTCCACACCGATGATGCAATCGGACTTTTGCATAAGCGTCTTTTACTTTATCCAAACGAATTAAACAAATCTCAGAAGAAAGCTGAAATAAAATCAAAACAGTTTCTCAAGCTTTCAAAAAAGCGGGTGCAAAGTTACATAATTTATCGGGATTTTTCGCCTTACTCTAAAATTCATTATTCCTATGAAGTTAAAATAATAAGTAATACCTTTGTTGGCAGTATTGATATTAAAACTTAATAACATGATGGAAAAGAAGATTGTACTCATCACCGGAGCCTCCTCGGGAATAGGGGAAGGCTGCGCGCGTAAATTTGCCATGAACGGTTACCGGCTTATACTCAATGGCCGTAATGTGGAGAAACTGAATGCTGTAAAGAAAGAATTGTTGGAGAAATATGGAGCCGATGTGTATCTGCTTCCTTTCGATGTCCGCGACCGGCAGGCTGCCCGTGCCGCCCTCGAATCCCTTCCGGAGGAATGGAAGGCGATAGACATACTGGTGAACAATGCCGGACTCGTCATTGGGGTGGACAAGGAACATGAAGGCAATCTGGATGAATGGGACATTGTCATCGATACTAACGTGAAAGCCTTGCTTGCCATGACCCGCCTCGTGGTTCCCGGTATGGTGGAGCGTGGCCGTGGTCATGTTATCAATATGGGGTCCATTGCCGGAGATTACGCTTATCCGGGAGGCAGTGTGTACTGTGCTTGCAAGGCTGCCGTCAAGGCCCTTTCCGACGGACTCCGCATCGACCTGGTGGATACCCCGGTACGCGTAACGAATATCAAGCCGGGGTTGGTGGAAACCAATTTCTCCGTCGTCCGTTTCCGTGGTAACCGGGAGGCGGCCGATAATGTATATAAAGGTATACGCCCGCTGACCGGCGACGATATAGCCGAAGTGGTCTATTTCGCCGCTGCCGTCCCCGAGCATATCCAGATTGCGGAAGTGCTGGTGATGCCTGCCAACCAAGCCACGGGGACAATTGTCAGCCGGAAATAGAATTTGTATAAGGATATGATAAAATGATACTATTTTATCTTCGGGGAAACGCCTACATTTGCGCACAGCTAAATGAATATAGAATCTAAACAAGAAAAGCATGAATTTCAAGAAACGAACAAATTTCCTCTTTGGAGTACTGCTGCTGACCGGCAGTTTGTTGGCTCAAAACGTATGTGTATCCACTCCGAAAACCTCTTTGGTGCTTTCGGCTCCTGAAGGCGGTACACTGAGACACTTGTATTATGGTAACAGACTTTCTGAAGCCGACTTGCAGAATATCTCTGCGGCAGAAGCGAACCATGCAGCCTATCCCGAATATGGATTGAATGCTCCCGTGGAGACGGCCCTCGCTGTGAAGCATGCCGACGGTAACATGACCCTCCAGCTCGAAGTATTGAACGTGACTACCGAAAAGGAAGGGAATGCCGTGACGACTGTCGTGGCACTGAAGGATAAGGTGTATCCCTTCTTCGTCAACGTCTGTTACCGTGCCTGGCAGGATGCCGACGTGATAGAATCCTGGACTGAAATCTCCCATCAGGAGAAGAAGTCGGTGGTGCTCAATCAGTTTGCTTCCGGCTATCTGCCCATCCGCCGTGGCGATGTATGGCTGTCCCATCTCTCCGGTTCCTGGGCCAATGAAGGGGTTTTGACGCAGGAACCTCTCACTCCGGGCATGAAGGTTATCAAGAATAAGGACGGTGTGCGCAATTCTCATACTGACCATGCCGAAGTGATGTTCTCCCTTGACGGCCGTCCGCAGGAGAACACGGGCAACGTGATTGGTGCAGCCCTCTGTTACAGCGGCAACTACAAACTCCGCATTGAGACACACGATGATGAATATCACCATTTCTTTGCCGGAATCAACGAAGAGAACTCTACTTATTCCTTGAAGAAGGACGAGCTTTTCCGCACTCCCGAACTTGCCCTGACTTATAGTAATGAAGGCTTGAGTGGCGGCAGCCGTAACTTCCATCGCTGGGCACGCCTGCACAAACTGGCGCACGGCACTACCCCCCGCAAGATTCTTTTGAATAGTTGGGAAGGCGTGTACTTTGACATCAACCAGCAAGGTATGGACCAAATGATGGCGGACATTGCCTCCATGGGTGGCGAGTTGTTCGTGATGGACGATGGCTGGTTTGGCGACAAGTATCCCCGTAAGAACGACAGCTCATCACTCGGCGACTGGGTGGTGGACAAGAACAAGCTTCCGAACGGTATTGAAGGCTTGCTGAGTGATGCCAAGAAACATGGCGTTAAGTTTGGCATCTGGATTGAGCCGGAGATGGCGAACACTACCAGCGAACTCTACGAGAAGCATCCCGACTGGGTACTTAAAGCTTCCGAACGTGACGTTGTGTTGGGACGCGGCGGCACGCAGGTAGTGCTTGACCTTGCCAATCCTGCCGTGCAGGACTTCGTTTTCGGTGTGGTAGACAACCTGATGACCTCTTATCCTGAAATAGATTACATCAAGTGGGACGCCAATATGTCTGTCCAGAACCACGGTTCGCAATATCTGACGAAGGATAATCAGAGCCACATGTACATCGAATTCCACCGCGGCTTCGAGAAAATCTGTCAGCGCATCCGTGCCAAATATCCCGACCTTACCATCCAGGCATGTGCCAGTGGCGGCGGTCGTGCCAACTACGGAGTGCTGCCTTACTTTGATGAATTCTGGGTGAGTGACAATACTGATGCCCTTCAGCGTGTCTATATGCAGTGGGGAACTTCCTATTTCTTCCCCGCCATCGCTATGGCATCGCATATCAGTGCTGCCCCCAATCATCAGACGTTCCGCACCATTCCTCTGAAATATCGGATAGACGTTGCCATGAGTGGTCGTTTGGGTATGGAAATCCAGCCCAAAAATATGACGGAAGAAGAAAAGGCTCTTTGCAAGAATGCCATTGCCGAGTACAAGACCATCCGTCCCGTAGTACAGTTGGGAGACATTTACCGCCTGCTCTCTCCTTATGACAAGCAAGGTGTGGCTTCTCTGATGTACGTGGCTCCGGAGAAGGACAAGGCAGTCTTCTATTGGTGGAAGACGGAACATTTCTGTAACCAGCACCTGCCGCGTGTGAAGATGGCAGGGCTCTGTGCCGACAAGCAATACCGGGTGCATGAACTGAACCGTATAGATAATGTTCCCTTGAACTATGAAGGAAAGACTTTCAGCGGTGCCTATCTGATGGCAAACGGGTTGGAGATTCCTTACACACATAAGGTGGACTACCACAAACAGACCGACTATTCAAGCCGTGTGCTTTATCTGGAAGAGGTGAAATGACGTGAATAAAGGTGAGGTTTAGCCGCGTAAAGGTGAACTTGAGCGGCGTAAAGGTGAGGTTGATGGGTACAGTTGGTACAGTGGTACAGCGTCTCTTCTATCTCACACACGCATGTATATAAATAATGTACGCGTTATGAAGTAATGTACATAAGCACATGTGTGTGAAGCAGAAGAGGCGCTGTACCCACTGTACCAATTGTACCACTGTTTGGATGTCCAACTTTTCTTTTCGTACCCTTTTGGGACTTTCAGGTAAGATGGAAACATAAAAAAAGTCCCACAATACATTGATATTGTAGGACTTTTTTCTTTTTGTCGCCTTCTGACTTTGTTTCTATGTGAACCGCTTGGGGCTCGAACCCAAGACCCCAACATTAAAAGTGTTGTGCTCTACCTGCTGAGCTAGCGATTCAATCCTTCATTGCTGTTAAGCGGATGCAAAGATAGATACTTTTTTGAAAATTGCAAAATAATATCATCTTTTTTCTTATCTTTGTCCCCATTAATCCTTGATATTAATCATTATCACTGAACATTAATCATTAAATACATGGCAACAGTAGACGATAAAAAGATTATCTTTTCTATGGTTGGGCTGAATAAAACCATTCAGCAGAACAACAAGCAGGTACTGAAGAACATTTACCTCTCGTTCTTCTACGGGGCAAAAATCGGTATCATCGGTCTGAACGGTTCGGGTAAATCGACCCTGCTGAAGATTATCGCCGGATTGGATAAGTCCTATCAGGGCGAAGTGGTGTTCTCGCCCGGATATTCGGTAGGATATTTGGCTCAGGAGCCTTACCTCGATCCCGCGAAGACAGTGAAAGAAGTGGTGATGGAAGGCGTACAGCCCATTGTAGATGCGCTGGCAGAGTACGAGGAAATCAATCAGAAGTTCGGACTGCCCGAATACTACGAAGATCAGGACAAGATGGACAAGCTCTTCACCCGTCAGGCGGAGCTGCAGGACATCATCGACGCTACCGATGCCTGGAATCTCGACAGTAAGCTGGAGCGTGCGATGGATGCGCTTCGTTGTCCACCCGAAGACCAGTCGGTAGAACATCTTTCCGGTGGTGAACGCCGTCGTGTGGCGCTCTGTCGTCTGTTGCTTCAAAAGCCCGACATACTGCTCCTCGATGAGCCTACCAACCACCTTGATGCCGAATCCATCGACTGGCTGGAGCAGCACTTGCAGCAGTACGAAGGTACGGTAATTGCTGTAACTCACGACCGGTACTTCCTCGACCATGTGGCAGGCTGGATACTCGAACTCGATCGTGGCGAAGGTATTCCCTGGAAAGGCAACTACTCCAGCTGGCTCGAACAAAAGACCAAGCGCATGGAGCAGGAAGAAAAGACTGCCAGCAAACGCCGCAAGACGTTGGAACGCGAGCTGGAGTGGGTGCGTATGGCTCCCAAAGCCCGTCAGGCAAAGGGAAAAGCCCGTCTGAACTCTTACGACAAACTGCTGAATGAAGACGTGAAAGAGAAAGAAGAGAAGCTTGAAATCTTTATCCCCAACGGTCCCCGTCTGGGCAACAAGGTTATTGAAGCTAAGCATGTAGCAAAAGCTTTTGGCGACAAACTTTTGTTTGACGACCTTAACTTCATGTTGCCGCCTAACGGTATTGTAGGCATCATTGGTCCTAACGGAGCGGGTAAAACCACCCTTTTCCGCCTTATTATGGGGCTGGATACGCCCGATAGTGGCGAGTTCGAGGTAGGAGAGACCGTAAAAGTAGCCTATGTGGACCAGCAGCACAAGGACATCGATCCCAATAAGAGCGTTTATCAGGTAATTTCCGGCGGCAACGACCTCATCCGCATGGGTGGGCGCGATATCAATGCCCGTGCCTACTTGTCACGTTTCAATTTTTCCGGTGCAGATCAGGAAAAGCTTTGCGGTGTACTTTCCGGCGGTGAGCGCAACCGTCTTCACCTGGCTCTCTGTCTCAAGGAAGAAGGCAATGTGTTGCTTCTTGACGAACCCACCAATGACATTGACGTCAATACACTGCGTGCTCTCGAAGAAGGTCTTGAGGATTTTGCCGGATGTGCTGTTGTCATCAGTCACGACCGTTGGTTCCTCGACCGTATCTGTACGCACATCCTCGCTTTCGAAGGAGATTCCAATGTGTTCTTCTTTGAAGGTTCTTATTCAGAATATGAGGAAAATAAACAGAAGCGCCTTGGGAAAGAAGAACCCACCCGTGTACGTTATAGAAAGTTGATGAATGACTGATTTGAGTATTTCAAAGAACAAATAGGAGAGAGGGAGGTCAGCCATAAGGCAAACCTCCCTCTCTCTTCTTATTATCTACTCGTCACTCAGGGAGTGTGTAATATACCATTATTCATGTTCAGATTCACGAATATTCATTCGTAGCACATGATACTACCAGGCCCAATCGGTGAGATTATAGCTACTCTCCACTTCATCCTCAATATAATCGGGAAGATTGCAGAAGAAGTCTATGCCAGTCTTGCTTTCAAGTTCATCAATGCTGATGGCATTTGCTTTGGTGTCATCCCTATTCAGCGGATGTTCAAAAGTATAGCCGTAGTCATCACGATGTTCCACCCAAAAACCTATGGTCTGATAGGATGTAGCTATGTCAACGGGCTGATTGGCACGATGAGCCAATACGGCAATGAAGTAATATTGTGGAACAGGCAATCCTTTTGATGTGAAACCCTTTGAGTCAGTAGCGGGCATCACTCCATCTCCTCCTGCCTTGGTTCCCTTATAATCTATCAATAGCTTGTCGAGCGTTCCACCTTTTGCCACATAGATTTTATCGTACACACTTCCAAAGGCATTGTCCTTGCGCACCCATGAATTGAGTAACTGCTCGAAGGTAACCCAGTAACCGCCATTGAATGAGTTGAGTTGTGGACTCATGTTGCTGAAGTAGAAAGTCTGCTTATTGGCTTCTGTAGAAAAAGAACGGTCATCGGAAGCACAGAGGTGTCCTCGGTCGAATCCGTCATTGGTATGCCAGCTATTGTCAACCCTCATACTCTCCGGCAGCAATGGGTCTACTGCCCAGGCGTCATCACTTCTGGTTACATTTTTCACCCCCGTAATGGCATCGTAGCTATAGGCCACCCAGCGAGAATGTTTCATGTGGTCGTTCCATTCCATTGCATAGTTAAGCACCTTGTTGCCACCGGCCGTAACTTCATGCTCCACGTAGGTATTGCCCTCCATCAGATGTGGCATTTCGTATTCTGTCACGTAATTTTGTCCTTGGGCGGATACATTCGCATTTTTGTTTTCTATCACAATTTTTTGGGCTGCATTATGCTCCACTCCTACATTTATCCCATCAACGTATGCGATGCGAAGTTTGAACATGGCAACTTGTGAAGGAAGCTGATAGCGTACCCAATAAGAAGTTTTTGCTTTGGCCACAGCCTTGTCACTCCATTGCTTTACGGTGGAGTAATCGGGAAGTGACGATAGATTATCAGTATCAAATTCTTCTGAAAAGGTGAATCCGTCACCGGAAATAGTCTTATTGGCTGCAATACTGATTTGCGAACGGATTGATTCATCCAATGTCAAGCCTTTGCTACCATCAATAGCATATAGTACTTCACGCTTGGAACCTTGTTCAGTGAATTGAATGTCATTGATAGTGGGATGTTCATTCATTTCTGAAGAATCATCTGAGCTACATCCACAGAACAATGGCAGCAACAGGCAAATCGCTAAAATCAAATTGTAATATCTTTTATTCATATCATATATAAAATTGAAAAAGAAATCCGCAATGTCATCTACATATACTGTGATGGCAGTGCGGATTTTACTTTATTATAAAAAATTCTTTATTCAGTCACTTTAGAAATGAAGAATGCGCTTCCCACTTGATCGGAATCTTTGTAGCTGGTACGAACACCGCATATAGTAATCTTATCACCTTCAACAATACCCAGTGATTCGAACTGTTTGCTTGCGCCTTTCCAGCCTGTAAGAAGACCATAAACATATACCTTGCCGCTTTCATCTGTAATATCAAAATTACCATAAAGGGTACTTGCGATATTTGATACAGTACCGGTCAACTGGTAATATTGTGAAGGGCTTTCCTCTGCTGCAAGGAAATCAGCAACAGTAACTGTTTTTACACTCTTCACGTCCTCTGCAACGGCATTGGTCATCTGCGGAGTACCTTTGTATTCGGCACGTGGACCAACGAGAGTTACAATGTCACCTTCCTTGATATTAGAATCAGCAAAATCTTTGATGCCATAGATATATACATCACCCGAGAAATCCTTGATGTAGATATTGCCATATTGGGTATTAGCAATCTTGGTCACTACACCACTAATGCGGTATTGTGTAGCACCAACCTCGGCGGCAATGAATTCAGCAACAGTAGCTTCAACGATGGCGCCCTGCTGTGAGAGTTCAGTCTTGCTTGTGTAATCTTTTTTACCGTCAGTAGTGCGGAATGTAATGCTGGTTGAACGGTCACCACCTTCGTTTCGGGCAGCCTGGAACTTCACGCAAGCATCTGTTCCTTTCTGGTCGATAGAGACAATAGACAACCATTCTTTGGCATCCTCAGGAATTTCTACAGAAACGCCGTTGCCTTTGGTTATGATGTATGCCTCAAAGATACCACCCTCAACCGGAAGTACATCATTGTAGACAGAGTCGACCTTGATGAGCGATTTGTTAATCTTGAGCACAGTAACATCAACAAGCTCAACTGTAGTACCGTAGGTGGTTTTGGGACCTTGTATT
>OHEB01000486.1_pt1 | contig 15721 bp, 12 predicted proteins | sample 1567081 | NCBI WGS metagenome assembly OHEB01 (sample SAMEA3879569, study PRJEB24766) | human gut metagenome | biome: human-associated habitat; feature: feces | place: USA | collected 1985/1987 | reverse complement strand
ATCTCACTCCCCTTTGGCGTGTATATTCTTCCTTTTGGGTGTGGCTTACACCCAGCTTTTCTTTAAGCTCTTTAAATTTCATCTTGAACCATTCAAGTATAGGCATTCCGTCAATACACAGCCTGAATTTCCCTTTCTCCTGCGGGTTCCTCTCCACGGTTGCCGTCGAGTGCTCCGTCCTGAACTTCTCCTTGTGTTCCTTCGAATAGAGCCTGCCCTTGAACTCTACGGGCTGCAGGCTGACGATTTGCCTTGTCAGTTCCTCGGTGAACCCCACTTCCCGGCATTGTTCGGCTATGGGCAACAATTCCTTCACGATAGGGAAATAGGTGTCTATCTGTTCCAGTCTGTTGTCGTATTCCCTGATTTTTTGCTGGTAGCTCCGGTCTATCTTGTTTATCTCGCTGTTGTATCGGTTCTCCATTTTTGTCTGCTCCCTCTGTTCGGCTTGTACTTGTCTTTGCAGATTAGCTATATCCTTCTTCAAACCCTCATTCTCCGCTTCCAGCCTCTTGACCTTGCTGCCGCCCAAAAGAGAACTCACCCCGTCCGCTATGGCTGTGGTTGCGTTCACCGCCGCCCCCTTCATCTTCTGCACGTTGATTTCCCCCTTGACCTTTTTCAGCTTCTTCTGCGCTTCCTCTTCCAGCCCCAGCAGGTTTTCGATGTTCTCCTGCAGGCTGTCCTGCCGTTCCACCAGTTCCTTGTAATATTGCGAGGTCGGTATGTGCTTTGCCAGCGAACCGTCCACGCCTCTCTGCAAGCCGTACTTGCTCATGGCTTGTGCGTAGGTGTCCTGATAGTGTTTCAGCTTGTGCCTTGCCATGACGTCATCAGCACACAGCCGTACATCCTGCGTGTTCTTCTTGCGGTATTTCTTTTTCCCGTTCTGTTCTTCCTTTCTGGCTTTTCTGCGCTCTCCAGTCACTATCGGTACGATGGTGGCGTGTATGTGAGGTGTCTTCTCGTCCATGTGCAGGACTGCCGACACGAGGTTCCGCTCGCCGTATGTTTCCCGGAGCCATTTCAGGTTGTCGTTGCACCAGCCGTCAAGCCTCCCGTCCTCTTCCATACGCTTCATGTCCTCGTTGCTTCCGGTGAGCAGCACCCGGATTGCCCTTACCTGGTTGGTACCTATCTTGCGTTTGATGCCTGCCGTCTCTATCCGGTGCGCTATCGCCTGCGTACGGTTCCTTACCCCTTCGGGGAACTGTACCAGTTCCCGGTTCAGGTGCGTTCGCGTTCTGTCCGCATTCTTCGGGTGTACGGTGCGCTCTATGTGCGTGGACATTGCGCCGTCCGCACCTTTTGCCTTTTCCAAATGCAAAACTGCATATCCCATAACTGTAATACATTTTTCGGTTAATACTTCCCCTGCCTTGCTTCCATGCCGCATGGCTCACGGGGTTTCAAAAGGGGCGGCGTCCCTTTTGCTCATTGGGGCTTTTTTAGCGATGCGTGCATTGCGTGAAGAAAAAGCCCTAATGAGCTATGGCTTTTTTAAAGCCTTCCGTTGGCATGTGCGGTTACATCCCGATGCCTTTGCCTTTCCTCTCCGGTTGCCTTGCCTGCCGTTGCCTTTTCTCCGGTTCCGGCTTCTCCTGCCACCGTTCCGCTTGTCCTGACCGTTTACTACAAAGGAAGTCGTTCAGGTCGTTGTAGCCTCCGTATATGTGCGACGCGTCCCGGATGCGCAACCCGTATTCCTCCCGCAGTTCCTGAACAGCTTCCATTCCCGCCTTGTCGTTGTCAAGGAAACAATGGATGCGTTCGTAATCGCCCAGTGGGTGGATTGCTTTGGAAAGGTTGGAAGTAGAGTTCAGCACGATGTAGTCCTGCCCGTCAAGTTCGGGGCGGTCGGGACACCTTTCCAGCCGCAGGGTGAGGAAGGAGAGGTAGTCCATGAAGCCCTCGAAGATATAGCAGGTCTCCTTCGTCTGTTCCTGCCGTATGTGGGTGATGTCCTTCGGTGCTATGCACCCCTTGAAGAATTTGTTGCGTATCTCGTAGCCTCCCGAACGGTTGGGAAAACCGACGGCAAAGTAGGGCTTGCCGTCGGTTTGATAGCGCACCTCGTAACATTCTCTTTTTGCCAGTTCAGTATTTATCCCCCTCTGCCGCAGATAGGACAATAGGGCGGGGGAAGAAAGCGGCGCCACCTCCAACTGTCGGAAGCTCGGTTTGGAGAAAGGTTGCCCGCCAAAAGAGAAGGAGACCGGGCGCACGTTTGGTGCCTGCTCCGCTATCCTTTCCAAGAGGTAGGGCAGGCTGTCTGATGCGTAGAGCTCCTGCGCCAGTGCGATGATGTTCCCGCCCCTGCCCGCGCCAAAGTCATACCATAGGTTGCGTTCGGTATTCACCTTGAAGGACGGTTCGCACTCGTCCCTGAAAGGTGACTTGTACCATAGGCTGCCGCCCTGCTGTCTTGCCGGGCTGTAGCCAAGACTGTGCAGATATTCCTCAATGCGTATCCGCTTCGCTTCATTCGTATTCATGTGGGTTTCTGTTTAAGTGGATATTGTTTTTTTGTTTTCGCCCGTGCCTTTTGCATGTTGCGGGCTGCATCCGCTTTACTTTATTTCGCTATATATATGCACCCTGACTAAAGTAAAGCGGTTTCCGGGCTGTCATGCCCGTGCTGTTTTTCCTGTCAGGCGGTGTGAACATCTTTTTTTTGTTTTCGCCCGTACCTCTCTATATGTTACGGGCTATATCCACTTTACTTTATTTCCGTATATATATGGTACGGGACTAAAGTAAAGTGGTTCCCATGCCATACCGCTAATAGTGGAAATCGGGCTTGAAGGTGTATTTCCTGCCGTTCTCCTGCACTATCATCCGTTTGTTCTTCAATAGGGTAATGAGGTCTGTCACCCTGTTTCCGCCAAGTATGACGTCCACAGTGGCGTAGGTTTCCCTCAATACTCCCGCAAGTTCCTTGTAGCCGTATTCGTTTTTCAGGGTGAATGCGGCTTCCAGTGCGATGCGGTGCTGCTGCTCGGTGATGTCCTTGTAGGGGTCGAATTTCCTCCTCCCTTTGCCCGGCTCCTTCTCCTTGAACCGGTAGCCGTCCAGCAGTTCGGGCAGTGCCTCCTCATTGATACGGAATGCGAACGGCTCGAAGTCCACCGCCCTGATGTGTGCGGTTTTGACCGTGCTTATGTCGGGGTTATTCTCGTCCTTCTCCACTTGCAGCACGGTTTCCGCCTTGTTGCTTAGCTCGGTTCCGATGTGCCCCCTTGCGTTCTCGTCCCCCTTGTTCTGGTGCAGGACAGTATGGATGTGGATGTCCCTTTCCCCCGTCCATGTCATCAGATAGGAGATTACCGTTGTGGACTCACCGGGGTTGTTGATATCGTGCACCATGTCCCGTATTCCGTCAATGACTACCAGCCCGATATTCTCGGTGCGGTAGATTGCCTCCCTCACGATTGCTATGCGCTCTTCGGGCGTGTACTTCCTTAGGACGAGGAATTCAAGGTCTTCATGGTTTCTGTCTGCGGGCAGTCCCGCCATGCGCAATATCCGCTTTGCCACCTTTGCGCAGTGGTAGGTGCTTTGCTCGGTGTCCACATAGAGTATTTTCCGCTTGTTTTCGGGCAGTTCAGCCGTGTAGCTTAGTACCGTCCCGTTTTTCAGCGCAGCCGCCACGATTGCGGAGACGTTGAACGTCTTCTTGCTCTTGGCTTTCCCGATTGACGCGCTGAAATTCCCCAGCGTGCCGATGACGGAACCCCGCACTTTCAGGATTTCGGGTGCCTTCTCGTAGTCTTCCGAAAGGTCGAGCCGTGAGGCTTGCCATAGGATTACCGCCTCTTCGGGCGTGATGTTTCTTTCCTTGTTGTCCATACCGCACCTCCCTATCTGCGTCCCCCGCTTTTGCGTCCTGCCAGTTCAAGCGCCATGTCCGCATCGACGATGATTTTGCGTCCTATCTGCGTAATGGCTCTGTTTATCCTCCCGCTTTTCTTGATGCGGTTTGCTGTGGGTATGCTGCACCCGAACAGCCGGGCTATGCCGCCTATCCCGTACACGTACTTCTTTTCCTTGTCGGCTGCGGGTTGGGTTGGCTTCGTTTCGCTTCCCTGTAAGGCGTGCCGGTTCAGGAATATGAACTCTTCACCCGTCATCTGCCATACGGGCTTTGATAAAAGGTCTCTAATTTCCATATCAGAATGAAATTAACGTTTGTACTGCAAGCCCTGCGCATGGGCTTTTTACCTCGTTCGAACAGTGCAAAGTTAGTTCCGGGTACGGGTGGTAAGGATGTGGATAGCGTGATTGTGGTGTCACGCTATCTCACTAAATATCAGAAGATAATAAAGGGTGGTGGAAATTATTTTGAGTGGTAAAAGTGGTCGTGTCGTGGAATGTCGTTGCATATCACCGACTATCGGAATATTGACCGCATTTCCCTTGCGAATTCCTGATTGCTGTCACTGGCTAAATCGGTACGGGGAACGGGTGCCTTGTATTTGGACTTGTAGTATGCATCGTCTATTCCCAGCAGGTTCATGATATCCTCTTTCCATTTCTCTCTGTCCGGCTTGGGCAGCGTTTCACCCATAAGGAAAATGAGATAGCATACGCGCGCCTTCTCCCTCGGTCTTGTTTTCAGTCTGCCTTCGCATGGTTGCAGGTTCATGCTGGCGTAGAAGTCCAGTTCTGAAACGGCTTCGAACTGCTCGCCGTTGCATCTTTCGTAAACGGCTGACAAGAGTTTCATGGGGAAGTAGGCGGGTTGGCTTGTCGGTGTGGTGGCGGCTTCCTTTTCCTCTCCCTCCTTTTTCTTTTGGTCGGTCAGGTATTTTTCAAGGATTGCCAATAGTGAGCCGCCCAGTCTGCAAATGTCCCCGCAACGGTTTTTCAGGCATTGCAGGGCTTCCCGCCTTGCCTGCTCCTTCTGTTTGTACAGTTCATCCAGTTTGGCTTTTTCCTTGTCGTATTCCCGCTTGCACCGTTCGTACCTTCTTTCCAGCAGTTCCTCTTCCTGACGGTCATGCTCCCTGAAGCCTACCGCTTCCAAAGAGCCGTTCGCTTCCATGAGTTCCCGGTAATATCCGTTTGTGACTTTCATCTGTCTGTCGATGTCCCAGTCAAAACGGCTTTCATGCCGTCGGCAGACGTATTCGGTATCGAGACGGTCGAAAAACTCCCTGCAGGCGTTGTAAGTCGAGATGTTGCTTTCAATCTCACGTTTCAGGCTGTTCAGCAATATGGAGAAGTGTGCGGCGTCCATTTCAAGCATGAGGCTGATGAGTGCGGTTTCAAATGTCTGCGTGTCCCCGTACTCTCCGTAAAAGCCGGAAATGAATTGCTGCTTCTCAAAAGAGAAACTGCCGCCGGACATTATTTCGGTATATATCTTGTTGAGTTTCCCGTAGTGGGGTATCATTGATGTTATTCTTTCGTCCATAGTTATATCAGATTAAATTTAGTCATAGCGTTGATTTTGATTTCATCCGCTATATCAATATAGGGCTTCATCGCTTTGTAATCGCTGTGTCCCGTCCATTTCATTACTACTTGTACTGGAATGCCAAGTGCCAAAGCATTACAGATAAATGTTCGTCTTCCGGTGTGAGTACTTAATAATGCGTATTTAGGTGTAACTTCGTCTATTCGTTCATTTCCTCTATAATATGTTTCTCGTATTGGTTCATCTATTTCTGCCAGTTGTCCCAGTTCTTTTAAAAATTCGTTCATCCTTTGATTGCTTACAACTGGCAATGCCCTGTCATTAGGGAACGGCACACCTTTGTACTTTTCGAGTATTGCCTTGCTGTGGTCATTTAATTCAATAATAAGACTGTCTGCCGTCTTTATGGTAATAACTTCGATATGACCGTTTTTAACATCACTACGTTTCAAATTATACACATCGGAGTGACGTAATCCGGTGAAACAGCAAAATAGCAATACATCCCTTACTCTTTCAAGGTATTTCTTTGTTGGTGGTATTGGGCAGGTTCTTAGTTTATTTATTTCATTTTGGGTGAGGAATATCACTTTTTTGGGTGCACTCTTCATTTTAGGCGTGAATTTATCATAAGCCATGTTTTGGTGATACCCTTTTCGATTACTCCAACGTAAGAACCATTTTACGAATTTGATTTGTTTGGCAATGGAAGTGTTGCGCATGTTTTTTTCTGTACGCAAGAATTCTATATAGTCATTGAAATGTTTTTCCGTCCAACTGTCAAACGTAGTATTAGGGTCAAATGTATAAATGTGTTTTTTGACTGTTGCAAACTTTTTGAGGGTTGAGGAAGACCAGTCATTTTGTTTGCTACATTCTGCTACAAATTCATTGAAAACTTTCATGAAGTCTAATTCAACCTTTTGCTTTTCCTCATGGTTTTCTTTCTTTTCCCCTTTTGTCTTTAGGTTGAACGCTTCCTTAATTTGTGCAGGGGTGGGTATTACATCTTGCACCTCGAATTCTTTGAACACATTCTGTATTTCGGTGTATTGCCGTAATAGTTCGGCGTTGATTTCGGATGCACTTTGCTTTAGCTTGTTGGTACAACCGTTTCTAACCCGTTGCTTGTCTGTGTCCCATTTTTCTACATCGATTCTATATCCCGTAGTAAATTCGATACGCTGACTGGCAAAGATAACACGCATACGGATTGGCACATTCTTTGTGACTGGAATACCGTCTTTTTTGCGGCTTTCCGGTGCGAAAATGATATTTCTTTTAATATTCATAATTGGGTGTGTTTGAAAATGACACCCAAAAATACACCCGAAAAATGAGATATACAATGATATTAAGAGATATTTAGATTAATGAAAGAAAGAGATAAATAACTGATTACATGATATTTGATATCCTGTGAAATTTTATAAAAAGGTTCGAGAGACACCCTCCAGCTCCACAAATTGAAAAGTAAAGCCGCTGTTTTTCAGTGACTTTACTTTTTGTGTATTTAAATACGTTCTCTTTTCAAAAAACGTTTTATAATATTTCAATCTCTTCTTTAGATAATCCGGTAGCTTGTGAAATGACCTCAATAGCCACACCTAATTTTTTCAAATTACGGGCACTTTCTTTTACTCCTTCTTTATGACCTTTTGCCAATCCTTTATTCAACCCCTCTTCAATACCTTCGGCTCTACCTTCAGCTCTACCCTCAGCTCTGCCCTCGGCTCTACCTTCGGCTTTGCCTTCAGCTCTTCCTTCTTCACGTTCGGTATTGATATTGTCACGAAGGATTACAATATTATCCAAGTGGCGGTAATACGCAGCAAGCTCATCCTTGGTCATGCTGTCCAGTTTCAACCTCTCACGGGCCTCTTCCAGACCGGGAGCTGTAGCTGTAGAAGGTATCTCCCCGGTATTCAAATAATAAATCCATTCTTCCAAAGGACTCCTGGCTACCTGATTGAAATCGTTTACTTTCAGGATATAATATTCGGGATATAACTGGCTCACCGCATCCACCTTGAATGTCTGCTTTTGGAAAGGGGTGAGTTCAAGAAGGTCATTGGTGTGGATACCTCTGAACTCCGTTTTTCCATGATAAACGAAATCGGTTCCATGTCCCAGAGAGAAATAGACGATATTAACGCTATAGACCTTGCGGACCTTGTCATAGCTTTCCCCTCTATTGATATACTCGGTCACCAATTTGGAAGTGCCGAACAGCATACGCTGGAAGTAGGCGTATTCATTATTGTTCTGTACCTCTATCAATACCAGCTCACCTTTGGAATTCTCGGCAAGCATGTCGACGCGGTTATACTTGTCATACTCGTCCTCCTGATTGCTTTCGCTCTCAAGAAGCCGCCGGATAATGATCTTTTCACCCAATAACGTAGTGAGCAGACCTTCCAGTACACTGAAATTAGCCTTGTTCCTGAGCAGACGTTTCATCGCCCAGTCAAAACGGATTATCTGATTTTCGTTGCTATTTTTCATTATATAATATATTGATTCTTACAAAGATAGGCAAAATACTTTAGATTACAAAAGAATGCAGGGAGATAATATAATCTTCATAAGCGACAGGTATACTGTTTTCTTCACTGCGTCTTGAAATTTTGTTTCTGCTTATCTTTTGCCGCACATTCCGGACAAAGCCCTTTCAGTACATAATTGATGCTGTTCAGCGTAAATCCTTCCGGTACTTGTACTACCGGTGTAGGGATATTCTGGAAGCAGAATGTCTTGTTGCAACTCTCGCAATGAAAATGAGTGTGCAGGTCGTTGACTTCGCAAGAGCAGCTTGCACTGCATACCGCATATTTAAAAGAACCTGTCCCGTCATCGATGCTGTGTATCAGGTGGTGAGAAAGGAAAAGGGTGATGGTGCGGAAGATAGAGGATTTGTCAACCGTATCCAGCATATTTTCCAAATCGAGTAAAGAGACGGAGCGTCCTGCCTTGAGCATGGCCTGCAATACTAATATGCGTATGGCGGTGGGCTGTATCTCTCTCTTTGCCAACAAGGCTAAATAATCCTTTTCTTTCATATGCTTTTCCCTTTCTATTTTATCAGTTTCTGTACGCGGATGGCATTTACTATGGCGATAAGAGCCACGCCGACATCTGCAAAGACAGCTTCCCACAGGGTAGCCAGTCCGCCGGCACCTAAAGCCAGTACCAATAGTTTAACTCCGAAAGCCAGCGAAATGTTCTGCCATACAATCCGGCGTGTCTGCTTGCCGGCACAAATGGCAGTAGCTACTTTTGAGGGCTGGTCGGTTTGTATTACGACATCGGCAGTCTCGATGGCTGCGTCGCTGCCCAGTCCGCCCATTGCGATACCTACATGGCTGAGGGCAAGGACGGGAGCATCATTGATGCCGTCGCCTACAAAGGCTATCCGGTTGGCAGTGTTTCGTTTCAGTTCCTCTATGTGCTCTACTTTACCGTCGGGCAGCAGGTCGCCATACGCTTGCGCCACCCCTAACTTCTCTGCAAAGTTAGTGACAATTGCCTGCTTGTCTCCCGATAATATCTGAATATTATTGATATTTAAAGCTTTCAGCTCTTCTATGGCTGTACAGGCATCGTCTTTCAGTGTATCGGATAGCAGCAGATAACCTGCGTAGGCTGAACCTATGGCGCAGACTACCACCGTATCGGTGATTTCGGATAATTCCTGCGGGTATTCCACCTTATATTCGGACAATAAGCGGGTGTTTCCTGCCAAGACACGCTGTCCGTCTATCCTTGCTTCGAGTCCGCGACCTGCAATTTCTGTAACTTCTGTTGCCGGAGACAAGAGTATATGCCTTTGCTTTGCATACCCGGTGATAGCTTTGGCTATGGGGTGTGTACTGTTTTGTTCCGCAGAAGCTATGATTTGAAGCAGCTTCTCTTCGGATATGCCTTGCGGGGTATGACAAGACTGTACTTCAAACGTTCCTTTGGTCAGCGTGCCCGTCTTGTCGAAGACCACCGTATTGATTCTGGCAATGGCATCTAAGTAATTGCCGCCTTTAAACAGTATTCCCAGACGGGATGCGGCACCGATGCCACCGAAATATCCCAAGGGAATGCTTACTACCAGGGCGCAGGGGCATGAGATAACCAGAAATACAAGTGCCCGATACATCCAGTCGTTAAAGATAAATGAAAACTGCGCGTTTACCAGTGAATAGAGGAAAGGGAGCAGCACGATCAATGCCGCCAGTCCGGTTACAATCGGCGTATAGACGCGGGCAAACTTGCGTATGAACAGTTCGGCCGGTGCTTTACGTTCGGACGCATTCTGTACCAGTTCCAGTATACGTGAGAGCGCGCTCTTCTCAAAAGGCCGTGTTACTTCCACCCTGATAACCTTATCCGTGGAAATCATTCCGGTAAGGACTTCCCCGCCTTTACGGATGGTGCGCGGTATGCTTTCGCCTGTGAGTGCGGAAGTGTTGAAGGCGGCAGCTTCATCCAGCATTTTTCCATCCAGCGGAACACGTTCTCCGGTTTTTACTTCGATGATGTCGCCTATCTGTACGTGGCGGGGAGATGTGACAACGGTCTCATTGCCTTTGATGACCGTTGCTGTTTCCGGACGTACGTCAATCAGTGCGCTGATATTTCGCTTTGCCTTGCTCACCGCCCTTTCCTGAAATAGCTCTCCCAATGAGTAGAACAGCATTACGGCTACGCCTTCCGGATACTCCTTGATATAGAAAGCTCCTAATGTAGCGATGGACATCAGTGTGAATTCACTGAAAATGTCCTTTTGCAGGATGCTTTCCCATGCCTCTTTCAGTACGGGCAGGCCTACAGGCAGGTATGCCGCCAGGTACCAGGCAAACATAACAGTGTCATCTGCGAAAAATCCCATACCTGTAGCTTTCATGATGATTCCGCTGAAAAGCAGGGCGGCCGAAAGCAGGATTCTTCCGTATTCCTTTAAGAAACCGGTGTGTTCCGGTTGTTTGTCTGGCTGTGCGTTACCGTGTGCACAACAACATGTACAATTATTATTTCCCATATTATCTCTTGTTTTTGATACAAAGGTAGATAATAGGGAATGCAACCAGGTTGCAAAGTCGCTCTGTTGCGGGCAATGCTCAGATTTCCAGCATCTTTTTTTCTCTTTCCAAATCTTTTTCGTTGAACAAAGGAGAAGGAACGGAGCAGGTTTTGATATAATCGCCCGGCTGGCAGGTATAGTTATAATAAGGTATCTGTTCTTCCGTCAGCTCTTCTTTGGGGATGATAGTGCCTTTCAGTTCCAGGAAGTCGTCCATGCCGGTGCTGTCCGAGTGTTTGATGAACAGTATTCTTCGGGCTATCGGGTTGCGGTTGTAGTCGAGACAGAGGTAAAGCCCTTTGAGCATATGCGGAAAATCGTACATAGGCAGTTGCAGGTAGATTGTGAACAGTGCCATTTGCGGTGACTCCCGTTCATTGAATATGATGTAGGAGTTCTGGTGGTTGCTGAAAATACCTGTTCCGAAATGGGTGGTATTGTAGGCGCTCATGTGTACGACTTTCACATAGCCGTTGTTTTCGGATGTTGTAATAAGATAAGGCTCTACTTTCAGGGCATTGGTCGAAGAGGAAAGGCTGTAACTGATGTATATGCCGCTGTAGTTATATGCGTCTTGTACGGAACGGAGCATCTCTTCCGACAGCATGTCCAGAAACGGATTTTCTTTCTGTCCGGTGGCAACCGCAGGCTCCAGTGCATACAACTGTTCTTTTAACTCTTTCAGATTGCCGAGAAGGCGTTTTTTCGATACATTGTTCACTTGCGACAGGGCGTAGTCCAATGCTTCTTCTTCATTATTCCCTTTTTTAATGCACCCGATATAGGTAGGCAATACGCTTGAGTAGAGCGAGGACAGTACACTTGCCGCCATATTGGTATGGTCGGCTATCTCTTTCATTTTTACACCTTTGTTGCGCAGGTATTCAATGCGTCTGTATATTTCAGGCAGTTCGTTCATGTCGTTGTGATATAATGGCTCTTTATTCAAAATGTCTGCAAAGAAAGCCGTGGGATGTTATGCTTTCATTACATTAATATTGCATTAATGTTACATTATAAAATGTTGATTTCATGAATATTATTAATAATGGGAATTCATTTTTGCTGTTAAAATACCGCCTTACTTTTGCTGCCGGAATCAAAAACAAGATAGATGTCATGAATGCGATAATCGGTAAAAAAGAACTCACAGTTTCCAATAAGAATTTATCTGATGCCTTATTCATTCTTTGGGCGGGTGGAGCTGCTTTGCTCTCTTATTCTTTGGTGTATGCATTGCGTAAACCATTTACAGCGGCTACGTTTGACGGACTCGATTTTTTCGGTATGGACTATAAGACTGCAACCAGCATTGTACAGATATCCGGCTATTTTATTTCCAAGCTGATAGGTATCAAGGTCATTTCCGAGTTGAAGAAGGAAAACCGCTTGAAGTTCATTATCCTGTCAGTGGCGGTTGCCGAACTTTCCCTTGTACTTTTCGGAGCGCTTCCGCAACCGTTCAATGTATTTGCCCTGTTTTTCAACGGGCTTTCCTTAGGGTGTATGTGGGGAGTGATTTTCAGTTTTCTGGAAGGGCGTCGTGTCACGGATTTACTGGCAAGTCTTATGGGGTTGAGCATCGCTATCAGTTCGGGGACCGCAAAGTCGATTGGACTTTTTGTGATGGATAATTTGCATATCAGTGAATTCTGGATGCCCGCTTTCATCGGTGCATTTGCTTTTCCGCTGTTGTCGTTTCTGGGATGGCTGATGACACGGATGCCGCAACCCACGCAAGAAGATAAAGAACTGCGAACGGAAAGGGTTGCCCTGGACAGTAAGGCACGTTTAAGTCTGTTCAAGAACTTTATGCCTGTGCTGGTAATGTTGTTCTTTGCCAATCTGTTCGTTACGGTATTGCAGGATATCAAGGAAGATTTTCTGGTGAAGATACTCGATGTCGATGCGGCGGGACTCTCGTCATGGGCGTTTGCCAAGGTGGATGCAACGGTTACATTGATAATTCTGTGTATGTTCGGGCTGATGTCCGCAGTACGGAGCAACATAAAGGTGTTGTGTATGCTGTTGGGGCTGGTCACTTGCGGTACGGCTACGTTGAGTTTTCTGGCTTTCAATTATTCTGCCTTGCAATTGCAGCCCATGACATGGCTGTTCCTTCAAAGCTTGTCGCTCTACACGGTCTACCTTAGTTTCCAGACACTCTTTTTCGAGCGTTTCATCGCTTGTTTCAAGATAAAAGGGAATGTGGGCTTTTTCATTATTACACTGGATTTCATCGGTTATACGGGTACAGTGGTGGTGCTGATATTCAAGGAGTTCTTTAATCCTGCTGTCAACTGGCTGGACTTTTACAATCTGATGTCCGGTTATGTGGGTATAGCATGCAGTGTAGCTTTTATAGGTTCGGCAGTTTATCTGATACAGCGTTATCGTCGTGAGAAATATGCGGAAGTTTCCGGTGAAGAACTCGATACTCCCCACCCGGCGGGTGGTTTATCCGGTAAGCGTGTTGCATTGGAACTTCTTCCGGATATGGCAAAATAAACGGATAGGGAAATAACTCAAAGATATAAATTATGAAGAAAATTGAATGTATTATTATGGATTGGGCAGGTACGGCAGTCGATTACGGCTGTTTCGCTCCGGTTGCCGCTTTCATTGAGAGTTTTAATGCGGCTGCTGAAACGCGTGCTCACATGGGACTGACCAAAGTAGAGGAAATACGCGCCTTGTTCAATATAGACCGCGTAAGAAACGAGTTTCAGGAGAAATACGGACGCCCGTATGCCGAGGAAGATATATTGGCGCGCTATGCAGACTTTCAGCGTGTGTTGTTTGCCTCTCTGGAAGATTATACAACACCTATTCCCGGTGTGGTTGAAACGATATCGGGATTGCGTGCACAAGGAATTAAGATAGGCTCCACTACCGGCTATACCCGTGCGATGATGGATGTAGTGTTGCCGGCTGCCGCAGCCCGCGGTTATACCACAGACAATTGTGTCACCCCCGACGGTCTTCCTGCCGGACGTCCTCAGCCTTTTATGATTTACAAAAACATGACAGATTTGAATGTACCTTCCGTAACAAGTGTTGTGAAATATGGGGATACCATTGCCGACATCAAAGAAGGAGTGAATGCCAAAGTGTGGACGGTGGGCGTAGTGCTTGGCAGTAACGAACTGGGTCTTACCCAGGATGAAGTGAATGCTTTGTCTGCTACCGAACTGGAGCTCCGCAAACAGGATGTCCGCAACCGTATGCTGGCTGCCGGAGCCCATTACACAGTAGACTCCATTGAAGAACTTCCTGCCGTAATAGATAATATTAATAACTTTAAACTATCAAGAATATGAAACCTTACATTTTATTGACTCCCGGACCTCTTACTACTTCCGAAACCGTAAAAGAAGCCATGCTCACCGATTGGTGTACATGGGATGCGGATTATAATGTGCATATCGTAGAGGAAATACGCAAATCCCTCGTTGCACTCGCTACAAAGCAAACCGATGAATATACTTCCGTTCTTCTGCAAGGCAGTGGAACCTATTGTGTGGAAGCCGTTATAGGAAGTACCGTTAAGCCGGGTGACAAACTGCTGATTTTGAGCAATGGAGCTTATGGTGACCGTATGGGAAATATCGCTGAGTATCACGGTATCAACTATGATATGCTGGCCTTTGACGAAACGGAGCAGGTGTCCGTCAGCTATGTAGACGATTATCTGGCACATAATGCGGAGATTACGCATGTATCGGTGGTACATTGCGAAACCACTACCGGCGTGCTGAACCCGTTGAAGGAGATAGCCCACATCGTAAAGATGCACGGAAAGAAGCTGATTGTAGATGCTATGAGCAGCTTTGGCGGAGTGCCTTTGGATGTAGAGGAACTGGGTATTGATTTTCTTATCAGCAGCGCCAATAAATGTATTCAGGGTGTACCGGGATTCGGTTTTATCATCGCCCGCAAGTCGGAACTGATGCGCTGCAAGGGTGTTTCCAAATCCCTTTCGCTCGATATTTACGATCAGTGGGAAACGATGGAAAAAGGACATGGAAAGTGGCGTTTCACATCGCCTACCCATGTGGTGAGAGCCTTTAAACAGGCTATGGATGAATTGGCTGAAGAAGGAGGGGTAGAGGCACGTCATCAAAGATACTGTAAAAATCATGAGGTATTGGTAGAAGGTATGCGCTCACTCGGCTTCAAGACTCTGTTGCCTGACGCTATACAGTCTCCCGTCATAACTTCTTTCCTTTATCCGAATGCGGATTTTGATTTTAAATCGTTCTATGCACAGCTCAAGGAAAGGGGATTCGTGATTTATCCCGGCAAGATTTCGCAGGCGGACACATTCCGTATTGGCAATATCGGAGATGTGTATCCGGAGGATTTCAGCAAGTTGATAGAGGTAATCAAAGAATGTAAGTATTGATGAACGTTTCGGGAAAACTATGGTTTCTCGGGCATATATTGAGGTACTCTAAGTCATATTCTCAGAGTACCTCAGTTGTATCCTCAGGGTATCCCGATTGTACCTTCAAGGTACTTCAGCCGTGCACTTAGGCATTCCTCTGCCCGGAAAACGTTGTGGGGTACAACAATTATCGGGGGAGAATCGTTGTAGACGTAAGAAAAAATTATATCTTTGTTCGTGGTGTCAGGTATTCATGAAGATGTTGAACCCGATTACGAACTTAAATGTATCTTTATGAAACGATTCTTCCTTTTTGCTGCCGCGGCTGTGTGCATGGTGCTTGCGGGATGTAACGGGCAGCAAGGTCATACCCCGTCTTCTGTTGCGCAGGTATCGGAACCTGTCGATACTGTTGTGCCTGTAGTGGAAGTGCCTTTCAGAGAGAAATTGCTGACGGCAGCCGATGTGACGCTTACCAAAGATTTGCTTTACGATACATATACGCTGGAAGATACCTATCCGTACAAGGATACCGTGCGTTCTTTCAAATGGGATGTAATCCGCAATTGTCTGGCTTATATAGAGAATATGCAGCGGGACAGTGTGAAGTGGGTGGTATTGCAGAATTATAAGAATCTGAATCGGGAAGCCCCTTTGGTGCGTAAGTTCGTGCGTAATGCCTATCGCCGTGTGGCGGATACGCTTGGGGTGGAGCGTTATCAGTCCGTTCCCTTGTATTTGCCGGGAGATACGTTGGTGCCCGAACGTTATGGCAGGGATGGGACGTTGGCTTACCTGCTGGGTGAGGAAGGCGGTTTCAGCCGTATTCTCCCCATTACGCTAG
>OHEB01000459.1_pt1 | contig 16452 bp, 7 predicted proteins | sample 1567081 | NCBI WGS metagenome assembly OHEB01 (sample SAMEA3879569, study PRJEB24766) | human gut metagenome | biome: human-associated habitat; feature: feces | place: USA | collected 1985/1987 | reverse complement strand
GCCGCGTGCACGGAGCACCTCCCACTGAGCCGTGGTACTACGGGAAAGAGTTCACAGACTATTTCCGCCGTTGCGCCGAGCTGAAGTACAAACTGATGCCCTATGTATACGCACAATCCAAAGAGTGCACCGAGAACGGCTGGCCGATGCTCCGCGCCCTACTGCTGGAGTATCCCGACGACCCGGGTGCATGGCTGGTAGAGGACGAGTACATGTTCGGCTCCAACCTCCTCGTGGCACCCATGCTCGAAGAGGGCAGCGGACGGGATGTCTACCTCCCCGGACGGCAGAAATGGATAGACTACCAGACCGGAAAGGTGTATGCTCCGGGATGGAACCATATCGAGTGCGGCACCCTGCCCATCGTCATTCTTGTAAAGGACGGTTCGGCCATCCCCCATATCCCCGTGGCACAATGCACAGACCAGATGAAATGGGACAAGATTACGTGGAAGAAGTATCTGGCAGACGAAAAGAAAGCTGAAGGATTGCTCTGCCTGCCGCAGGACGGACAGTTACAACGGATATCAATCCCATAACCGGTATATCAAACACATTAAACCCTAATACCCCATGCGAAACAAGTTATTGTTCCTCGCCTTGCCCCTGCTATTCGGCTTACAGGCAAGCGCACAACACACACAAGCCTTTCAAGATACCACGCTCACCGACGAACAGCGCGTGGAACATCTCCTTTCCATCCTGACATTGGATGAAAAGATAAACCTTCTTTCCACCGACCTCGGTGTCCCCCGCCTCAACATTCCCCGTTGCGGACACTACGAAGGACTGCACGGGCTGACCCTCGGCGGGCCTGCCATGTGGGGCGGACGCCAAAGAACGGAAGACGGGAAAGTAGTCCCTACCGACTGCCCCACCACCATATTCCCCCAGTCCTACGGTCTGGGCTCCACATGGGACACCGATTTGGTGCAGAAAGTAGCGGAACAAGCCGCTGAAGAAGCCCGCTACATGCAGACCACCGGTAACAAGCGTCATGCCCTCGTGATGCGCGCTCCGAATGCCGACCTTGCCCGCGACCCGCGCTGGGGACGTACCGAGGAGAGTTTCGGAGAAGATGCTTTCCTCACCGCCCAACTCACCATTGCCAGCGTACGCGGCCTGCAAGGCAATCATCCCCGCTACTGGAAAACTGCCTCTCTGATGAAACACTTCCTTGCTAATAGTAACGAGGACGGACGGGACAGCACTTCCTCCGACTTCGACACGCGGCTGTTCCATGAATACTACGCTTATCCTTTCTATAAAGGTATCACTGAGGGAGGCAGCCGTGCCTTCATGGCCGCCTACAACAGTTGGAACGGCATCCCCATGTCCATCCATCCCTGCCTCGAAGAGATTACCCGCAAGCAGTGGGGCAACAACGGTATCATCTGTACGGACGGCGGTGCCCTGAAACTGCTGATTGAAGCGCACAAGAGTTTTCCGAGCTTTGCGGAGGGTGCCGCTGCCGTAGTAAAAGCCACCACAGGACAATTTCTCGACGCATACGTTCCTTACGTCAAGGAAGCTCTGGAAAAGGGATTACTGACCGAAGTCGACATCGACAAGGCTATCCGCGGGAACATCTTCGTCGCCCTCAAGCTCGGCTTGCTGGACGGGGACAACTCCCGTAACCCTTATCTCTCTATCGGAAAGAACAGTACGGAGACACCGCCTTTCATGACAGCAGAAGCCCGCAGGCTGGCACGGGAAGTCACCGCCAAGTCCGTGGTGTTATTGAAAAACAAAAAACTCCTGCCACTCGATGCCGGAAAGCTGCGTAAAATAGCCGTTATAGGCCCGTATTCGGACAAAATCGTGCAAGATTGGTATAGTGGTACCCCGCCTTACGAAACAACGATTCTGAGTGGCATACGCAATGCTGTGAAAGAAGGAACCGAAATCATCCACGCCGAAGACAACCGCATGGGCCAGGCAGAAAAGGCTGCTGCAGCCGCCGACGTTGCCATCGTGTGTGTAGGAAACCATCCTTACGGCACGCGTGCGGACTGGAAGTTCTCTCCCGTCCCCAGTGACGGCCGCGAAGCCGTGGACCGCAAATCGCTGATGCTGCCCGATGAAGACTTGGTGAAGCTGGTGCTCAAGGCCAATCCCAATACCATACTGGTGCTCGTCAGCAGCTTCCCCTACACCATCAACTGGAGCCAGGAGCACGTGCCTGCCATCGTCCACATCACCCACTGCAGTCAGGAGCAGGGCAACGGACTGGCCGACGTACTCTTCGGCAAGGTAAATCCAGCCGGACGTACCGTACAGACGTGGGTGAAAGACATCACTGACCTACCCGACATAATGGACTACGACATCCGCAACGGACGCACGTATATGTACCACCAGGGCCCGGTGCTCTATCCTTTCGGCTATGGTCTGAGCTATTCCGACTTTGCATACGAGAAGATTGAATCCTTCAAGCAAGACAAGAAGAACATCCGCGTGACGGTATCAGTGAAGAATACCAGCGGACGCGACGGAGAAGAAGTCGTACAGCTCTATGCCAGCTATCCGGAATCCAAAGTGGAACGTCCTTCCAAGCAGTTGCGCGCCTTCAGGCGTATCCCCATCAAGGCCGGCGAAACCCGGAAAGTGACGCTTACCGTGCCCAAAGAAGAGCTCGGCTATTGGAACGAAGGAAAGCAGATGTTCGTTGTAGAACCCGGAACGGTGAAGCTGCTGATAGGGGCTTCATCGGAAGATATACGGTTGGAGGGAAAGATCAGGCTATAAGAATGAAAAAGCCATCCCTTAACATACCGACTATAAAAATTAGCGAGTTATGCCACAACAACGTGGCAAACCCGCTAATTACATATTTGCAAGCATAAATGAAAAGTACAGGGTCACTTTACAATAAACTCATATCTTCCTGCCGCCAGTTCCACCACCCGTACATTCTCGGCCTTGTCAGGTAAAGTGAGTGTAGCTGTACTGTTAGCGGGCACTGTAACTTCATAATGCACACATTTCCCTTTCCATTCCCAGCGAGAAACAATTTCACCGTAAGGCGACCGATGACGAGCTTCAAACCGTTTCAATCCCTTTATGAAATGGGGACGGAGCAGAATGTTTTGAAAACCAGGTTGCACGGGATCAGGGAAAATACCTCCCAGCCCCTTGTAGAACCAAGCACCTATTTCACCGAACATCATATGATTGTCCGAGATGTCACGAGTAGCCTGCAAATCCCAGTTCTCGAGCAGCGTAGTGGCACCGTTCACCATCCACCAACCCCATGAAGGATAAGTGTCCTGTACAGCCACCTTATAAGCTGTTTCAGCATAACCATTTTCGCTGAGTGCATTCAGAATAGCTTTAGCTCCTAATACACCCACATCCAAGTGAAAACCGTCCTCCTCTACCTTATGTGCCAAGTTAGCTGCCACTTTTCCTATCAACTCTTCGGGCACAATCTTCCATTGCAAGGGAACACTCAATTCGGTTTGTGAACCTTCGGCATAGATGCCTGTTTCTCGATTCAGGAACTTATCATTGACAGCTTGCTTTATCTCCTCCGACAAGGCATTATAATATTCGTAATCGGCCTGTTTGCCGAAGAGTTTGGCAGCAGCGGCCAAAATCTTGGTATCTACATAAAAGTAGACCGAGGAAGTCAGCTCTTTATTGGATTTTGACTTCACCGGCACCCAGTCTCCGCGCCCCCACGTAGTGAGATGATTGTTAGAGATACGCTCCACATAATCCACATAACGTTTGATGCTCTCGTAACAATCGCTCAAGGGCTTGCTATCACCGTAGAAGAGGTAGATATTCCAAGGGATGATGGCAATAGTACTAGTCCAGTCCAGCCCGTTGTCTGTACCATATCCCCATCCACCAGTTGGAATAATATCGGGCAGCACTCCGTTGGGCTGCTGTTCGTCACGATGGTCGGCCAACCATTTTTCGTAAACGGTAATTCCATCAAAGTTATAAAATGCTGCCTCAATGGCAAAATGACCGTCACCAGTCCAACCGTTCTTCTCGCGCTGAGGGCAATCGGTGAGGTAGCCCATCAGATTGGAAAGGTAAGAGTGATTGGCAGCATGGAGCAGCTTGCCTATCAGTGGGCTCGAAGATTCCAAGCTACCTACTGCCGGCACATCACTGTGCATGAAGTAAGCAATCAAGCTGTTTTGGTCAAGCTCAATAGGCTTATCTGCCACTACCTCCACATAACGAAATCCCTTGTAATTAAATCGGGGCATGAACTCATCCTCTTCTCCACTCAGAATGAGAATGTCCGTCTGAAAAGGGTCTTTCTCCTTATCGCCTCGAAAGTAGACATCAATGTTCGAGAGATCGAGGCGGCCATTTGGATGTAAGCGTTCGCCATGTTTGATTCTGACCTCCGTTCCCCCGTTCACCCGAAACATGAATACAAGTCACACCGGACATATTTTGCCCGAAATCATAGATGTATGTTTTCTCGTCCACTTTGCGGAAAGAGACGGCGGGGAAAATCTTTACATTACGGATGGGATGTACTTGCTGGGCAGTGACATTGGAAGAAGGTACACTCCGATAGGCTACTCCGCGCCACTTGGAATCATCGAATTCCGGAGTGCTCCATCCTTTCTGCTCCAGACGTGCATCGTAGTGCTCGCCAGTATAGATACTATTAAAAGTGATTGCACCCGACGCTGTCCGCCAACTGAGATCGGTGGGAATAGTCTCCACGCTTCCATCGGTGTAGGTAATGCGCAAGTCCAGACAGAAAGTGGGACGGTTGCGCCAAGGGGCACGGTCGAAGTCCCACACTGCTTTGGATTGATGGTTATACCAGCCGTTACCCAAAAGTACGCCAATAGCGTTGTCACCATTCTGTAATTGTGAAGTCACATCATAAGCCACATACAAGTTGCGGCGATCAAAGCGGGTATAGAGAGGGGCAAGGCAGTGGTCTCCTATCTTCTCGCCATTGATGTAAAGCTCATATAGTCCAGCAGCGGCAATATAAGCACGCGCTGACTTTACCTTTTTGCCGGTCTTGAACTCTTTTCGGAAGTAAGGGGCAGGCCCATAATGAATATCCTTGCCATCGCCAATCCAAGCACCTTGCCAATGTTGCATCCCCATCATGCCCGTTTCAAAGTAAGAGACAGGAGAAGCAGTCTCCTTATATTCCATGTCGCTGCAGATTACTTTCCAATAATATCTAGTGAAAGGCTGCAGTTTTTTGCCCGCATAGGCCACAAGCTGATTACGGGAATCGTTCTTTCCACTATCCCACATCCTGCCACAGCCATTGACCACATTCAACGAGTCTTCGTCTACCACAATCCGCCAGGAAGTCTGCACAGCTCCCTGCCTACCATCTTCCATCCGCCAAGAAAGGCGTGGAACGGGATTATCCAAACCTATAGGTCTGTCAAGATGTTCGCTCCTCAGATCAACCAAACGAACCGGAGTCTGCCCTTGTACAGTAATGCAAGCAAAGAATGTGAATAGAAGCAGTATATTTCTTTTCATAACTCCATTGTTTATCTATTCCGTAGTAATCACCAGTTCCTTGCCCTCCCTCAGTTGGTCATGGGTGATAAAGTAACCGTCAATCTTTTTACCGTCATAAGTAATGTCAATAATCTTCTTGCCGCTTCCTTTCTTCACAATCGTAAAGGGACGACCATTCAGATTGAACGTCACTTTATCGAACAAGGGAACAGTAACAATATATTCAGGATCGGCAGGCGAATAAGTGTAAAGTCCAATAGCATTGAGCACATACCACGAAGACATCTCGCCGGCATCATCCATCCCTGCATAAGCCAGCTTGTCGGCACCCATGTCATAGTAGTGGTTCATCAGGCTGTCGAGAATGCATTGGGCTTTCTCTTGTTTGTCTATGAAATAATAGGTGTAAGGAATGCTGTGTCCCGGCTGGTTTCCGTGACAATAGTTTCCGATGAATCCGGTCAGGTTGTGGGCCTCGTAACCTCTCCACGGTTCGCTGAATAAGGAATCCAGTTTAGCCTCCACCGCCTCTTTACTGGGATAGAGCTTAATCATGCCTTCGGGGTCGTGGGGGGCGAAGAAGAGGGCGTTCCATGCATTGGCCTCACGGTACATGTACTGGTAATAGGGATAATACGGATCGAAATCCTGAATCCAGCTACCATCGTCAATCTTACCTCTCCAAAAGCCGGTAGAGGGGTCGAATAGCGTCTTGTAGTTGTTGGAGCGTTCCATCATCAGTTTGTAGTTGGCTTCATCTCCCAGCTCCTTGGCTACCAAGGCTACGGCATAGTCATCGTAAGCATATTCCTGGGTCTTGGTCACAGCCCCTTTGTATTCGTCCCATGTGGGTACATTCACTGTGTCTTTTTCAGCAATCCAACCTCGCTCCATATACTCATCCAAATAGCGACGTCCTCCTTTACCGGGCACCGTAGCATTTTTCAGAATCAACTTATAAGCACGCTCCAGATCGAAATCATGCAAACCACGCAACCAAGAACCAGAAATAAAAGTGGAAGCGTGATCACCATGGAAGAAGGTGGGCATGTAGCCGTCACGCTTCTCGCCTTTGTCAATAATAGACCTAATGATGTCAGTAGTCACATCGGGAGAAATCATACCTATGAGTACCAGTTTGTTGCGATAATCGTCCCAAAAAGAAGGGTCAGTGTAATAGTGGAAGCCGTTATTCACTACTTCGCCACGGACATCAGTATATTCATGATTCACATCGCTACGCAAAGCCGGCCATTTAAAAGCATGGAAGAAAGTAGAATAAAACAATCTCTTTTCACGTTCCGTGCCACCTGCAACTTGAATCTTGGAGAGGAGTGCTTCCCAAGCCGCATCGGCTTCTTCTGCCACTTGTGCAAAACTTTTGTTCAACATTTCGGCCTTCAAATTCATTTGAGCATTCTCTATACTCACAAACGAGAAACCAGCCTTCACTTCCAAAGGTTCAACACCTTTGCTGTCGATAAAACGCAGCACAGCCACCTCATGTTTGTCGTCTTTTACCATTTCCACTTGGCCTATTTTATAGTTGGTCTTAGCGTAAAAGTAGATTTTACCATCGCCATCTTGATAACCCGTGAACGTATTATCGTCAACCTTCTCAATCTTCCAATCACGGACATCATTATTAGAACGGCGGATGTCTACCAATAATGACTTATCGTCGCCCTTGCCGAAAGTATATTTATGGTAGGCACAACGCAAGGTACTGGTCAACTCGGCGTTCACTTTATAGCGTTCCAGATAAACTTGGTAATACCCCGGATGCGCAGATTCCTTCTCGTGACTAAACCCGGAGCAATAATTACCCGGAGCGATAGTTCCCACCACTGGCAACATGGGGACATGCAACAAGTTCCAATGCCCTTTAGCAGTATGTGAAAAACCATAAATCACAGTGTCCTCATATTGATAGCCCGCACCGCTACGAAACTGTGTAACGGGGCTGAGCTGCACCATTGCGTTGGGCAAGGTAGCACCCGGATAAGTTTCCGCACCCCATGTACGTGACTTTATTTTGCGCGTATACCCTAAGTCCTCAGGCTCCCACAAAGTAGCCGTACCCAAGAAAGGATTGACATATTCGGTTAATTTCTTCTGCGTACCGCCACAGCCCGTCAGAACAATCAGGGCGAACAGTAGAAATAAATATTGATTCTGTTTCATCTTTTGTGTTTATTTTATATAAAAAACTGTTGTCTCTAAAAACATTATTTCCAAAATAACTGCCAATTAAAACTGGCTCTAAAAAAAAATGTGCCGAAACCCAATAACCAGATTGAGTTTCGACACACTTTTAATTGCTAACTTATTTCAGGCTCTTTTCAAAGAGAGCTTTGGCTTCAATCAAAGTACAACCACTTGTCTGCGTAGTCAAATGGTTGTTACCGCTATTGTTCATTGCCCAGTTAGTATTATACAGCAAATCAAGTTTATTGATTCCCTTTCGCCACAAGATTTCAGCATTATTGTTAAAGAAAGTGATGAATTTCTTCTTATATATGGGGTCCAAATTCGGTTCCATAATCAACTGCACATAATAACGCATGAAAATACCCTTAAACAAACCTCCGTCACCATCGCCTTCATCACGAAGTAAATTGTTTCCAGTATCTATCATGCTGCTATTACTGATACCGAAATTGGCAGCCTTACGAGCATCTTTCAAATAGGACTCTTCTCCTGTGATCTTATACAGTTCGTAAGCAGCACCCAAGAATGTACCTTGGTTATAAGAAAGAGAAAGTGTACTCAACTCACCCGTTTCACCGTTCACATTATCATAGATGGCGCCGGTAGCAGGGTTAAATAAATTTTCACGCTCCCATTTATAAATATTGACAGCCCAATCCAAATCCTCCTGATTCCCGTTAATACGGTAAAGACGAGCAGCAATCAAAGCAGCAGGACCGTTGGAACAAGCATTTTTGCTCCATAGCCGGTCGTGAGTCCAAGCAATGCCACCACCTGCGTAATCGTTCCAACCGGTCTTGATTTCATTCCACATCTCTTGAGAAGTTTCCAGATACTTGTTTTCATCAGTAACTTCGTACAAGCGAATCATGGTGAGAGCAATCCACTCCATATCATCATAAAAGTTGTTCCAATAACTGCCACCGTTCTTTGCCTTGATACCGACATACCATTTGTCGAACAAGTCGCTGTACTTGCTATCTCCGGTACGATTGTAAGCATCTATCATCACATCCATAGCATGAGCCTGCGGCCAATAATGGAAATCCTTGATTGAACCGTCATTCCCGTAGTTGAAATAATTCTCTTCCGTATTCCAGAAACGATCTATCAGGGTCACAGAACTGCTGTCGGCAGCCGCATCCCAATCTATGGTGTAAAGCCCCTTATCATACATATACTCATCTTCTATCTCGCACGATTGAAGTGCCAAAAGAAGCAGGGGCAGACAAAATAATATTTTTTTCATAATCTCTCCTTAAATTAGTTGGCCAATTCCACTTTATGAGTATAGTTCTCCACATTGAATATCACACTAATCTTGGTGATGGCACCCGGATTGTGGCCATCGGCCGCACCATCGAATTCATTGTTCAGTTTCCACTTCTGATCCCATTGGTTATCAGGAGTCTCCATAATGTAGAAATAAGGATCTTCGGGAGTAGCCGCACCAGGATTAGAGTCTGTAGTATTCTTGGTTCCCCAATACTGTATACTACCATCAGCATAAGTCATCAAGAACTTATAGCGTTGGTCGCGCCCCCATCCTTCTTGCTTGAACTCAATTTTATCCTGACCGCAGAACACACCGTTTCCAACATAAGGCAATTCAAAAGTTGCGGCACCACTCGGACAGAAGTAGAATTCCATCTTACTTACTTCCCTGACGGTTACAGATGCAATGGAGAAATCCATCTCAATGCGGTAAACTCCCGTCTTTTCTACGGTTGTCTCGCCTTCGCCTTCCATAATCTTATTGCCATTGATATAAAACACCTTGGCACCTTCGGCTGCTCTATCTACCAGTTTGTAAGTCTTTCCGCCTTCCAACTTCGTAAAGACTTCGAACTTATCCTTTTCGGGTGAAGCACACGCCACAGCCTTAGAAGCATCCATACCACCTTCAGTAGCACTTCCGGTCAAGTAAAGCTGTGCCGGAATCTCTTCAAATCCCACCAAGCGAGTGATGGTGAGCTTCTTGCTTTCCTTTGCCATTACAGAATTCAAACCTCTGGAAGCCATTACTGTCCAAACAAGTGTACCCGTCTCACCACTGTTCAATCCGGCAGCCGCACCAACCTTGTTCAATGTCTTGTGGCTGATGGTAGCATAGCTCAAAGAACCGCCATTGTCAGAAAGCACTTTGTAAATAGGCTTAGAAAAATCTCCACCTTCTTTATCGAATACCACTTCATAAAGAGGGGCACCGCTATCTTCAGCCTTGGCCGACTCCCATTCAAAGAACAGGCTGGCGCTGGCCGACGATTGCAAGACTACTTCCTTGCCGTCAGTGGGTTCATACAACTGATTTACTGAGGAAACTTTGGAATCCTTGTATTCCATGTCTTCCGTACAAGACGTAGCAAAGAGGACTGCCGAAAAAAGAGCTATTGTTGAGAATATTGTTTTCATTGTTCTATTGTTTTTAATGAGTTTAGATACACGTTAATTTCCATATCCCGGATTGTTAGGCGCCAGATTGGGATTCAAATTGATTTCACTGATAGGAACTGCCCAAAGATAATCTCTTGCCTCTTCGAACTTGCGAGTGTCAAGCTTGTTCTCGTCCACGAAGCTTGCACCGCGCACCTTGCCCGACAAGTATTCGTTACCAGCCTTCCAACGCTTAATATCATACCAGCGCAAACCTTCCATCGCCATTTCTACACGACGTTCGTCGCGAATAATCTGCCTCATCTCTTCCTTGCTCTTTCCGGCAGGAAAGTTCAAGGCTGCATCGGCAGTAAATCCGGCACGTTCGCGGATGGGACGGATGGTCTTGTTCCATACCTCTTCAGTCATACCGCTTGTTTCGTGAACAGCCTCAGCATACATCAGCAAGATGTCAGCATAGCGCATAGTGATGATATTCATACCGGAATTCTGGTCACCGGGAGCCTGCGGATTATAATACTTACGGGTGAAATAACCGGTAGAAGTGCCGTTTCCACCACCATCGTAGGCATCGGTTCCCGAACCCGGACGAATGTTGATGACTACGTCTTTACTGCCATCGTCCACATTGCCACTCCAGTCATAGCCATCATAAATGATAGTAGCGGTGAGACGTGGGTCACGGTTGTCGTAAGGATAAGCAGGGTTATAATCTGTCCCGGCTTCACTGATAGTCTTTCCACTAAGCATCAGATAAGTGTCTACCAACGATTGCTGCGGCACACGGTTCACGGCACGTCCGCCTCTTGACAAAGGAATCATGTCTACCATCTCACCCCAAGTAATCAAATTGGGTACATAAGAACGGTCCATGATAATCTCTTCATTATACTCATTGGCTTCATCAAAAAGCCCGGCATAATCAGGAAATAAGGCATAAGTACCATATTCGCCCTGTTTGTTCATCAGATTGTCGCAATAAAGCATCACATTGTTCCAGTCGCTATCCATCAAGTAGACACGAGCCTGCAAAGCACAAACGGCACCTTTAGTAATTTTGCCCTTGTCTTCTTCGGGCAATTGGTCGCGAGTGGGAAGCGCATCCTTGATGTCTTCCAATTCTTGGTGAATGAAGCTGATAATGGTTTCGCGGTCTGTACGACTTACACTCCGCGATTCTTCCAGCGTGATGTCCTCCGTAAAGAAAGGTACTGCACCATAAAGGTTAGTCAGACGGAAGTAGAGGCTTGCACGGATATAGCGTATCTCGGCAATCATACGTGCTTTAACAGATGCGTCCATGTTGGGTACCAGATCCACCTTTTCAAGGAACACGTGGCAGGTCTTTATGCCTCCGTAAAGGTCTTTCCATTCATTCTTGAAGATGTCGAGCGAGGGAGTAGCCATACCTTTGCGAATGGCACGTTGGTCGTCCACACTGCGACCGTCGTAAGCATTGTCACTCAAACTTTCATCGCTCCACATACGGCCTGCATTGTACATCTGGCTGTAAGCCATGTTCACCACATACTGGGCTTTGGTGGTGGAAGTCCAATAAGAGTTATCCGTAAATTTGTTTGTCGGTGCGTTCTCCATCTCGTTGCAACTGCAAAGCATCAGAACAGCCATTCCGGCAAAAGCTATATATTTTCTTAGTCTCATAGTTATCTGTTGTTTTTAGAATTCAATGTCTATACCGAAACCATAGTAACGGAGCGTCGGGTAGTTTCTACCAGAATTGGCGCCACTATTACCCATCTTAGAGTCGAACTCAGAAGATTCAGGGTCAATAAACGAGTTATTACTGAAAGTCAGCAAGTTTTGTCCGTTGACATAGATACGTGCCTTTTCCATACCCACCTTGCGGCTCCATGTTTTAGGGAATGTGTAACCAATCTGCAAGTTCTTCAGACGCAGGTATTTTCCATCCATCAAGAATAGGTCGGAACCTTGTCCGTTTCCGTAGTTGTTTCTGTTGGAAGTAGAACCCGGAGCAGTAAGTCTCGGCCAACGTGCATCGGTGTTGGTAGGAGTCCAGAAATCCAGTTGATGCTTATAGATATTATAAGAGTAATTGGCGTGGAACGGTTCAATCAATTCACCACGAAGCATCATGTCACGCTTGCCCACACCCTGCCAGAACATACCGAAATCGAATCCTTTCCATTCTACATTGTAGTTGAAACCGAAAGTAAGACGAGGGAAGGCATTACCCAAGATAAACTTATCCTTCGAGTCGATGACACCATCTTCGTTACGGTCTACAAACTTCACGTCACCCGGCTGTACCTTTCCACCTACAGGAATAGCCGATGCCTCAATCTCCTCGTAGCTTTGGAAAAAGCCGTCCATCTTGTAACCGTAGTAAGACTCCAACGGACATCCTTCACGGGTGATACGGCTCAACTCCTCTATTTGTGAGATTCTTTCGTGACCAGGGTACTTCAGCACTTCATTCCAAGAGTCACCAAGATTGAAGTTGAAGTTATGATTTGCGGCTCCCGTTTTCAAACGATAGTTGATAGAGAGGTCCCAACCTTGATTCTGCATCTCACCAATGTTGTCCATCGCCATATCCGTACCGAATACCGAAGGCACAAGGGGCTTCATTAAAATGTCGCTCGTACGCTTGTAGAAATAGTCGAACGTCACATTCAAAGCGTTATTGAAGAACGAAGCGTCTACACCCACGTTGAAGGTTTTGGTCTTTTCCCAAGTCAAATTATCCTTACCTAACTTAAAACCTGCGCCTGATACTGTCTGGTTATTATATGCGTAAGAGTTGTTGTACAGTTCGTAAACAGTAAAACGGTCATAAGTACCAATAGACTGGTTACCCAAGATACCAAAAGAAGTACGCAGTTTCAAGTCACCCACACGTTCCTTGTAAGCCTGCATAAAGTTCTCCTCGCTCAAACGCCAGCCTAATGAAACAGAGGGGAAGAAACCCCATCGGTAGTCTTTATGAAACTTGGAAGAAGCGTCATAACGGAAGCTGAATTCTGTATAATATCTGTCAGCGTAAGAATACCCCACACGTCCCAACAGAGAAGTCAGACTGGTACGGTTGGATTCATCTACAAATGTTTTTCCTGTGATGTTTCCCACAGTACTATTGGTAATGTCTGTACCGATACCCAAGTCGGGATCTACCCCCTTCTTCTCAATCTCATTGCTAGACGAAGTAAACGATTCATTGGTTACTCCAAAAAGCCCGCTGACATTGTGTTTACCGAATGTCTTGTTGTAATCCAACAAAAGTTGGCTATTAATAAGGTAAGCCGTATGATTCCAGTTACTGGTCCGATAGTCAGTATCTTTCACTGGACGTGGTTCGGTAGCCTCTTCATTCAAGTAATAGGATACGCCCAAATTGCGGGTAGAACGCATGTCGTTTATCACATCCGCACCCAACACTCCACGCAACTTCAATCCGTCAATAAGCCGGAATTCAGCATTGACATTAGCGTTCAGATAATTGTTACGATACTTGTTACGGCCACCAGCTTCCAATGCTCCCAATGGGTTAAATTCAGTCAATACATCATTTAACAAATATCTTCCATCTTCCGATTTCATTTTGTAATAATAATAAGTAGGTACACGGGCGGCATCCACTTCCAAACTCCCACCGGTGGTACTTACACTATTATTACGTGTATAAGCCAAAATAGCATTCAGTTTCAAACGTCCCACTTCCGTGCTAACATTGGTACGAAAATTATAACGCTGCACGCCAAAATCACTGTTGCCCACATAATTACTTTCCTGGTCATAATAACCCATGGACACCATGTAAGTAGTTTTATCACTACCTCCAGATACGCTTAGATTGTAATTCTGCTGTAAGGCTGTGCGGACTATCTGATCAAAAAACCAGCTTTCTTCATTTTGATGGGCAGCCAGGTCACGGATTTGATCGGGTGTATACAAAGGAGCCTCTCCAGCATTGGTGGCAGCTAGATTGCGCAAAGTAGCGTTCTGATAGCCTTTCACCGGAGAAAACAAGATATCCGGATTCTGCCATCCCATCATACCACTTAACCGAACTGTCGCACGCTGGTTCTTCTTACCTTTCTTAGTAGTAACCAAAACTACACCATTGGAAGAACGTGAACCATAAATAGCAGCTGTACCGGCATCTTTCAAGATGGAAATGTTCTCAATATCATTGGGATTCAATTTATCGAAACTACCGCCATCAGCTACCAATCCGTCTATGACAAAAAGCGGACTATTGTCATTCACAGTGCTGATACCACGGATATTAAAGTTAGTCTTACGATCATTAGGATTGCTACTGCGCTGCTGGATAACCACGTTGGGCGCAGCCCCTTGCAAAGCATCTGTCATGTTAGCCACGGGACGGTCTTCGATCATGGAAGCCTTTACCTGGTCTACAGCACCTACGGCACTCTTGCGGGTAGTAGTACCATAACCGATGACAATAACTTCATCCAGCACCTTGGTATCCTCCTTTAAGACAACATTCAATTGTTTTTGATTTTTCACAGCAATTTCCTGAGTGGCATATCCCACATAGGAAAAGACGAGAACATCTTGGGCACTACAAACAATGGAATAGTTTCCATCCACATCTGTAATGGTACCCACACCTTCTTTACCCTTAACAGTAACACTCACTCCAATCAGGCTTTCACCTGTGGCATCCTTAACGGAACCTCTCACCGTGGCATTGTTTTGCTGCACCACAGTAATAGTCTCCGCATGTGCATAAACCGCAGGAGCCTGCGCCAGCATAGTCACAGCAGGCAAGGCAATAAGCCAGAACTTATAGTTCCCACTTATCCGAGCCAGCAATGAATTTACTGTGTACACTCGATTCTTTTTCATATTCTTTAAGATTAAACATTATAATAAATCACGATAAAAAAAGGAAAAGAACACAAATAATACCAACGAACAACCAATTCATGCAATTTGTATCCTAATCCTCCTTCCAGCGCACTTTATTGATTTTAAATAATTCCTATTTTTACAAGCTGTTCAGCAAATCCACTTTACCCTCGTTCACTAATTTCAGAATCAATTCTCCAAACAGCGTGTTCTGCCAAGCAAACCATGCACGGGTAAAGTTAGTGGGGTCATCCTTGTGGAAAGACTCGTGCATGAATCCCGTACCGGCATCCGTATCCATCAGCATTTTGATACAAATCTTTATCTCCTCATCATTCTGGCTGGTGAATGCCTTCATCATGATACTCATAGGCCATACCATATCATAACCAATGTGCGGACCTCCGATACCTTCACCGGCTTTACCTTTAAAAAAGTAAGGGTTGCTGCCACTCCACACAAAGCGGCGTGTATTCTGATAGATAGGATCGTTTACGTCCACATCACCCAAATAAGGCATAGCAAGAAGGCTGGGTACATTGGCATCGTCCATTAACAGATGATTGCCGAATCCATCTACTTCAAATGCATAGATTGTCCCAAACTCAGGATGATTGTAAGTGGCATATTTCTTCAGGGCTGCCTCCACTTCGGCTGCCAAATCGGTGCATTCTTTGGCCAAGGATGTTTCCTTGTTTACTTCCGTCAGAATTTCAGCAGCCTTTCTCAAAGAAGAGACAGCGAAAAAGTTGGAAGGGACCAGGTACTGAAGCGTAGTGGCATCGTCCGATGGGCGGAAAGCGGAAACAATCAGTCCCACCGGTTTGACCGGAGCACCCAAGCCGTCGTTATTCAGCGTATCAAGAGCACGTTCCGTCTTACGTTGGAAACGGTAAGGGCCTACACCGTCCTTACGCTGCTGTTCCTTGAAAGTCTTCAGGATAGCAGTAATTGCCTTCATCCATTCACCGTCGAAGATACTGCTGTCACCAGTTACTTTCCAATACTGGTAAGCCAGACGAAGCGGGTAACAAAGAGAGTCTATCTCCCATTTGCGCTCGTGCAGTTCGGGCTTCATATCTGTCAAGTCAGTCATCCAGTTGCCACCCGTAGGTCCGTCGTTGAAAGCATTGGCGTACGGATCAATGTTGATGCAAAGGAACTGACGGCGAATGACACCTTCGAGCATCTCTTTCAATTGCGCATCATTGTTAGCTAACTGCACATATGGCCACACCTGCGCACCGGAGTCACGCAGCCACATAGCATGGATGTCACCCGTATATACAAAAGTATCAGGCTTTCCATCGCTGCCCTTGCGGAAGTGCACAGTAGTATCCAGCGTATTTGGAAAACAGTTGGCAAACATCCAGGAAAGCTTGCAGTTCTTCAAAAGTTTCTGTACACGGACAATCTCTTTCTCCACGGCAGTGGAACGGAAAAGGCGTTGTTTCTCTTTAGGACGGTTAGAGGAATAGTTTCCGGCAGATGCCGTATTGTCCTGCACGGCCACAAAAC
>OHEB01000452.1_pt1 | contig 16590 bp, 13 predicted proteins | sample 1567081 | NCBI WGS metagenome assembly OHEB01 (sample SAMEA3879569, study PRJEB24766) | human gut metagenome | biome: human-associated habitat; feature: feces | place: USA | collected 1985/1987 | reverse complement strand
TGTATTCATCCACCGTGTGATTGTTAAAAGAATGCGTCAAACAGATCTTTGCCACCTCATCATAACCAAGGCGCATCATATATGTGTACCCATCGGAAACATGGCCAAGATGTCTTACGCCAAATTTTCTTCCTATATCATGCAGTAGGCCTAAAACATAGGCCTTCTCCGCATCCATATCTCCACATGCCGCTGCTATTTTTTCTGCACAGTGCGCTGCTGTTAAACAATGTTTTCCCCAAGGCCCCGGATTATTTGATAGACCATCCCGAATCAACGCCATCGCTTCTTTTCTTGTTGGCAGCATAACCTATTCCTTCTTTCCCTTTCCTTATGCATTGATAAAAACAAATGCCGAAAACCCGCATGCATACAGGCTTTCGGCATTTTGGTCCATTACTCGAGCTCGGTAAGTTCGGATTCTTACTAAACAAATTTGTTTAGTAAGGCTATTCTTGAATGTTCACTTTTCCATGAGATTGCTGTGCTAGATGTGGCTTGCTGATTTTTTAGTATCAGGATAGTATCACACAACCAGCGGGATCTCTGTGAATATTATAGCAGATATTTTTCCTAATATCAAATATTATTTGCTATCATCCTCTGCCATTGAACTTCCACCAATCCCAAAGAACTTATCAAAGAAGCTCTTCAGCTTATCGATCACGCCTTGCTTCTTCTGCGCACGGCCACCGCCGCCAAAGCGAGAAACAGGCGGCATCAGTTTGTCAATATCAGTACCAACAGTCTTGATTTCGCCATCACGGAACGCATTGGCCAGATACTTGCGTGTCTCCGGCTCCTTCAGCTTTTCCTCTTGGATGATCTTTGCAAGCTCTTTCTCCCGCTGTTCGGACACATAGGTGTTCCACTCTGCCATCACATCATCCACATCGTTGACCCCTGCAATAAAGGTTTCAATCAGCTGCTTTTTACTACGCAGTTCCGGGCTGGCATCAATCGCCTTGCGAATCGTGATGAGCACTTCCTTATCATCGCAATGGGTGTCATGGTACTTTTTGACCAGCATCAGAATGTAGTCAATGTTAATTTCGACCTGCCGAATCAGCTCCACCTCGAACACCACATCATCCGTGATGTCCTCTTTGGTTTCATCGTGCTTCTTGTTACGCCATTCATCCCGCAAATCCTGATAGCGGCCCAAATAGTCCTGTAAATCCCGCTCCGAGATCAGTTCGTTGCCCTTGAAGTCATCAAAGGAGGACAGCAGGTTCCGCATCCTCAGCAGTGCGCCAAACAGCACGATAAAGTCCTTCTGGTTCTGCTCTCCGACGATCTGCGGCTCTGTCAGCGGGAACTTCTGCGTCAGGTCATCGATCATGTCCGTATAGCCCTGATGGTATTTTCCCTGCTCGTCCATATAACCGTGGTAGTAGTCCGCATATTTGCGCAACAGAACGATGCCGCCCGCATTTTTATCTCCAAACAGCGAAATTGCCGCATCCACCCGCTTTTGCAGGTTGCGGAAGCAGACGATATTGCCAAAGGTCTTGATGCTGTTCAGGATACGGTTTGTCCGGCTGAACGCCTGAATCAGACCGTGCATCTTCAGGTTCTTGTCCACCCAAAGGGTATTCAGGGTCGTGGCATCGAAGCCCGTCAGGAACATATTGACCACGATCAGCAGGTCAAGTTCCTTGTTCTTCATGCGGAGCGATACATCCTTGTAGTAGTTCTGGAACCGTTCGCCATCGGTCGAGTAGTTCGTATGGAACATCTCGTTGTAATCCTGAATGGCTGCGTCCAGAAAATCCCGGCTGCTCTGGTCGAGATTGGAGGTATCTTCCGGGTTTTCCTCATCCAGAATCCCGTCTGTTTCGGCTTCGTTGGCTCCATAGCTGTAAATGGTAGCAATGCGCAGCCGCTTGGTCGGGTCTGCCGCCATCTGCTTTTTAAATTCCTGATAATACAGCTTTGCCATCGGCACAGAAGCCACGCAGAAAATCGAATTAAAACCGCTGACGCGCTGCTTCTGCTTGATTTCCTCCACCGCACCACGCTGGGCAGAGGCCACCTCTGCCACATTCGTCAGCAGATTAAACTCATACGATTTGTCTCCCCGATAGGTTTTCTGGTCGAAGTGGTCGAGGATGTACTTTGTCACCAGAGAAATACGCTTGGGAGCCATGAATGCCTTTTCCCGGTCAATGTCCCAAACCTGCTTGTCATCCATATCTGGCTCTGCGTCCATCGTTTTGATGTAATCCACACGGAACGGCAGCACATTCTTGTCGTTGATGGCATCCACGATGGTGTAGGTGTGCAGTTGGTCGCCGAACGTCTGCGCCGTGGTGAAATAGCGTGGATCAGTGGAGCTTCCTGCGTTGACTGCAAAAATCGGCGTTCCTGTAAAGCCGAACAGGTGGTACTTTTTGAAGTTGTGAACAATGGCCTTGTGCATATCACCGAACTGGCTGCGGTGGCACTCGTCAAAGATGATCACAACATGCTTCTGGTAGACCTCATGCCCCGGATTCTTCTTGATGAAGGTCGCCAGCTTCTGGATGGTGGTAATGATGATATGTGCTTCCGGGTTTTCCAACTGGCGTTTCAGAATCGTGGTGCTGGTGTTGGAGTTTGCCGCGCCCTTCTCGAAGCGGTCATACTCTTTCATAGTTTGGTAGTCCAAGTCCTTGCGGTCTACCACAAACAGCACCTTGTCGATGTAGGGCAGCTGCGATGCCAGCCGTGCCGTTTTGAAGGAGGTCAGCGTCTTGCCGGAGCCAGTGGTGTGCCAGATGTAGCCGCCGCCCTCGATACTGCCATACTTTTTGTAGTTGTTGGCGATCTCGATGCGGTTCAATATCCGCTCGGTCGCCGTGATCTGGTACGGGCGCATCACCATCAGCATCTTTTCTGAGGTAAAGATGCAGTACCGGGTCAGTACGCTCAGGATCGTGTGCTTTGCAAAGAATGTCCGGGTAAAGTCGATCAGATCCGTCAGCACGCGGTTGTTCGCATCGGCCCAGTAGGAGGTAAATTCAAAGCTGTTGCTGGTCTTTTCCTTTTTCGTCTTGCCGTGTTTGGCGTCCTTGATGGCATTGTAGCGGGTGCTGTTGGAGTAGTACTTGGTATTTGTGCCGTTGGAGATTACAAAAATCTGCACATACTCATATAAGCCGCAGCCTGCCCAGAACGAATCCCGCTGATAGCGGTTGATCTGGTTGAACGCCTCCCGGATGGCCACCCCGCGCCGCTTCAGTTCCACATGAACCAGCGGAAAGCCGTTGACCAGAATCGTCACATCGTAGCGGTTATCATGCCGTGCGCCGTCTGCTTGTTTTACCTCATACTGGTTGATGACCTGCAGGCGGTTGTTATGGATGTTCTTCTTGTCGATCAGTGTGATATTTTTGGAACTGCCATCATCCCGGTGCAATACCTGCACATTATCTTCCTGAATCTTCCGGGTCTTTTCAGGAATATGCTCGTTGGGGTTGGCAATTACATCACTGAAAAACTGCCGCCACTCCGTATCGGAAAACTGGTAGTGGTTCAGCTCTTCCAGTTGACTGCGGAGGTTAGCAATCAGTTCATCCTCGGTATGCAGCGGCAGATAGGTGTAGCCCTGCTCGCACAACAGCCGGATAAATTCTTTTTCCAGCTCTGCCTCGCTCTGGTAGCTGTCAGAGCGCACCTTGGAGGGTTCATAGGCAGCAACAACAGTATCTTCATTGGTAGCCGCAACGATATTGAAAAAGGACATTTCAAATTCCTCCTGCAATTTATCCTTCCGCTATATGCCACAATTCACAATATAGCGAACTTCTATAAACTGGTATCATTTCAACAAATTCAAGTTTATCTCCTGTCCATTTGGTTATTACAAAGTTTTCTTTTTCGTAGATGAATGAAACATAGGTATCATACTCTGACAACCTGTCCATTCGATATTGAAAAAGATACTTAAAGTCCGCATTCAATCCATCAATTGCAAGTTTTCTTCCCTGTTCAAAATTGTCATTTGAATCAAAATTGAAATTATATGGAAAGAACAGCATTATATTTTTCTTTGTCTCAAATATCTTTATAATTTGAGATACATCCTTTTCCAATACATCTTCTTTCTCTTTCTTCTCTCGAATTTCTATCATTTTATTCCAGTTTAGACTCCGAAACACTGCATACGGAATGCTGTAAGTAATCGGTTTATACCCCGGAACACCTTCGTGCTTTTCTGGCAGTCCAAAGCCTATCACACCGGGCATGAATTCTTGGATTGATGGTGAGAGGATTTTAGCCGCTTGCAGCCTTGATTGAGATGCGAAAAGCTTAAAATCAAGCTTGTATTCATCTGAAGCGCAGTCGTATTCTCCGTGTGCTTCTGACTCCGGCTTCTTATATAGCTTTCCATTGGATTTTTTCAGGAAGCAGCTTGAACAATTCACAAAATCCCGCAAGTAATCTTCATACGAATATCGCTCCATCACACCACCTATAAAGTTGTCAATCACTCTAGCTGCTCCAAGAAAATCCACTCTCATTTCAGAATATTCCAATCAATTCAACTCCTTAAAACTCAACAGCCTATCCCGATAGTACTCATACTGCTTTTGTCTTGCTTCAATTTCCGCGGGCAGACCGCTTGTCAAATCATTGCAGATAGCATCAAAACGGTCAAGAATATCCACAATATATTTTTGCCGTTCCTGACTCGGAAGCGGAATTTCGATTCGGTTCAAATTCTTCTGGTTCAATTTAGGTTGTGCACCGCCAGAAATATACGGAGCCAGATCAATCGAGTTCAAATAAAACTCTACAAACCGTCTGGTTTCGTAGCAATCAAACTTCAAAACGTGCGCATGATTATTGACCCAGTTTTTCCCCGAAATCGAAAACGCAATCGGCGTACTTCTTGCCAAAAGATTTGCGCCATCTTCTGACACAAGCAGGTAATCCCCGTCAAAGATATAATCCTTTACATAATCCACGATGCCAGAAGCCCCATAATACGGGTACTCTCCCGCTTCACGTTTGCCACTTGTGACAGGTTTACGCATACTGTCGCAATTTTCAGCAATATCTTCAAGCGTAACAACCGCATAGCCAAACACATACTGCAAGAGCTTAATCAGTGCTCTGCTCTGCTCTGCTCTGCTCTGCTCTGCTCTGCTCTGCTCTGCTCTGCTCAAAATTGTGTTACCAGTTTCTGCAAATGTCAAGAGCTTATCGCGGTAATACTCATACTGCTTCTGCCGGGCTTCAATTTCAGCAGGTAGGCCAATATTGAGGTCAGAGCAAATCTTCTCAAAGTTATCTAGTACTTCGACTAAACGTTGCTGTACTTCTAATGTTGGAATAGGAATTTTAATTGCTTTTAATTCTTCAACCGAAGGAACATTCTTTATTGCACCGCCTCTTGCCACACTATTCAATATTTTTGATATTGTGTTATCAAAAAAGTATTGCAAGTAAAAAACATTGATTCTACTTGTAGGGGTTAATTTTAATAACGCTTGATTTATCACGCCTTCCGGCGCATTTTCAGGAATCACAAATGTTTTCCCAATCGTTCCAGAACAGCTAACAATCATTTCCCCCGGACGAACTGCAAATCTCTTTAATTCCTCGTATTTTTGCTTATCAATATAATACCTAAACTCCAGCTTGCGATATATAGCATGTTGCTGTTCATAAACCGCATAACCTGTTGGTTTAAATATTTCCTTTTTCAATGCTCCGCCAAAGGGGCCTCGCACAAATCTGCAAATATTGCCAAGTGTTTCCACAACCACATCATCCTTAGGAGTCAACAATTTATCCCTATAATAGCCATATTGTGTCTTTCTGGCTGTAAGCTCCGCTGTAAGCTCCATTAGAAGATTAGTAAATCCATTCAAAATACCTACAATTTCACTTTGAACTTGCATTGGTGGAACCGGTACTGACACTCTTTTCAGTGAATCTACCGTCATAGACACATTTGCTCCACCTTTCATCAGCGGAACAAGTAACGTATCTTTTTTATAGTTCAGATACTCAAACAGAAATTTTGCACTAAGATAATCTTCATCGTTCGGAGTTACTCCACAAAGAATGTTTCCAAGTGCAAATTTTCCTTCTTGATAGTACACACTATTTAAGCTAGCTACGCCATGTCCCCGAGATGAAATTAGTGGAATGCAAACGGTCGGTTTATCAAATTGATATGTACTGCACGTTCTACGTTCACTTGTCGTTACAACTAATGGATATTCTCCGGGTTCAGCCTTCTGAATCGGGGTTTTTCCTTTAACAAGCGTACAACACTCTTCCAATCTCTTATACTCAACACCATCCGGGCAAAGTTCCCGAATCAGTTCATCCAGTTTACTCATCTTTTTTCACCAGCCTCAACTATCTTCCTTGCTTTTTCTCCCAATCCATCAAGTTTTCTTCCGCCAGCTATATCAATTCCTGCGCATTCGTCATGTTCTGTATCAAACACTAGTATTTCACATAGCGTAACGAAATAGATATATCTATATTTCTTTACTCCTACATTGATAGAGTTTACTGCCTGTATGAGCTTTGGAATCATCCAACTATCAATAACTTCTTCCGAGTAAACATACAAATCATATCCTTCTAATTCCGCATAATTGCCACTATTTAGTTTTCTTATTTTTTCTTCATATGCTTCAAGAAATCTTTTACAAGGAGTGTCTTTTATATTTACATCATTGAAATCGCCATCATACATATAGGATTCAGATGGATGTGCCATCCCATACTTCGTGTAGCGATATCCCATTTTTTTCAATCTCTTGCGTCTACGCTCTTGGGATTGTTCGTTCACATACGGCATCATAGCCGCTAAGTTTAATGCCTCTCGCTCTTCTTTTGGAATTACAGAGGTCACTTCTATACCAATATTATGTTTCAAATCTCTCAAATCTGGCTTATCGCTTAATTGTAGATTTTCATATCTGTTCGGAAAGATTTTTTCCAAAATCAGTTTAGCGTAACATTCATCATACGACAATCTCGTATGCGGGGGTAGCGGCTCGTTTTCTCTGATTTTTCCCACAGCTTTTCGCCTCCACCTAGGTCACTCTGTACCAATAGTTTCCTCCAAGTACCTATCAAAATCGCTCTGGTAAAGTCTGTCCTGCACCACACGATACTTTTCAAACTCCGTTTCGGCGTGCATCTTTGCAAGCTGTGCCGAGATTTTGCCTGCGTCCTTCAGCACTTCCAGATCATCCGCCTGCAAATAGATGTCCAGCCGCTTGGCCCAGTCCTCCATGGTCATGGGGATATGACGGCGGGCACGGTTCTCGGCAAGGTCAAGGTATGCCGAAACGATCAGCTCCATGGACTTCATTTCATCTTCGGTCAGGTAGTTTTTCGCCACCGAAACATCGCTCTTTTTGATTTTGCCGTTGGGAGCATCCTTCCATGTGTGAAGCCCCATGTGCGGCTTTTCGGCATCGGCACGCTCATAGATCAGTTCTGCCGCCGTATGGCGATGCACGGCATAGTGCATCTTGTTCTGTACCTTCGCAAAGAACTCTTTTGTGGTCAGTGCGTTGCGGTCATAATCCAGCGACGTAGCGTAAATATCGGTAAGTTTCTGGTAGAAGTTGCGCTCCGAAATGCGAATCTCCCGGATGCGCTCCAACTGCTCTTCAAAGTATTTCTTGGTCAGGACTGTGCCGCCGTTTTTCAGGCGCTCCTCATCCATTGCCCACCCCTTGATGGTGTACTGCTCCACGATCTGGTTCGCCCAGACACGGAACCGCACCGCCCGCTGGTTGTTCACCTTGAAGCCAACCGCAATAATCATTTGCAGATTATAGTGGTTCACGCTGCGAGTAACCTGTCGGCCACCCTCATTTTGAACTATTCGGAATTTCCGAATCGTTGCCGCTTCGTCCTGCTCATGGTCAGCATAAATCTTTTTGATATGCTCATTGATGGTCGGAAGCCCCACATCGTAAAGGGTCGCCATCATCTTTTGCGTCAGCCAGATGTTTTCATCCTCGTAGCGCATCTCAATGCTGTCCTTGTCCTCCCCCGTAGAGGCAACAAAGGTCAGGTATTCCGCCGCAGAAGAACGTACCAATGCAGAATCTTTCTTTTCGCTTTCCATCTCAGCCCTCGATTTCTGCCACGATCTGGTCAATGGCGGCCCGCAGTTCGTTTTCTCGTGCTACGATTTGCGCAATTTCAGCGTTCAGCTTTACAATGTCGATCTTCTCACGGGTGTCCTTAGCCTCCACATAAGTGGAAACCGACAGGTTATAGTCATTTTCCTGCACCTCGGAATACTCCGCCAGATAGGAGAAATGTGCTTCTTCTGCCCGCTGTGCAAAGGTGTCCACGATTTTGTTAATGTTCTCCGGGGTGAGTTTGTTGTTGTTCGTCACCTTGACGCACTCGGAAGAAGCATCAATGAACAGCACCTTATTGTCCGTTTTACCCTTTTTCAGCACCATGATGCAGGTGGCAATACTGGTACCAAAGAACAGGTTGCTCGGCAACTGGATGATGCAGTCAATAAAGTTGTTGTCCACCAGATACTTGCGAATTTTCTGCTCTGCGCTGCCACGGTACATGATGCCGGGGAAACAGACGATTGCAGCCGTACCGTTGGAAGCCAGCCATGCCAGCGAGTGCATGATAAACGCCAAGTCCGCTTTGCTCTTCGGAGCCAGCACACCAGCCGGAGCAAAGCGCGGGTCATTGATGAGCAGCGGATTCTCGTCACCGGCCCACTTGATGGAGTACGGCGGATTCGATACGATCAGCTCAAAGGGTTCATCATCCCAGTGCTGCGGATTGGTCAGCGTGTCCTCACAGGCAATGTCGAATTTGTCAAATTCAATGTCGTGCAGAAACATATTGATGCGGCACAGGTTATACGTTGTGATGTTGATTTCCTGCCCAAAGAAGCCGTTGCGCACGGCATCCCGTCCCAGCACCTTTTCTGCCTTCAGCAGCAGCGAACCGGAACCGCAGGCAGGATCATAGACCTTGTTGATTTCCTTCTTGCCTACGGTACCCAGCCGGGTCAGCAGCTCCGAAACATCGGCAGGCGTAAAGAACTCGCCGCCGGACTTGCCCGCATTGCTGGCGTACATGGTCATCAGGTATTCGTAGGCATCGCCAAAGGCATCAATGTCATGCTCTTTCACATCGCCAAGGTTCATATCTGCCACGCCGTTCAGCAGTTTCACGAGCTTCTCATTGCGCTTGGCAACAGTCGCACCCAGCTTATTGCTGTTGACATCGTAATCATCGAACAACCCTGCAAACTGCCCCTCGGAGGAGCTGCCCTTTGCGGATTCCTCAATGTGTCGGAAGACTGTTTCCAGCGTTTCGTTGAGGTTTTCATCGCTGGCCGCTTTTGCCCGTACATTGCAGAACAACTCACTGGGCAGGATGAAGAACCCTTTTTCCTGCACCAGCCCTTCCCGTGCCTGCTCTGCCTCTGCATCAGGCATATCCTCATAGCGGAAATCCGGGTTGCCTGCATCAATTTCGCCCTGATTGATATAGCTGGCAATGTTCTCCGAAATATAACGGTAGAACATCGTACCGAGAACGTAGCTCTTGAAATCCCATCCGTCCACTGCGCCGCGCAGATCATCCGCAATCGCCCAGATTGCACGGTGCAGTTCTTCGCGTTCCTGCTCTTTTTTGGTGTCTACCATTTTTATTTCCTCCATCAAATGCGGATTTCCGCATTGTTTTCTTTCATTTTAACATAGTAAATGTACCACTATTGGTACACCATGGTGTCTTTTTCTAAAAAGGATACACTTTCCCTTTATACTATCCTAGTAAAGCGTACCACAGCTTTTCCGTGATTGCAAGCCGATAAAAATTTCTATTGCATTTTTCAGCGAGATAGTGTACACTTTTTTCAATCTTGTCCACTATCTGCATCTCAGACGGTGTTTCGTATCAGTAAGCATCTACGGTTTTGGAGGGAAACAAATGAAAGTGAAAAAGACCAAACTGCCCGAAAATCTGTATCATTACACCAGCCTCATCAAGTATCGGATGATTCTTGCAACTGGGAAATTGCTTCTGACACCTTCCAATCTGAAATATGACAACGCCACACTCCATGACGAACCACTCTTTTTTAATGGGCAGAAAATTGGTTATAAATCCGTTGACAAATATGAAAACTATCATCCTGTCGTCTGGCTGACTGCCAATGACCATGCTGGTGCCAAAAATACCGGCCTGTCCAACGACAAAATCATGTGCCGCATTACCATCAGGACCAATGGTAAAATCTGGCGGTATCTGCCTTGGCGCACTTTCTGCGACAAGTACAACGCTGACCGCAGCGTTGCCTCAACCCTCAAACAAACCGCTAATGACTACCTGAACTGGTATGTCTGTGAATCTGAGATTCCAGTTGCGGACTTTGCAAAGGTCGAGTTTCTGGCTGAAGATGGCACCTACAAAGACGAGAAAGACATTCCCGGATTTGCTCTGACGGATATTGCCCCGGAACTTTTTGAGTAAAATATCACTTATATGTACAGACCCCCGCCAACATCCGCTGGCGGGGGTCTGCTATCCTATCTTACAGTTCTACGCTGTTCTGTCTGTTCTTCTTCTGGCTTCTATCCGCGGTCTGCTCCCGCTCCCTTATAAGCCCAATGACCTGCTGCATCTTTTCGGCACCGAAATAGTTCCATACTCGCCCGAAATCACGTTTCATCGCATAGAGCTGCTCATTTTCTGCCTTCACCTCTTTCAGCCGCTGGCTTAGATGATGGGTAGCCTTCTTCTCGTCCTGATAGAAGTGCAGATACTTATCCCGCTCATCCTTGACCTCCCAGTACTTCCGATGGAGGGCAAAGAGTACCTTCACCAACTTCTGGATCAGCGGCATGGCCTTCTTCTCCCGATAGCTCTTGGCGGTCTCAAATGTGGCTGCTTCTGGCACCCATTCTTCTGGCCGCTGGGAGTATTGCGCTGACAGGTTTTCCAAACCTTCCATAATGGGAGCCAGCTTGTTCAGCTTCTGGCTCTGCTTCTGGTAGGTCAGCTCTGCTTTCTGTACCCGCTGTTCAGCGGCTTCTACGGCTGTCTGCGCTGTTTCCAGCTGTTCCTGCATCTCGGTCAGGTCGGTCTGGCACTCCTGCTTGGCAGCTTCCAGAGCCGCCACTTCTTTACTGCGCTCCTGCTTTTTGAAGTCCAGCACAGACAGGTGCTCTTCGTGGGTGCCTTTCTGTTCCCACTCGATGCCGTGCCGCTCCATCACGGCAGCAAGCTGCTCTTTCTCGGCGTTGATCCACTGGTTCAGCTCGGATTCCCGTTTGGAGCCACCTGCAAAGCCCAAGGCCTTCAGAGCCTGCTTCAGGGAAACCTTGGTCTCCAGTCCTTTGCCCTTCCAGCCGGACACATACGGCACGAAGTCGATGTGCAGATGGGGCGTAGCTTCGTCCATGTGGAGGAACGCTCCGAACACCCGCAGTGTCTGGTTACGTTCTTGGAAGCCCTGCATATACTCGTCCAGCAGTTCCTTTGCCAGTGCGCCATTCTCGGTCAGGACACCCATATCATCTTTGTTGCCGATCTGGACGATCAGCTCATGGAAGAGCTTTTCCTGCTTGCCTGTCCGCAGATGCTCATAGTAGTCGTTGATACAGCGGTCCTTGCGCTTCTGCTTGGCATTGTAACGCTTCACTGCCTCGTCAAACAGTTCGTGGTACACCTTCTGAATCGGTTCATCCCGGTACACAACATTCAGGCTGCTGCGCTCCGGGTCTACGTTTTCAGCGGTGAAACTTCTCCGGTTATGGTTGAGGGAGCCGGGACCCCGCATTGCGGAAATGGTTCTTTTCAATCGCACGTCCTTTCTCTGTGGAAGTAACTGGTGCCGGACACGGCAAAGGCTTTGTTACTTTCGTCGAAAGTAACGCAAAAGCACTTTTGACAGACGTTCCGTCCATCAAAAGATGCCTTTGCGCCCTGCCGGGGGCTTCCGTCTGCGGACGGGGTTTCGCTGTACCTCGCCGCTGCCCGGTCCAACACCACCTTCCTGCGTGATTGCATTCACAGGAGCGTGACACGCTCCTGTACTTTGCCAATAGAGGGGCTCACCAGCGGAAGCTTTCTGGCACGCCTCGTCTGTCCAGATACTCCTGCCGAGCCTGCTCCCGCTGTTCCTCGGTGGGTGCTGTCTTGTACTGGGCATACAGCTCATGCCGCAGCATCGCATCCAATTTTTGCTCCAGACCCTGCTCAATGACCTCTTCGTACTCATTTTCGCCGCTCAAATGATAATGCAGCAAGGCGACGAAAAGTTCCTGTGAAATCTGCACATTTTTCATCATTATCACCATTCCGTGTCGGTCGTGTCGATTGTGTCGGTATTTTACATAGTAGCAAAAATACCGTCACAACCGTCACGAATCGTCACGCCCCAGAATTTTCCAGCGTTAATTTGACCACTCTGCCCTCATGGGTGCGCTTGCTTTCGTACCGAATTCCATAATCGTTGTAGAGCCTGTCGGCACTCACGTTCAGCTTCCGGGTCAGGATGTTTGCCTGTATGCTCACACCAGACAGACGTTCCAGCAGCTCCGTGGGCGTACCGCTCCACTCTGGCTGTTCCGGGCTGAGCATCTTTGCCACCGCTTCCAGAAGCGGGTCGGGCGGCAGCTTCCAGAGTTCCGTTTCGGCTCCTTGGAACTCCCACACGCAGCGTTCCCGGTCAAACTCCAACGTCAGCTCCTGATCCGGCTGGTCGCGTCCTACGATGTCCAGCAGGGCGGTGTTGTCCGTGCGCCGCTTCTTCTGCATGATGAATGCGCCATCCGCTGCACCCAACAGACCGTTGGTGCCGGAGATCATATCAAAGCTGTCCTCGGCTTCCATCTTCCGGGTGTGATGAACCACCAGCAGGCAGATGCCGTACCTGTCGCTGAAAGTTTTCAGTTTGGTCACGATCTCGTAGTCGCTGGCGTAGCTGTATCGGTCACCGCCGATCTCCCGCACCTTCTGCAGGGTGTCGATGATGATGAGCCGTACATCCGGGTGCTCCCGGATGAATCCTTCCAACTGCTGGTCAAGTCCCTCGCTCACGGACTTAGCTTGCGTTGCGAAGTAGAGATTGCTGGTCTCCTCTACCCCGAACATCCGGGAGAGCCGCCGCTGCAGCCGGGCGTAATCGTCCTCCAATGCAAGGTAGAGGACGGTGCCCTGATGCACCTCGTACTCCCACAGCGGAAGCCCCATCGCCACATGGTAGGCGAGCTGCCCCATGAAGAAGGACTTGCCCACCTTGGGCGCACCTACGAAGAGGTAGGTGCCACTGTACAGCAAGTCGTTCACGATGGGCTTCCGGGGTGGATACACCGTGTCGTACAGTTCGGTCATTGATACCGTGTTCAGCCCGAAATTGTTTGACTTTTTCGCGGCTTGCAGATTGATTTGCTTGTCCGAATTTGTTATAATATTGGTGTTGATTTTTGAGGACGACTGTACCGCATCTGCGCCAACAGATGCACCCGGTACGGTCGTTTTTCTATTGTCCGTCATTCGCATTCCTCCTTAAGTCCGTTCAACGTCAGGGCTACCATTTGCAGGGTCTCCAGCAAGTCCGGCGGGACTTCTTCATCCACGGCCAGCCGCTGCAATTCCTGATAGATCAGCTTCATCTGGTCTCGCAGGGCTTTGTAGACCCTTGGGTTGCCTACCACGGTGATCTCCCGGTCGGTCAAGCGGCGGATGATATACTCCTGTTTGGTCAGCCCGGAGAGCTTTACTTTGGCTTCCAGAACCTCGTCCTCTTCCGGGGACATTCGGAAGGCCACCACCTTGTTCCGCCAGCGGCCTTGCTGGTCGAGTACTCGTTCCATCTTCATCCCTCCCTTCGTTCCATGTCCAGCTTCTGCGCCATCTCCTGCTGCTTTGAGGGGAAGAGGTGGGCGTACTTATAGGTGATGTCCACGCTCTCATGCCCCACCCGGTCTGCGATTGCCAGAGCCGAGAAGCCCATCTCGATCAACAGTGATACATGGGAGTGCCGCAGGTCGTGGATTCGTATCCGCTTCACCCCGGCCTCCTTGGCTCCCCTGTCCATCTCGTGGTGCAGGTAGCTCTTGGTCACCTCAAAGATCCGCTGGTCTGGCTGGACTTTGTAGAGGGATTTCAGATAGTCTCTGATCTCGTCCGTCAGAAACTGCGGCATCTGGATGACACGGACGCTCTTGGGTGTTTTCGGGTCGGTGATCACATCCCGGCCTTTCAGCCTTTGATAGGATTTGGTGATGGAGAGCAGCCCCTTGTCCAAGTCGAAGTCTGCCGGGGTCAGAGCCAGCAATTCGCCCTCCCGGATGCCACACCAGTAGAGGACCTCAAAAGCGTAATAGGATTGCGGCTTGTCCATCATGACTTCTGCGAATTTGAGGTACTCTTCCTTTGTCCAGAAAAGCATTTCCTTGTGCTTTTCCGACCCCATGCACCCGGCTGTGGCTGCTGCGTTTGATTTCAGCCCGTAGAACCGGACGGCGTGGTTCAGAATGGCACTGAGCTGTCCATGGAGCGTCTTGAGGTAGGTCGGCGAGTAGGCCTTGCCGTTTTTGTCCCGGTAGTTCAGCATCTCGTTCTGCCATGCGATCACATCCCGTGGCTTGATCTCGCTGAGCCGCTTTTCTTTGAAATACGGTAAGATTTTCGTTCGGATGATATGCTCCTTGACAGACCAGGTGTTTTCCCGGAGTCGCTTCTTTTTGTCCGTGATATAAATTTCCACAAAGGCTTCAAAGGTCATGGTCAGGTCTGCTGCCTGCTGAAGAAGGAACTCCCGCTCCCACGCCAGAGCATCCTTCTTGGTGGCAAATCCCCGTTTCAGCTTCTTCTGCTTCACACCTTGCCAGTTCTCGAAGTAGAAGGAAGCGTACCATGTGCCCTGCCTGTTGTCCTTGTAGGCTGGCATCCTATCACTCCTCCCCTGCCCCGTAGATCTTCTCCTGATAGTACCTCCTGCTTACCCGGCCTCCTACGGTCGTGTAGCCTTTGGCCTTCAGTTCCTCGTTCCACTGGGCGATCATCTTGTACGCCAGACCCTGCGAGATGTCCAGTTCCTTTGCCAGCTCGTCTGCCTTGATAAAAATGCTGTTTGCCATTTTTTGTCCTTTCCTTGTCGGTTTCGTTTCGGTGCCGCTTCATCCTCGCTGACTTCCGGCAGGCATATCCCCTTTGCGGTGCTGTGCCGTCCCCTTACGGAGCGCTCGCTTCCTTTCGGAAGGTCTTGGCGGTTTGGGTCAGTTTGGCGGTCATTCAATTTTACTAAGCATTTTTGCTTATCTTTTGTGCTCTCATTATACTAAACACATTCAGTTAAGTCAAGAGGTTTTTAGGTAAAGTCTTAAACTTTTTTGTTTATTTTCTATTGCACCTCCTATTTTTCTGTGCTATACTAGGTTCAACAAATATGTTTAAGTCAGGAGGCAATCGCATGGCAGTCGGTGACCGCATCAAACGTGCCCGCAACCTCCGAGGTATGACCCAGAAAGAACTGGGCATCGCCATCGGGTTTGAGGAGAAGAGCGCAGACATCCGTATCGCACAATACGAAAGCAACACCCGCACTCCCAAGGAAGAGCTGCTCCGCAAGATTGCGGAGGTACTGGATGTGAACTACCGTTCCCTCTATGAGCCGACCCTGTACGCCGCAGAGGATGTGATGTACACCCTGTTCGAGCTGGACGAGCACTACCCCGGCACCCGGCTCTACGAGGTCACAGACACCACCGACCCGGATTTTCCGGAAAAGCACATGGCAGTCAGCTTCCGATATCGCCTGCTGGATGAGTTCCTGAAGGAGTGGCAGCTCCGCAAGAAACAGCTCCGGGAGGGCGAGATCACCAAGGAAGAGTATCTGGAATGGAAGCTCAACTGGCCCCAGACCGCCGACGGCTGCGGCCGGTACGAGCCGAAGAAAAAGTGGCGCAAAGAATAAAAGACACAAAAATGCCCTCTGAAAAACTTACCGTTTCTCAGAGGGCATTCTCATGTCTCTCTTTATGAATAATCGTCTGATAGTATCAAAGCAGTATCACAGAGCCTTTTGGCTCTCAAAATATTGCATTGCATCAATACTTTTCAGATTTTGAAGATTACTCGAGCTCGATCGTGGCCGGCGGCTTACCGGTGCAGTCGTAGAACACGCGGTTGACGTGCTTGACCTCATTGACGATGCGGCTGGTGACAGTACCCAGCACGTCCCAGGGCATATTGTAGCTCTCGGCGGTCATGAAGTCAGTGGTGGTGACAGCGCGCAGGGCCACGGCGTAGTCGTAGGTGCGCTCGTCGCCCATGACGCCGACGCTGTGCATATTGGTCAGAGCCGCATAATACTGGCTGATCTCCTTATCGAGGCCCGCCTTGGCGATCTCCTCACGCCAGATGGCGTCGGCGTCCTGCACGATAGCGACCTTCTCGGGGGTCACTTCGCCGATGATGCGGATGCCCAGACCGGGGCCGGGGAAAGGCTGGCGGCTGACCAGATACTCGGGCAGACCCAGCTCACGGCCAGCCTGACGGACTTCGTCCTTGAACAGGTTGCGCAGCGGCTCGACCAGCTCCTTGAAGTCCACGGTATCAGGCAGG
>OHEB01000424.1_pt1 | contig 17553 bp, 13 predicted proteins | sample 1567081 | NCBI WGS metagenome assembly OHEB01 (sample SAMEA3879569, study PRJEB24766) | human gut metagenome | biome: human-associated habitat; feature: feces | place: USA | collected 1985/1987 | reverse complement strand
GAGTAGTTGGTGCCGTCCATACCGGATTCGAGGTCTTTCACATCTGTATAGACATTGAGTTTCGCCGTCTCGCCGATTTCGACATACAAGTCATCAGCAAACAGTTCAGTCGGTGCCTGGGTGACTTTAAGGTTCACGATGCTGGACGGACCCTTGTCGGAGCGAATCGTTACAGTCGTATCGCCGGCCTTCAAGGGGATGATATTATTGTTCTCGTCAACACGGGCAATCTCAGAGTCCGCAACTGAAATAGTCACAGTGCCTGCATCTGCGCCTTCCGGGACAGTCGTGTAGGTAACGGGTACGAGGGTACTCTTTGTAGAGGCAACGATATCCTCAGCCTGGAATCCCTGCAACGGTTCAACCACATTCACGACTGCACCAGCCGTCAGGCGCTTGTTCTGGCTCGTGATGCTGATTTCAGTCGTTCCGGAATTGTTTGCCGTAAGCAATCCGTTCTGGTCAATGGACGCAACATTGTCCGATGAACTCTCGTAGTGCATTCCTTTGCGTTTAAGAATCGCATCGAGTTCATCCCCCGTCACGGTCGTGCCGTCACGCAGGATACCGGTAATCTCCACTTCCTTGCTCTCACCGAGCTGGAGCGTGATAGGGCTTGCGAGAGAAATCGAGGCCAGAGCCTTCTTGTTCCCACAGCTGCACAGCATCACGGCAGCGCACACCGCAATGCATCCCAATGTGACAATCTTCTTGATATTTCTCACTGTTAAATGTTCCTTTCTGTAATGGTTTCGCAGGTGTTTTCCTTATCCTGCCTGCATTTTCCATTATCTGCAATTCGCACATTTACGCAACTGACGAATTGTGTAGTTTTTGTGCCGAAAACAAAAAAGAGAGCAGGCAGCCGAATTCAGCTGCCTGCTCAAGGATATTGTACAGAAGCGACCACAAGGTCACACTGGATAAGTTAAGTCACTGCCGGAACATCAGGAGGCGTCTTTCAGCCAATCCTGAGAATCAACCTTCTCAAACTCCGCTTCGTCGGGCATCGTGCCACCGTAAGGAGCGATGGTGTAGGTGACCTTCGTGACGGGAGTGCAGACATTGGCATCGTTCACATTGCCGGTTGCGGTATACACTGCCATCGGAACGCGCATTGCGGTGCCGGTAATCTTGTTGTTGAGGAAGTCGCCGGTAGCCTTGGGGATGACCCAAGCCGTATCGCTATGGTCGATTGCGTTATCGCCATCGGTCAGGACCTTATCACGCAGACGCATGTAAAGTTCGCCGCGATGCAGGGTGTTGTTGCTCATCGTGTAAGAGGAAGAACCATAATCGGTGCCCGTGTAGTATTCCATACCCGGAACATCCTTCACAGTCCAAGGTCCGCTCGTCTTGATGTTCTTCACCTGAATTGCAACCGTAGAATAGTTGGTGATACGGTAGTTGGTAGGTTCAACCACAGCGCCGGAAGAGTTGGAACCATACATGCAGACATACAGAGGCACGGTGGCTTTCAGCAGTGCCGGGTGAACATAGAGGTTACCCTTGTGGATGATGAGGTCGTAGTTCTTAACGGTCTCGCCGTTCGGGTTCGTGACCGAACGAACCGTCAGAGCGTTGCCCTGCATCGGGTCAGTGTTGATGTCAACAACATACGGGGCAAGCGGCTTGTGGTTGTAATCACAGAATCCACAAGTCTTCTCATCATGCGCCCACTCGAAATCGTCATCGGTGTCAGTCTCATTGACATACAGCGGCAGAGACTTTTCATTGCAGTCGGTAACGAAGGGCAGATTCGTTTTGCTCTCGTCTGCATTCTGCTTCTTCCAGTAATCGTAGTTGTTTACGAATTCCTGAGTAATAGCGGACTCAGTGCCGTTATTATCGAGATACAGAACGCTGCTGACAGTATCATTGGCTTTCAGCGGGGTGTCGAGAATCGGTGTTGCATCAACATCGCTCACAACATCAATCAGGTTCTCATCCACATCTTCCATCTGAATATTCACATGGAAGTTCGGGTTCTGCTGGTAAATCAGCTTGTCGTCATCTACTACAGTGACATGCAGAGGACGCTGAGCAACCTCGAAGCGGCCATTCAGGACCATCACGATGTAGTTCTTCAACACATCGTAGTTGTCTTCTGTCAGACCGACATAGGTCAGCGGATATACACCAACAGGAGTAGTCTCATCGGGGACAAGGTCCTCGTGGTCGGTAACAAGAGTCTTGAAGTGGCTCTTGGTGTAGGTCGGGTCAAGGGTCAGGGAATCACCGGGAACGAGACCATCCAGTTCCAGCCAGCAACCGTCAGAAGCTGCCGTGCCGTAACCGTAAGCCTTTGTATCGTGCCACGGGTCCTCGCCTACGCCGTCTCCATACAGTCCGCGCCAGTTCTTGACCTGTGCGGTCAGGTTAGCACGGGCGATAGCGCCGGAATAAGCCTGACGCTCAACATAGTAGTTCTTTGCGTCCTTACCGGTAAGGGCAGGTGTCGCATCAATCGTGATGGGATTCTCATCCAGTTCGGTGGGCCAGTTAGAACTTACCTTGCCATCAGCATCCAGACGCTGACCAGCGTCTTTGGTCTTGTACTTACCAGTCTGAATCGGGTTGACCAGCTTGACATCATCGCCTTCGAGGATACCGTCAATCAGGATATCCTTGATGGTGGCATTCGTGGTGCCATCGTAGTGTTTGATGTTACGAGGATTGGTCGGGTCTTCCAGATACAGGCTGTGGACATACAGACCGCGAGCAGAAATGCTGCCGGAATACTCTTCCGTGCCGATGTAGTAGTTGGTGCTGCCGTTGCCGACCAGCGTCAACTCACTCTCACGAACAATCTTGTACGGACCACCAGCATCGCTAACGCGGTTGCCGGTCGCATCGCAGTAGTAACCATCCACCTGCGTGGTGTTCAGGGTTACAGAGTCGCGAACCGCCATGCCGGTCGTGATACGGGCATCCGGGATAGAAGCGTTTGCAGTGTGGTCATAAGCCTTGCTGTGCTCACCGACTACCGTCAGAGCCATCGGGTAGATATCGAACTTGACGGAAGAGCCTGTGCCGCTCGCACCACCGCTCGGGTAGGTGTTGCCGGGGTCGGTGTTCTCGTACTTGTAGGTTACGATATAGCCCTGTGCTGTGCAGTTTACGGTTGCCGTGTAGGAACCGCAATCCTGACGGGCATTCTTGTGCTCGTCCGTAGACGCATCAATAGCAGATGCCTGAGTGCCCTTCTTATTGCTGTAGACAATAGAAGTAGCGTTCTTGACCTCTGTCATCTGGTCGCTGGACAGGTTGCCGGAATAAGAGAGGGTTGCAGCATCGGGCTGACCATCGTAGGTCTTGTTGGCGACCGTGATATTCACAGTAACGCGAATCGGCTCGCCGGAAGAATACGGGTCAGTATCCTCATAGGCCGTGTCGTAAGCATTGTGACCGTTGCGGGTAAAGCGGTCAACAGCCGAGCGGATAGTCTTAATGGTTGCATAGCCATTGCCGGGATGGAAGTTGTTCTGGTAGCTGTTGAAGTCACCGCCCCAAGTAGTGGCACCAGAGCCAACATAGGACTGTGCTTCAAGAACCGTCACAGACTTGCCATTGCTGCCAGTGAAGGTGCGGCCGGTCGAGGTAATGTAGTTAGAACCACCGTTACCGTCGCGCTTGCAGTAAGCCCAGCCGTCGCCCCACCACCGCTTAGAACCAGTGTTGGCGTAACCGCCTTGCCAACCGCCGCCGCCGCCAGAAGGAGCTTCGACGCAGTTCTCGGAAGAACCGTTGACAATACCTCCCAGGTAGGGGTTGAAATTGCCGCCGGAAGAACCGGTAGCGAAGGTGCCATTGCCGCCGCCGTTACCGCCATTGACGGGAACACCGTACTGCGCATAACCGCCGGTAGAATCCAAGGCACCGTGCTGGTTACCGCCGCCACCGCCTGCAACACCGAGCATATACTGTGCTGCAGTTGTGGTATTGCCGTACTCAGCAAGACGACCAGTACCCATAAGACCGATAGCGACTGTCGTAGCACCGCCGCCAGAAGCACCAAGCAGGTTGCCGTGACCGTTACGGGTAATCATGGGAGTACCGCCGTTACCGCCGCCGTTGTAGCCGCCAGGAAGAGGACGCTTAACTTCGCCACAGGCACTGCCGCCGCCATTCTCCCAGTAACGGTTATCGACCGTACCGGAACCGCCCTTGACAAAGTAAAGTTTAGCGCCCTGCTCAGCCTGAAGGACAAGGCGGACACGACCGCCGGAAGAGGTGTTGCTGTTCATGGAACCGCCGCCTGCACCGTAAAGCATAACTTCATAGGTGCCAGCATAGGTGAAGGTGTATTCGCTGTAGGGGTTAGAGTAGCTGTTCGCGCCTTCCAGCTTATCATCGACCTTAGGACCGGAGCCCTGCTCATCGATGTAGAAATAGACCTGGTCCATATCCGCATTGTCGGTGGGAGCATCATAGCAGACATAGTAGACTGCATTGCGCCACCACCATTCCCAAGTGGCTTTGTCGAGGACATTGCCGTCCTTGGTGCGGTATGCAAAACCGTGGGTGCCAATCTTACCGATGTAGTCATCGTCGCTCGCTGTCACCTGCTGGAACAAATCGTACCAGTTATGACCGGCGCTGTCGCGCACAGAGGAGTCGATGACCACGGTGTCGCGGCTGTCAACGGTTGTGCGGCTGTTGACAGGAGAGCCTGCCGTGAAGTAGGTCTCCATGTACCGGATACCGTTAGGAGCGATGATTGCGAGGTTTTTGTAGTTGTAGACTGCACCGCCATTATTCAGCGCATCGTTGATAGCGGAAATGCTCTTGAGGTCGTTGATGTTCTTGTAGCTGCCGTTTTCCGTGGTGATGGTGTTGTGCTTTGCAGTAGCCTTATTGGGAACATTCGCCTTGATAGAGATGGTGTAGTCCAGGACCAGTTCAGCACCGTAAGAGGACTGGCTGAAATCCTTGTAGATGTGGTCGTTCGGGTCAGCGGAATCAACGACACGGTTGAAGTTGTACGCAACGGTGCGTCCGCAGGTATACGGCAGCATGTTGTTGGCGTCCCAGTTCTTCATATACCGCTCTTCTGCTTCACACAGGAAGTAGTAGTGCGTATCGCCGAAATCCATCGGGTTCGTGGCGTTATCGATGTACAGAGACACGATAGCGTTCCACTCATTGTAGGTCTTGTTGTTGAGGTTTGCTGCATCCGTGGGATACATAGCTTCCAGCTTGATGTAAGCGGAGAACTTGTTGAAAGCAAGACCATTGCCGCTCATGAACGAGCGTTCCATATCATCGACATTGTTGCTCAGTGCATTGACATTGCCGATTTTCTTACCAACCTGACTGTAATTCAGCTGAATCGTGCCGTCGCCGTCCGTGACATTCATGAAACGGTCCAGACGACCGCCGCCAGCGACATTGCTAAACTTCCAGCGAATGGTGGGTGCAGAATCCTTGTTACCGAAGAAGGTAATCTTGGTGGTGTAGACCGCCTTGTTATCGTTGGCAGCACCATAAGTCGTAGTACCGTCCTTGTGCAGCACATCAGGCGCAATCGCGTCCAGAGGCACATCGGTGGTACGGCGACCGTTGTTCGGGTTGCTGGCTGCGGTAGTCCACGCCATGTTGCCGTTCTTGGAATCGAAAGAGTTCAGCAACAGAGACTGTGCTTTCAGAGGCGTCAGTTCAATAGGCGGGGCATACACGACCAGGTGACCGGTACGACCGTTCGGCTCATAGTTGGAAATCGTAGAATCGGCGGTGATTTCGTGCGCAGGAGCCTTGTAGCTGAACACACAGCGGAAATCCAAGCCATCCCAGTCCATGGTCGCATTCGTCAGCGTCAGCGTGACGGTAGAATGCTTACGCATGGTAGAGATACCGGACTCGCGCAAATCGTTCAGGGGATTCCAGAAGGCAGCGGGCCAGAAGGTACGAGTACCAATCTTGGTTGCATCGATGTCAGAGACCTTAGTCGTGACATTGAAGGAGCCAGCCGGGAACAAAGCGGGGTCGCTGCCGACCTCGACCCAGGTGTTGTTCTCATCGCGGTACTGGACCGTGTAAGTAACACCCTCGTTGACACCCTTCCAGTAGTTGAGGTCAAAGTCGAAGGTCGTGGTCTCGCCGACAGGAATACGCTTATCGAAGGCCTGCTCAATGTACATAGGACGAAGTGCAGACTCGCAGTAACCGTTCTTGCCGTCCTCAGCCTTATCGAGGCTCGTATACTGCTTACCAGCAACTGTAAACTCGCACTTGAACTGAATCTTTTCGTTGCAGTAGTCGAGGGTCGTGTAGGTCACGGTGCTCTCGGTGTACGGGATATCAGCGTTGGTAGCAGCTGCCGTAAAGGTGGTCTTGTTGATTTTGCCCTTGACGACACCGTCATAGGTGGTGAAGGAAGTGCCGGGACCGCCAATCTCGAACCACTGGCTCATCTTGCCACTCTCAGTGATAGCACGGTAGTACCACTTCACATTAGAGTCAGGAACCGTCTGGTCGTAGAACAGCTTGCTGCCGACAGTCTTGTTGACAGGACCTTCCCAGTCTTTGTAGTCGTCAATCGGGTCTGCGGTGGGTTTGAGGAGTTCCAGAGGATGGGTCTCGCAGTCATTCCAGAAATGATTCGGAACATCTACGACAATCATACCGTACTCGACCACGCTATGACCACTGGGGTCGATGACCTCAGCACGCTGCATGCCGGTACAGGGTACATTGGAGATAACATACTTGCTATCACCGTTGACAACGCAGTCGTAGTCAGTGCCATCGGTCGCATGGACGATAACGCGGTAGCCGGTGTAATCAGAAACACCGTCATCCGGGAACAGCGCATTCAAATCGCCGACAACACGGGCAACGCCAGTGATACGGACATTGGGCTGGTTGTCGAGTTTCAGAACGGGCAGAGCGCCGACAGTCTTATCGCTGCCGAGGTTCCAGCCGTTGTTGCTGCCTGTAGTGAACATGCCGTAGGTGTTGCCGGTGTTATCGAACAGCGGCTTGCCGTTGCTGGCAAGGTTCACATGGTAAGCATCGGAGTTCCAGTGACCGGAGAAGTTCTTGATAGGCTCCCAGCCTTCCGGCAGAGTCAGGTCGTCAACAACCTGATAGCAGCCGTTCAGAGGATACCAGAAAGAACCGCCAGCCTGCAGAGCAGACAGAACCTGCATGTAGTTGACAGAACTCACGCGGATAACGAAGTGGCTGTCTTCCTGACCGTTCTGGTTTGCTGCGCAAATCTCGCACTGCTTGCGCTGAGAGATGTACATGACAGTGTTGGCAAACAGAGAAGCCTCACCATCGGTAGCCTGGTTGGTCGGAAGGTGACCAATCTGGTTCATCAGGAAGTTGCCGGTGCCGGAGAGGTAGAAGTTGCTGGTGCCGAACCAGGAACGACCAGTAGCAGGGTCGGTAATAGTCTTGGTGGTGGGATACGGGTTGTAACCGAACTCTGCACCAGTGACATTGCCGCCTGCGTAATCGACCCAGATTGGACCGAATGCAACCTGAGAGTTTGAGTGGGTCTTGGCAGCGGTAATAGTCGTACCCGTAGGAACATCGTAAGGGAAGTTCGTCGGGTCGCGATACTTAACCGTAGCCCTGGCCTGAGAGTTGGAATATGGCTTCAGGCGTACACTCAGCTGGTCACTGCCGTACATGATACCAGCCTTACCGTAAGAACTGTGGCTACCACCAGTAGACAGAATCATGGAGATAGCATCAGTCGGCAAGACAGTACCGGAGTCGATGTTGCCGCCGTTAGCACCCATCAGGGCGTTCATGTTCCAGTGACCATTATCGATGTTAGGAACAGAGTTCAGAACGTAGTAACGGGTAGAACCATCGTTCTTATCGGGACCAAAGCGACCACCCTCGTAGTAATCGCGGGAACCGGGGTCGGTATAACCAGCGATGTGGGCATCATACCAAGAACCGGCATAGGCGTACATGGTATCATGACCGACACACATGCCGTAGCCCTGGCTCAGGAAGCCCTTGATGGCGTAGTAGGCTTTACCAGAGATATCGGGCTCCTGCTGTACGCAAACACCCCAGCCGATAGAGTCGATACGGTAATTCCCTTCCGCATCAATCATATACATTTCCGGATTGGCATTGAACTGCTCAGCGGCAACAGAGAGCACAGTAATATGCTGATTCATGTGTGAACCGTCATCGTTGCAAAGCCAACCGTTATCGGTAATGTAATTGATGTAGTTCGCGTAAACACGACCCGCATCAGAAATCCACGGGTTCAAGAAGACAACGGCATCCTTGTACTTAGTACCAGAAGCGCCAGTGCCGTAATTACCCTTATCTGCGTCACGGATAACAGCAGTATATGCAGGAACTTCAACAGCAGTACCGGTGACCGTCCAAGCGTTATTGCTGTTATGAGGACGGAAATAGACGGTCTGACCATACCATTCGGAGTTGACTTCCAGCATATTGCCATCCGTCAGCGGAAACTCCATGTACTGACGGGTTGCACCAGTGGGGAAGCCGTTATCATCCAAAACATTGGCGGTTCCGACCTTGGAACCACTCCAAGCACCGCCAATCTGAGTCCAATAGCGGTCTGCAGTGGCCTTGTCGAACTTACCGGCATTGAACCACTCGGTAACCTGGTCGTACATGTTCTTGGTGATGTACTCGTAGTTACCGTTAAGACCTGTAATCCACTGGTTATCAGAGGACAGCGCAGGACCGTTCCCGCCAGCGCGGGGAGCAAGGGAGCGTGCCAGCATAGCAAAGGTGGCGGGAGTATTATCTCCATCCGCAGTCTCTGCAGTGGCGGTGTCAGAGAAAACGACCTTGAACTGAACAGTGGACAGGATAATATCGCCCACCTTATCCTCGTCAGTCAGGTCGTGACCAAGTTCCTCCAAAGCCTTGAAGTTTGCTTCCTTGTAAGCCTCGTCGGTGACAGTAATCAGGCAGCGATAGCTTGCAGTGAGGTCATCCTCCGTGACTTCGAAAGTGTAGGAAGGCTCGGTAGCGCCCTCGATATTCAGCCAATCCGTATCCTGGCTGGCAGTAGCTTCATCACCGAACTCCCACTTGCCGTCATCGTTGAGATGTGCGGTGTAGGTGCTCTCTCCGTTAGAAGCATAGACTTCAACGGTGCCATCTTCAGCATTGGCAGCGGTAATGGTGTAGCCATCCAGAACGAAGTTGGGAGTGTGGTATGCAATCTGGACATTGCTGGAATCAGCACCGATTTCATCGAGTGCATCGACTACAGCGTAGTACATCTCGCAGCCCTGCCACACATAATCCGGTTTGTCAGCGAGAACCGCCGTCTCGGTAGTATCCTCAATGATGAAGTTATACCAAGTAGGCTCGTCCTCTTCATACGGATAGATGGCATAGGATTCGTCAGCAGCAAAAGCTTGCTTCTTCTGCCACTGGTAGGTTACAGAGACATCATCACGGTTCAGCAGGGCATCCAGAGTAATTGTATCCCCTACTTCTGCCGAAATCTTGTCACCGTAATCAGGTGTTACAGCCTGAATGCCGATGAACGGCTCAGCTGTTTCCGGTGTGGCAATGACATCCTCGGAGGTATCGGGCTCCGTATAGACGACATCTTCCGAATTTGCCGTGTCATCCTTGACCGTATCGGCCGTGGAATCATGCGTCAAATCCACCACATCAGTAACAGTCTGAGAGGGCTCAGGGCTTTCGTCCGGCGTATCTTCGGATTCGGAATTTGAAGTGTCGGTTTTGTCAACGGATTCAACCGCATCCACTTCATCATCCGAAACCGGGACCTCAGTTACTTCGTCGGACACAGTAGTGTTATCTTTGAATTCGTCCGCGAACGCTACGGTATTAACCGCGAACATAGAAAGCAGCATACTGGCCGCCAATGCAACAGAGGTCACTTTTTGTGCAATTTTGTGCATAATGCGTGTGTCCTTTCTGTACAGTGAGCGAATCAGCGTAAAACTTTGGCGGAGTTCTACGCAAAAATCGTCCCTGCACGATTACTTTTGCTTCCGTACATTTCCATTCTATGCAGTTCGCACATTTTCGCAACTAGGCAAAACTTATTTTTTTATTGCAAAGAAAAAGTGCCAGTTACACAGCGGTAAAAGGCACTTCATACAAATATTTTGGTTGCATTTTGGTAGGAATGTACAAGATGAAATATACAAATTTCGCAGACGGTTTCTGTTAGATGTGACTATCGAAAATGTCGCTGTTTCTTGTAAAACCGCAATTCGTTTTGTGTAAAACAGAAATCCATCTGTGTAAAGCAATACCAATATCAATTTTACAAATTTATGGTATAGTATAAATAGGCATCCTAAATTACACAAAGGAGTTGGTAATATGTATTTAAAAAATCTTAATGCCTTGTATGTTGATATGCAGCAAAATGATGCTGACTCGGTGGTTTTTGCTGCACAGGTTGAAGGTCATCCGTTTTCATGTACATTTGCCACAGTAACTTGCGAATTTCATCTGTTCGTGACGGCCTTGGGAAAGAACCCCTTTACCATTGACATTCAGGTAGATAGCAATTTCAATGTTGCAAGTGGGTTGTACTTGCCAAACGACCTTTACGAAAAGCTCGCGCATTATCTTGGGGTTAAAAAAGGCCGGGGAGCCGCCTTCCGTCCAATCAGTTTTATTCAAAAACTTGATTATGTAACGCCTACCAGGTACAACGGATTCTGCCCCGCACGGCACGATGTCGCTGCACTGGCAATGACCACCAACCCTAAAAAATACGATGACATTGACAAACCTTATTTTTGTGGTTGGCATCGGAACCCTGCAGGAAAATCTGTTCGAGAGAAGAACCGCAATAAGAGCCTGTTGTACTTTTCTGCCAAAGAAGTCGAACTACGTACAAGATTAAATATGAGTTCTTGTTGGAGTGACAATCCCGACGATGAAGTGTTAACTGCACTCAACCAGCTCGTAGCTGATAAAGATATCACGTAAAGAGCCAGCGTAGAATTCATCGTGCTCGCGTATTTCTTTGTCAACGGCGTTCACGGCTTCTACTTTACGCCTAATCCCTTCAAGCGTATTGAGTGCCGACGGCTGCATTAGGAGTAAATATCCATTGCCTTCCTCGTCGAACATAATATCCGGTACAAACGGGATGTATTCGTCCGACGGGTCCATACTCTCTCCGTTTTCGTTGAAGCCAGCGTCATAGAAGCGCTTATTTGCATTTCTAAAGTAGTAGCTTTGGCGCTCTGACAGTTTACTGAAGAGAGCCAGATTGCCGTTTCCGATAGAGCTTTTGACGATTAAGAAATGTGGGGGCATTTCGTCAACTATCTGGACATCGTCCGTGCCCCAAATGTAATGGTGTAAAATCATTGCGTTTTCTCCTTTGACAAGTTGTTCTTTATTGTTGGTTTCATTGCCTTGCCTTTTTTCCTCTTGGCGGCAGAATATAGAATATCATTTTCCCACCTTTTGCTTCCCATGCTCTCACGGTTTTCCATTCGTATGGCAAAAACAGGTCATAATCCTTGTTATCGTCCACCGTATATGTTTTATCGCTTACACGGTCTACAAATACCTTTCCCGTCTTGATGTTTACAATCGCAAAATCGATATAGGGATTTGTACAGCAACCGTTGGCCATCAAACCATGTATTGTAACCCCATGGGAATCACTATTTGAGTTCTCCGCATACTTATTGAATTGCTCGTGCGGATTAACCCATACAAGAACAACAAGAACAGGCGTTCCCTCTTCGGGATACCAGTCGCTAATGTAGTATTTGCTTAACATCTCTTCAGGTACATCTTTCACAACGCCTTCAAACACAGTTTTCACCGAAAGCACATAGTCCTCCACAATTTCAATCTGCTGTACTTTCGGGTTCTTTGCTTGTTCTAAAAGGTCTTTAAGTTTTATTGGCTTCAATATCATCACTGCCTTTCACTCTACGCGCTGAACCAACTCATAGCTGATAATATTATCCCTTAATGAGCCGACATAGTATTCATCGTGTTCACGAATCTTTTTGTCTGTTGCAAGTATATCATCAATTTTATGTCTAATGTCGTCTATCGTGTGAAGCCATGAGGGTTGCATCAAGCATAAATAACCAATGCCATCATCGTTGTACAATATGTCTGGCACAAACGGAATGTACTCGTCTGAGGGGTTCATACTTTTGCCTTTATCGTCAAAACCTGCGGCGTAAAAGCGCTTGTCGGAATTGCGAAAGTAATGGCTCTGATGTTTTGTGAGTCTGCAAAAAAGAGCTAAGTTGCCATAGTGCTTTGCTATCAGAAAATGTGGTGCTACCTCCTCGATGATGTCGATGTCGATATCACCCCAAATGTAATGATGCAACATCATGATTATCACCTGCCTATAGTTATCATTGTGAGATATAAAGCTGCATTTTCCGGTCTACAAGTCTCCATTTGCGGACCTTCCAGTCTTTGTAAGGCTCATATTTACAATGGTCAATCCACTCTTCGTCACCACTTTTGCTATTAGTTTTATCGCACACACGGTCTACAAGAATTTTTCCTGTACGGGCATCGATAAGCTGATAATCAAAGTATACGTCTCTTCCGCAAGCCATTATTGCTTTCAATTTCATTTTCATCACCACCATTTATCTAAGGAGTTGTGACCACTATGTCAAAATACGAATACGCTTACTACGAATCCGAACGCCGTCTGATTGCCATTTCCGACATTCGTGAAGAATCCAAAAAGAACCCCTATATCTACACACAGCGGTATGAAGGGCATCTTCTTTGCCCCGAATGCAAGCAAGCCCGGCTCATTGTTGTGCAAGGAACAGACTTCCCGTTTTTTCGCGCAGCTCCGAGGTCTGCTTACAGAGACGGCTGCGATTTTATCCGTCCCGAATATGTGCCTACCACCATTGACGCTCAGAACCCTGCGAACGAAAAGACCATCCGTTCTCAGCTTCGCCGCGCTCTGGCAAAAACCATTGAACGTCAAATCGCTCGTGCTGACCACAGGGGTGGAAGCGGTGCCGCTCATCAGCAGGATGATGAAGGACCCTTGGCACAGAAGCTGCAGCGTCGCAAAATCGCCCAGCGCCTAATTGAGATGATTCCAAAAAGCAGTGAAGCTCACCTGCCAGAAGTTGCGGTCTATTACGGCCGCGTCAAATGTGTTTTAGACATCGTCGAAAGCCACTATAACAAAGAGCCGTTCTATCACTGTGACCTTCAGAACGTTGCTACAAGTGAGCCTTTGCTGACGATAAATGTTTCAAACTTTGTCTGGAGCCATTTGCCGCAAGAAGCCAAAGACCTACTTGGAAATTTTGCGGTAAATCTCCGCATTTCCTTTCTCGGAGAAGGTGTAGATTTTATGCGCAACGGTCACCATGTCGTTTCTCTCAAAGACTCCAAATTTCTGATTGTAGAAAAAATCGACTAATTCAGTTGATGTATAGTACGATTTCCGAGTTGTCGGAGGTTACCCATTCCGTTACTTTCTCATCCGCATAGCACTCCAGAACATCCTTTGGCTTGCCGCAGAAGACTTCTTCATCGCAGTAACCATCAGCGGAATCCGATTTATAACGGGCAATATGAATGGTTTGCTCTTTGTCTTCTGCGAGTGCAAGGAACGATTTTACTGTCGGCTTCATGGATTCACCTTCTTTTTTCTTGGCGGCAGAATGTAAAATATCATCTTGCCGCCTTTCGCTTCCCACTTTCTTATCTGCTTACGTGCATAGGGTAGGAATTTTGCGTAATCATCAACATCATCAATCGCGCCTGTCCTATCGTGTACACGGTCAACAAGCACTTCGCCTGTTTCTATATTGACGATTGCATAGTCAGTGTATGGGTCAATACAACAAAAATTGTCCAATAAGTCATGTAAAGTAATCACAATAATCACCTCAAATCATAAAGGAGTTGTTAGTCTACATTCTTGCAAGTCCTAGAGGGGGGATTGCTTGATACAATTAAGCGCGTGCCGTCTATTTCCACTTGCCAGTTTGATAAGATGCGTTCTCCGAGTGCTTCATCCACATCCTCGACAACACCATCAAAGAGAGGAGTATCAAACCCGAGACCTTCATCAACAACAATTTTCTGCGTGGCAGGGTCTTTAGCTGTTCTTAGCAGTTCTTTGAGCTTTATCGGCTTCATACTTCGTCTTTTCCTCCATGTATAATCAATTGCGCAACCTCATAGCTAACAACAGCTTTCCGGCTGGCAGGTAGCGCTGTAATTTCTACGTCTACCTCCGATATTTTTTGAGCAACAGCTCTGAGGTTTGCAACACTGTTTTCCTGCATAGGACTAACCAAGCAAAGATATTCATTGCCATCATCATCGAATGAGACATCCGGAGCAAAGGGGACGGTTTCATCAATTTTATCTTTGCCGTTGCTATTAAAAAGAATATCGTAAAACGTCGCCAGTGCTTCCTGCAGTGTTTTGCTTTGCTCCTTGTTCAACCAGCTGTATAACGCCAGCATGTTAAGTTCTTCGGCAATAAGAAACCGGCTGTCTATCTCTTCAATAACGGTAACGCTTGTGTTACCCCAAATATCGTTGTGCAGTACCATGAATGGTCACACCCTTTCCTATTCTCAATTCTACCCGGTTCGCACATTCTGGCAAATGAAAAGGCGAGGATTCCATCAGGCAGCAAATATAATGTCATCAAAAAGAAAACTCGTAGCAGAGGGATACAGTATCCCAGCGCTACGAGTTCTTTTGTTTTTTGATGGCTGTGTCGGTAGGAGTTACTGCACCGAGATGTTCGTGACCTTAACGCCGCATCCTACCAGGCTGAGCGCCATAGCCGCAGTCGCAATAACTGCCAAAGTGAATTGTCTCTTCATCCACGAACTCCTACCTTATTATAAGATATAGATATTGTTTTCCTAAACAACAAACTCGTAGAGGATAGCTTCCATCTACGAGTTGCTGGCTATTTAAAATTTATTGCCTCAAAGTAAAGGAACATCAGCATAGAATGCCAACATCCTCAGGAGGACAGCCGTTATCGGTAGGTGCAGAATTGACAGAACCATGCCAACGGTCGTAACCTTCACCGTATTTGTCAGACGAATTGCCCGAATCTCCACCACTCGGCTGAGACGGCTGTGCAGGTTCCGGATTACTGGGCTGCGCCGGTGCCGGGTCAGGCTGTGCAGGAGCCGGAGCAGCAGGCTCCGGATTGCTGGGCTGTACCGGCGTAGCGGGAGCGGACGGCGTAACTGGCGCGGTCGGTGTAACAGGTGCCGGGTTGGAAGGCGTCACAGCAGCGCTGTTGCTGGAACTGCTCTTGGTATAGGTCTTGTTGCTGGTTGCAGCCTTCTTCGGCTGTTCGACAGTCACTTCGTAGTTGGCACTCTCCTCACCAGCAGTCGCCGTGATGGTTGCATTCCCGGAGGAAACGGCAGTTACCTTCCCATTGGAATCGACAGTAGCAACCTTCTCGTTGCTGGACGACCACTCGATGGTGGTTTCGGCAGCGACCTCTTCGGGGGCAACAGTTGCCTTAATGGTGTGAGAGTTGCCGACCGTCAGTTTGCCTTCGTTGGAATCGAGCGTGATGCTTTCAACCTCATAGAACGCTTTCATATGAGTCGTCTTCTCGGTGACCTTTTCGCCATCCTGCATGAGGGTCGTGGTGATGTCGCACTCACCGGCTTTAAGGACCTTCACCTTGCCGTCCTTATCGACGGTGGCGACTTCCTCATCGCTGGAAGCGAAATCAAACGAAATGTTGGACGCATCTTTCGGTTCGCATTTCGCTTCGATTGCGGTTTCATCCGTATCATTAAGCTTCACATCCAAGGTATCGGGAACTTTTAACTCTTTCGCGGACACCTTAACGGTAATGACGCAGACATCCTGCATCTCGGTATCCTTGACCGCTGCGGTGATTTCAGCCTCACCGGCTGCGACTGCTGTAACGGTGCCGGTCTCATCGACCGTAGCGACGCTCTCATCGGAGGAAGTCCATGCGAGCGTCAGCTTCTCAGCCGCCTTGGCAAGTTTTTCATCCTGTGCAGCGGTTTCCGCCGTAGCAGACTCACCGGTTGCGATGACAGGCGTCTCGGCATGGGCATCCTCCGTTCCGAAATTCACCGGCAGCGTGATGCTCTCACCCTTTTCGATGGTTGCAGCATCCGGAATCGAGATGTTCGTGACTTTAACGCCGCATCCTACCAGACTGAGCGCCATAGCCGCAGTCGCGATAACTGCCAATACGATATTCTTTTTCATAATTATGGAGCAGGATACCCCATCTATAGCCGTAAGGCTTAGGTGGGGAGGAATGCGTTTCTTAGAAAAGACTAAGATATAGCATTTCCTGCTTACCTCCTTTCAATATTTAGATAATTTGTATCCATGGTCCCGCATGGCAAACAACTTGAACTTTGGAAATTGTCACGGATTTACTTTTCCCATTAACGGGAATTAAAAGTCTTGTGCCTTTGTTATGGCAACCGCTTGTAATGTATGTTTTACCCTTGAGACGCACAGTGTCGTACGGCTGAATCGCATAGCGCCGCTTTCTTATAGAGCGACGACCCTTCGATACCTTTTCGCTGCGGTACTTGTGCAGGTTTTCGGAATCTTTTTTGTGGTTGCGACTTATTCTGCCGTTAAAAAGTTCCTTGCCTTTTGCTTTGTTACCGGTGCGAGCGTCAATATAAGTGGCATCGTAGAATTTTTCCAGTACACGATTGTTTCTGCGTCGTTTTTGGTAATGTCTAAACCCACAACGATGTACCGGGTGAAAATCTCCCATTGCATACGCATCGTTGTTGTGACTTTTCTCAAGCTGAAGCGCGATGCGCTTCTCCTTTGTCATAGCGCCATAAGTAATGGTCACAAATTCTTTGCTGTATGTGGTGTGCAGTGCATTTACTATCTGCCAGCGAACGGCGTTCATAAACGCTGCGCCTGAAAGGTCGGCAAATTCTTTATCTTCGCCAAAACCGAAGAGCTTGCCACCTTTTTGATGATTTGCTGGCGTGTGGCACTTTTCACACGCTGTAACCAGCTCATCAAGCTTGTAGCCGTGTCTGCCTTTCCAGTAAAACATGTGGTGCATGTGTAAGATGGCACCATCCGTGATTTTGCGCCCACAAACCTGGCAGGTGTAATTGTCACGATAGAATACTGCCTCACGCAGCGTGGCTAAATTGTAGCGCGGACCTTCTTGATAGTCTGCGCCTTCCGGCTTTGTTTCGCCTTTCTGGATAGCTTGCAGCAGCATTGTATCAAAAGAACCAACCTCAACCGTTGCGTGAGTAATCGGAATCACAGATACATACCGTTCGACAAGGCTGATATTCAGCTGCTTCTTATGCTCCAGGGAAGGTGCAAGCCAACCTTCGCTGCGCTTGCGATTATCGAAACGCGGTTTACGGTAACGCAGTCTGTTTCTGCGGGCGCGGCGCATCTTACGGCAATCATCGTGATGTTCTTTCTCATCTTGCAATGTATCATACTGAGCAGATACGTATTCGTGAGATTCGCTTTTCACACTGATGCCAATGTAGTTATAACCTACATCCTCGCAGATTTCGATAGGTTGTTTGTTTGTTTTGCTGTCATACA